>Ga0307434_1000666_pt1 | contig 21505 bp, 31 predicted proteins | sample SalMarWE160220MG_FD_202156 | JGI IMG/M metagenome (GOLD analysis project Ga0307434, IMG submission 202156) | Salt marsh sediment microbial communities from the Plum Island Ecosystem LTER, Massachusetts, United States - WE1603-220 | ecosystem: Environmental > Aquatic > Marine > Intertidal zone >... | reverse complement strand
GGGACCCGAAATGCGTTCACTATTCCGACATTGTCGGGGATATTGGAACTTGCCGCAAATGCGGGCGGGTCCTGGATTATAGTCAATGCCAGGGGAAGGACGAATTCCTGGCCGAACGCGGAAGAAAAGGGGGGAAGAAACGTGTCGCGATTCATAGCAGTTGACCCGTCTTCAACCTTCACGGGTTGGGCCGTCTTCCAGGACGAAGGACTGGTCGCCTGGGGGAAGATAGACGCGCGGAAGGTTGAATATTCCTTCCGCTTCCAGTTCATAGTCAACGAACTGATTCACATTGTCCAGCAATATGACTTCCAGGAAATCGCAATCGAAGACGTGAAGTTCGCCTGGCATTCGAAGAACCGAAACCGAAATATCGCGGGCCTTCAAATCGTCTTCAGGTCAATTCAGGAATGGGCGAAGTCGCTTGACTTGCCCCTGACCGCGTACAACCCCGCGTCCTGGAAGAACGCCGTTGTCGGGCACGTCCACGCGTCGAAGGAAATCACGAAGGCGAATATCCTTCTTCGCTTCCCCAGGGTCCCCGATAACCTGACCGAACACGAATACGACGCCCTGGCAATCGGCGTCTATCATGCGGGGAACCTGAAATATAAATCAAGGTAACTATCCCTTGACATACAGTAAGGGAGGAAATAGAAGTAATGGTTAAAAAATGGAGAGCGACTGTTCTTAAAAGTGATGGTGAACACTGGCAAGGTGCGATGGCAGGAATTGCCGACCCTGGGGCATATACTGATGAGATATTTCTGAATGGGGATTATGCTTCTTTGTTTGTTTATATGTTTCGCAGGTTTGGTATACCAGAGAATGGTTCAGACCCATATAAAGAAATAGCCTGCTGGTATTTAACGACACCTGACCCTGCCGTAGCATTGATGGTCAGCCCACGCCCTAGCGGATTGCGTTACAGTTTCGGATATTTGGTGAATACTAATGTCTACAGCTACCATAGCCACGATGATGTTGAAGCCATCAAAAGAAGAATAGAACCCTCATTAAAGCAATCAATGAAAGACCTCTTAATCCCCACTAATGTTCGTGACTCTTTTATTAACGCAGTAGGTAAAGTCAGTGATGATGATATTGGAAGGACTACTTGTGATTATTCCAAGTGGGCAGGCTTTGGAATCACTTCCGATTATTACGAAAAGTTCAAAGAGTGATACTGGAGATGAAGGGATACTTACGTAAATCAATGGGGGCGTTATGACAGCAATACTTTTCACAGCAACCGACGAACACGATTGCGAACGCTATTCCATTTGTCGGAAGAAAATCCTGGTCGGGGACCGCGCCGTCAAAGCGACGGCCCGTCGTTCGAATAGCGGGGGGTCCTGGACGACGACCGTTTACTATCACGAAGCTTGTTACCAGGAACGCTTCGAATCGCGAATGCGAAGGGGTCGGAAATGAGATTGAACGACGACAAGCTGGAATTATCCAGGGACCTATTCGGGGAACTTGTCCTGAAGGATTGCCCCCAGGTATTCAAGGCGCAAGCCGAAAACATTGTCCGAATGCTGAACGTCGGCGTTCTATATTCCGACTATTCGACCGTGTCCGAACTAGACCGAATGCTGGTCGTGGATTACTGGCGGGACTTCGACGCATTACCGAAGACCCTGGACATTGAAGAATTCCGCGACTGGTATATGAAAGCGACGAACCCCGACCTGGTATCCAGGGCCCGTCGCTGGTTGGTTGAAAACCGATACATCATTCTTCCGACGGCCGTCGCGGAACGGGCCCAGGAAGCGGGTTCAAACTTTGGTCGTTCCGTGAAAGGAAGTTAAAAAGCTATGTCAATCATATATGAAACCAAAGGCCGCGCCAGGGAATACTTCGAATTGGCCGCAAATCTGTATTCGGGTTGTGACCACGGTTGCGTCTATTGCTACGCCGCCGACGTGACCAGGAAGCCCCGCGACGAATTCGCCAGGCCCCAGGCCCGCTTGAACGTGGTCACGGATATTGAAAAGGACGCCAAACGCATGAACAACCAGGGCGACGACCGTCACGTCCTATTGTGTTTCACGACCGACCCGTACCAGCGGCTTGAAAAGGAAATGAAGATTACCAGGCGGGCGATTGAAGCCCTTCACAGATACGGGATACCCGTCGCAATCCTGACGAAGGCCCCAACCCTGGCGACCAGGGACTTCGAACTATTGGGACCCGCCGACGCGTTCGGCGTGACCTTGACCTTCCTGGACCCGAAGCGGTCCCTTTCCTGGGAACCACGGGCGGACTTGCCAATGAAACGAATCCAGGCGTTGAAGGAAGCAAACAAGCGGGGAATCCCGACCTGGGTATCCCTGGAACCAGTCATTGACCCGACGGAAACCTTCCTTCTGATTGAAGCGACGGCGGGATACGTTGACCATTACAAAGTCGGACCGCTGAACTATAAGAACAAGCTTCCGACACAATACCAGGTCAACGGGGTTGACTGGAAGAACTTCGGTCAAAACGTGTCAATGTTACTGAATAGCATGGACGTTTCATATTACCTGAAGAAGGACCTGGCGCGGTATATGGGCCAGGAAGAAGGAATCAGAAAGGGGGATTTTAGCAAATGGATATAATCGTTTGTACGAAATGCGGGGGGAACATGGCCCGAAACGAAGTTATCAACGGGACTGAAGTTGACTGGACGCTTGAAACGGACCCGATTTGTCCAGTATGCCGCGGGGTCCCAGGGGCCCAACCACTACGCCGCCCGCGAAACGTCCTGGGCGGCTTCGCCTGGAAGCGGGACGCCAACGGGAAGAAGGTTCCGAAATGAATACAATCTGGAAGTATCCGATTGAAGTCAAGGACCTGGTCGAAGTGGAAATGCCCCAGGGTTCCCGTATCCTGGCGGTCCAGGTCCAGGTCGGCCAGGAAACAACCGAAGTCAATCCTGGCCACGGGTTCGGGTCAATGAAGGCATACGGCCGCATTACCGAAACCGTTTGTCTTTGGGCCATGAGTAGAACGGACGAAGCGAAGAAGGTCCGCCGAATGTTCAGAATCTACGGGACGGGGAAACCCTTCAAAGACCCGCTGGACGAACTGGATTATATCGGGACCGTTCAAACGGGGCCCTTCGTTTGGCATATCTTCGAAAAGGTCGCGCCGTCGCCCAAATGCCAGCGTTGCGGGGAAGTCGCCATTGTGAAGCACTTCAACGGGGGCGACCTGGCCCTTTGCGCTGATTGTTGGGTTGACTGGCAACATTACGCGGACGTTGAAGCGGTCCTTCACGGGGTCCCGAAGTCCTGGCCCGTCGTCCTGGAAAAGTTCCTGAAGACGGAAAGGGGGGCGAAGTGAAGGCGTTATCATTACGGCAACCCTGGGCCTGGTTATGCGCCGCTGGCCTGAAGGACGTCGAGAACCGAACCTGGCCGACGAAGTTCCGCGGCCGTTTCCTGATTCACGCGGGCAAGTCCAGCGAAATCAAAGTTCAAGGGTTGGGCGACGCCTGGATTACGGCCCGATTGTCGGGCGGCAACTTGACCCGATACTGGAACGCCGAACTGGTCCGCGGGGCGATAATCGGGGAAGCGACCCTGGTTGACTGTAAGTTCCGCTTCGGCGAAGAAAACGACAACTTATATTCGCGTTGGCATGAAGCGGGAATGTACGGCTTCATTCTGAAGGACGCGAAGCTTTACGATTTCCCCGTCATTTGTTCGGGCCGCCTGGGATTCTTCGACCCGCATATTGACGTCGCGCCAGGATACCAGGAACCAATATTCGAAACGAAAGCATGAAAGGGGGACAAGGCATGAACACAGAAAAGGGAACCGCCGCAACTGGCGGAAACTTACCAGGACCGCCGCCGTTATCCAGGAAGGAAAGGCGAAAGGCCGAACGCCTGGCGGAAAAGGCGCGACCACGGGGGAAGTGTCCCTTCCCTGGTTGCGGAACAATATTCCTGATTGAAAAGGACAAGCCGAACGCGTGTCCCAGGCATAGGGAACTAATCGCCGACGTTTTGTTCATTCTGGACCACACGACGATTCCCGCGCCAGGGGATAAACTTCCCGAATCCGAAATGACGGGACCGACAATCCTGGTCCCGAAGCCTGGCATGAGCAACCAGGCAATCAAAGAAGCGGCCGAAGCCGCGAAAGGAAAGGGGGTATTGAAACCATGAAACCGCTTGAAATGAATCTAGCATTTGACCAGCGCGGACGCGTCAACTATCAACCAGGGGACATTGTCGGCGTGAAATCGAAAGGGATTCTTCCCTGGTTATCGAAGAACGCCATTGTCCCGTCAACGGACTTGTTCCACTTCTTCCTTATCGGGGACCGAATCGGGGACGATTACGAAATCCTGGAATCAATCGGGAAGGGCGTCGCCGTCGGCCGCTTGTCCTGGTACAAAGACCGCGAATATACAGTCTTCCGCGTGAACCGTGAAGACGCCGCCGCCCTGGGGGAAACCGTCTTCAAGGTATCGTCCAGGTTCGGTCGTCATTCATACGACTGGAAGCTATACGCGAAGATATTCGCCTGGGCCCTGGGTTACTGGTTGAAGGAAATCGCAACCCTTCACATTCCGCCGCGGCCCGTCTATCCGACACAAATCCCGTACAAAACCGACGAAGACTTCATTTGCGTTGAACTGGTCCTGGCCGCCTGGAAGCTGGTCGAAGTCCGTCTTCGGGAACACGGTCACGCGCCAGTCCCCGCCGAAATCCAACTGGCGTATGAACGCGGGGACCTGGTCGTCATTGACCAACACGACGGGAACCCCGCGAACTGGCGGGCCCACAAGTCGCCGCTATACCGCCCCGTCATGGAAATTGTTCGGAAACCGAAACCCGACCTTATCGCCCGCCAGGGGGGACAAAAGCGGAACCGCGTCCACATATACCGTCAACCGTTCGGATACCCGATTCGGGCTTGTGACTGGATAGCCGTCGAATACAGCGACGTCGAAGTCCTGGGCCAATGCCAGGGGGCGGACGGACCCGCTGAACTGGTAACGCTGAACATGGCCCTGGACCTTCACGAACGGAAGCCTGGCGTCGTTATCTGTAAGCATTGTCGGAAGGTCGCCCAGGGGGAACGAAACGTCATTGTTACCCAGGGGGACAAAGCATGAACGGCGCGAAGAAGGAAAAGAATCACAAACGGACGGGCCGTCCCTGGAACCAGGTCCGCGCCCAGGAACGGGCGGAATACTTCTTCCTGGTATATGAACAAATGGGGACGAACCGAACCTTGAAAAGGCTTTGGGGCCTTGTCCGCGGTATTGGGGGCGAAATATCCCTGAAGACGCTGGAACGGTATTCGTCGGAATACAACTGGCAAGCCCGCATTCTGGAACGGGCGGCCAGGCATGAATCGGCGGCGTTCGTTGAAATCCAGGACCAGGTCGAACGAATGAATACCGAACACGCCCAACTATTCCAGGATATCGGGACCCTGGTCAAAGCGGGGATTCGGAAATATCAGAAGCAAATCGAAGACCAGGTCGCGTCGGGCCTGGACGGGACCCTGGACATTGACCTGGGGACAATCGGGAAGCTGGCGCAATCTTACCAGTACGGCGAACGCCTGGCGCGCGGGCTTGCCACGTCGAAGGCGGAAGTTATCGTCGAAATCCTTCCGCCCCTGGTCAAGGATATATTCGCCGTCTTCCTGGCGGTAAACGTAATCACGAACGACACGCCCGACCTGGTCCGCAAGCGGGAAGCCGAATTCATTACCAGGGCGGACCAACAACTGAACCAATATTACAACCAAAGTCAAACGAAGCAAATCACACAAGGGAAGGGTAATGACTAACTGTAAGCTTTGCGGGCAACCGCTGACGAAGGGGAATATCAAGGTCGTTCGGAAGCCTGGGAAACGGACCGTCCGCGTTTGTCGGACTTGTCCCCAGGTACGTTCGGAAGCTATTCAAAACAACCAGGGCGAACGAACGGCGAACGATACTGGAACCGTGGTCCAGCGGCCCCAGGTTACAACGGGCGGCCCCTTCCCTTCCGAAGTGGTATATCTGGATTCAAACCCGACCAGGTATCGCTTCTTCATTACCCAGGACGTCTTCGAACGGGTCAAGCTGGCCCTGGGGAAGCCCCTGGTCCCTGGATTCGGCGTCGGGCTGGAAATCATTCCCGTTCCCGATTACCAGGTTGACCAGGAACCCGACCGATTCGCGGGCCTGGTCGAAGTTACCATAAGCGGATATAATGGGGAATGCGAATGATTACACGAACGCCGTACCGATTCAAAGACGCCGCGACCGAAGTAAATGTCCGCGAAGCTGAAGACCTTCGGAACTGGACCAGGACGCCGTCAACGGTCGGCGCGTACCTTTCCCGCGGGTCCTATACCAGGCCCCGTCATATCGAATACTTGTCCGACCGAATATCCGAAATCGCCCTGGGTTCGCGCTTCTTCGTCTTCACGGTCCCGCCCCAACATGGCAAATCAGAACTTGTGTCGCATTATACGCCCGTGTGGTTCCTGAAGAAGTTCCCCTGGAAGAAGGTCGGCCTGGCGTCGTACGAAATGGGATACGCTTCGGAATGGGGCGGAAAGGCGAAGGACACAATCAACGAAAACGCCGAAGACCTGGGCCTGGAACTTCGCCAGGATACGAAGGCGAAGGGCCGCTGGAATCTTCGGGGATACGGCGGCGGAATGTTCGTCGCGGGTATCGGGGGACCGTTCACGGGTCGCGGGTTCGACCTGATTATCATTGACGACCCGATTAAAAACGACGCTGAAGCCCTTTCCCCCGTGTATCGGAAGCGGAACTGGAACTGGTATCGGTCCGTCGCCAGGACCAGGCTTGCCCCTGGGGGGTCCATTATCCTGATTATGACCCGCTGGCATGAACAAGACCTGGCGGGGGCCGTCCTGGGGAATCCGCCCGAAGACGACGAAGACGCCTTCCTGGACGAAGACGCTATACCCGACCCCTGGGAAGTCATAAACCTTCCCGCCCTGGCCGAAGACAACGACCCCCTGGGACGGAAACCAGGGGAAGCCCTTTGGCCTGAACGGTACGACGCGCCGTCAATCAAAGCGTCCAGGGCCGCCGCTGGTCCGTACTGGCGGACCGCGCTATATGACGGCCGCCCGCAACCTGAAGGCGGCGGGATTATCAAGACGGGCTGGTTCAAGACATACGACGACGAAGACCTTCCGAAGAACTGGTCCCGCATTGTTCAGGTATGGGACACGGCCCAAAAGGACAAACAAAAGCATGACCGTTCCGCTTGCCTGACAATCGGATACACAGCGAAGCCGCGGCGATACTTCCTTCTGGACCTATACGTCGCCAGGGTCATATATCCCGACCTTGTCCGCGCGACCGAAGCGCAATATTCGAAATGGAATCCTGACCATGTCATTATCGAAGACAAGTCGTCGGGGATATCCCTTATTCAGCAATTACGCCGCGACGCCCAGGTCCCGATTCGGGCAATCAAGGCCGTGGACGACAAGGTCACACGGGCCCACACGACAACGGGCGTCATGGAAGCGGGACAAGTCCTGATTCCCCGCTTCGCCCCCTGGTTGGCCGACTTCCTGAACGAAGTCGGGAACTTCCCGACGGGGGCCCATGACGATATTGTGGACGTCCTGGTTCACGGGTTGCGATACCTGAAGCCGCGATTGAAGACTGGACGGGCGGGAGTTGAACACGAAACCAGGAAGTCCCGCTGGCGTGATTGACTTCCCTGGTAATAGGAAGTAAACTTTTGAAAAGGCCCGAAATAATCAAAGGGGGTCAACTATATGACACAGCAAGGAACGAAACCTTCACGAAGGGGTTATACAGCACCCGACCCCAATTCAAAGAGAAGTCAACGACGCCGCCTGGATACACAAGGGCGGCGTTCCTCTAATCATCAAGACGACAGCGGGGGCGGGAATCTTCGGACCATAATCGGCGTCACGGGGTTGAAACATATCGGCGGCCAAATCCGCGAAGAATACCTGAACGCAATCAAGAACTGGTCAACCGAAGTCAAGCTATACTTGGAAATGCGCGACGACCCGATATGCGGGGCCCTGGTTGACGCAATCAAGCTTCCACTTCAGGCCGCACAGTTCGACGTTGAACAATCCCCAGGGGGCGCGCCGAACGACGAAGCGGCCGCGACCTGGTTGTGGGACGTAATGAACAACATGGACGGGCAAACGTGGATATCACACGTTGAAGACGCCCTGGAATGCCTGGACTTCGGCTTCGCCTTGTCGGAAATCGTCCTGGACAAACGGGCCGACGGCCGCTTATGGTTGAAGAACATTGACCCGCGCGGTCAAGATAGCCTGGACCGCTGGCAATACAACGAAGCCGAAAACGACAAGCTGGAAGCATTCGTCCAGCGGGACCCGAACTTCGGCGGGACCTATACGATACCGATTTCGAAATGCGTTCACTTCACCTTCCGCGGACGCAAAGGAAACCCGCAAGGCAAGTCAATTCTTCGGGCCTTGTATCGGCCTTATAAGTTCGCGCGGAACCTGGAAGACCTGGAAGGAATCGGAATCGAACGGGACGTCGGCGGTATGCCGTACGCGAAGCTGACCGACGACAACTTCGAAACGGCCGACATGGACGACCTGAAAAAGGCATTGAAGGGCCTTCGGAAGGACGAAGAAGCTTACCTTATCGCCCCGCCTGGCGTGGACATTCAAGCGTACGGCGGCGGGTCGAAGATATACGACGTCAACCAGGTAATTGACCGCTGGCATAAAATAACGCTAATGCGCTTCTTCGCGCAATTCCTGATTCTAGGCATGGGAAGCGTCGGGACACAGTCGCTTGTCAAAGGTTCCCAGGACTTCTTCACGCTTGTTCTGGAAGCGGTCCAGCGTTACCTTCTGGAAGCCTGGAACCTTCAACTGGTCCCGTACCTTTTCAGGTTCAACGCCTGGTCGGGTATTTCGGGATACCCGAAGATTGTTTGGGAAAAGCCAGGGACCGTTGACCTGAACGGACTTATCACAGCATTGAACACGGCGAAGGGCGCGGGAATCTTTACGCCGACCGACCTGGACGAAGACCACTTGCGGGCAATCGCCGACCTTCCCGAACTTCCCGAAGAAGAACGCGGGGGCCTTCGTGATATTGAACAACCGCCAATGGGCGGCTTGTTCGACCTTCCTGGTAAACTGGACGCCCTGGGGAAGCAAGTCAAGGACCTGGACGGAAAGGTCACAGCGGGGGCGAAATAATGGGCGTCGCATTGAAACGTCGGCCGACTATTCAGGCGGAATTCGCCGCGAATTCCAAAGGCGCAATGCTGGCCGTAACGATTCCGAATAACGTCGCGGCCCGAATTGCTATCCCAGGCGGGGAACCGCCCGAAGACCTTCATGTGACCTTATTCTATTTTTACGACAACGCCGACCTGAACGACGACCAGCGGACCATTATCCGTCGCCTGGCGTCTTCCCTGGCGGCGGAATATGAAGAATTCGAAATACGCCTGGCGGGGACCGACGTCTTCGAAGAAAACGACGAACGTCCGCTTTTCGCCGTCGTCGTTTCCCCTTCCCTGGAAGAATACCGCCGCCGATTGGCCGTTGCCCTGGACCTGGCGAATATTACCTATTCGAAGGAACACGAATACCAGCCCCATTTGACTTTGAAATATCTTAATTCAGAAGCGCGTCCTTCCTTGACCGTCAATGAACTTTTCACAGTCAACAACCTGGACGCCTGGTTCGCGGGGAAGCGAATCCCGATACCGTTCGGGAATAGGTTCATTCGAAACGTGCCCCGTGGAAAGCGTCATTTCGTCGCCAGGCCGAAGGCGGGACAAAAGCAACGAATCGGTTCGGGGGATTACGAAACAAAGACCAACCGTCAACAACGGAAGCTGGTCGCGGTATATGACAAATGGGCCGCGGCCGTAAAGCGGGACCTGGCCAGGTTGACCAAAGAAGGCAAGCCCCTTCCTGAACTTCAAGCTTACCTGGACGCGCAAATCCCAAAGCTGGAAGCGCGCCTGGTCGAAATCCAGTCGGCGGGAATCAAGTCCGCGGCAAAGACCGCCGCGGGTTCACGATACGAACTTCCCGCGGTCCTGGTAACGACTGACCGACAAATCCGCGACAACGTGGAACTGATTCGAAAGAACCTGGTCCCCAGGATACATGAAAAGCTGACCCTGGCCCTGGCCCTGGCCCTTCCTTTGGCCGTTGGCGGAATCGGCGGCCTGGCCGTTGAACAACAAAAGTCCGTCGCCCTGGCCATTAAGAACGCGACCCTGGCGGGGCGTTCCATGCCCGCGCAATATGCGGGCGGTTATTGGGTCGCTATATTCGAAACCGAAAAGACCCTGGGCGGCGTTCGCGAAGACGAACGGGCTTCCCAGGGATTACCGCCTGAACCCGTTCGTTGGGTCCTGGACCCGCGGGCGGTCCATTGTCACGCGTCACCTGGATTCTACGGTTGCGCGGAATTGGCGGGCGAATACAAAGACGGCTGGCGGTCCCTTCCGACCGTCCCCGCTGGACAAGTCACTTGTCGCGGGAATTGTCGTTGTCACATTGAAGTCAACCGCGACGGCCAATGGCGACGCGGCGTATATGACGATTAAACGAAAGGGGGAATATAATCATGGCAACGAAACCTTGTCCTGGAAGTAAAATCAGAAGCGGGGGAAAAGGCAAAGGAACGGGGAAGGGCGGCGGCAAGGGGCCAATCGGAAAGCCTTCACGCTAAACGAAAAGGGGGAATTGAATCATGGCTGACGCTAATAAAATGAGAATCACAAGGAACACGGAAGGGACCGAAGTCCTGGTCACGGACGCGGAAGGCCAGGTCCATGATATAAGTTCGAAGTTCCGCGAAATATCGGGGACCACAACGCCAGGGGGCTTCCAGAATAGCTTCAAGGCCCAGGACGACGGAACGTCCATTGATATTGAATTCACGGCCGTTTCAAAGGAACTGAACTATACCCTGGACGCGGTCACAGCGAAACAACTTTGCGCCCTGGCGGAAGACTAGAATTATGATAAACGGCGACGTCATATATTGCGATTGTTGCGGAACCGAAAAGCTGGCCCAGGTCGTCGGCGATAACCTGGTAATCAAGGACCGCCGACACGGGGAAAAGCACGTCGCCATTATCCCGATTCAATCATTGCTTGACATTATCAATTCAGGGAACGATAATGTTCGAAAGGACCAGGTCGCGGAAGCGGCGCAAGTTTAACAATCGAATATAGGCGGCAATGACCGCCCACAGTTGGCCCGACCAACCCCGACAGACGGATTGACCGTCCTTCGGGGTTGTTTTGTTTTCCGACCTGGTCGGGGGTCAAAGGAAATGGAGTGCCCGAATTGTCACAACGAAATGAAAGTGAACGAAGACCTGACCCGCGGAATGGGGAACCAGTCCTTCCAGGATTGCCCCATTTGCGGGCTTGTGGCGTTGTGTTCGGGCGAACGGGTAACGCAAGCCTGGCGTCCATGTGACGCCGTTAAAAAGGGGGTACAGAATAATGCCATTCGGACCGTACGCTGATTTCAACGATTGTGTTGTTCAGAATTCGAGCAAGTCCAGTCCCGAAGGCTTTTGCGCCTGGTTACATAAGAAGATACTTGGAACCTGGCCGACGACATTGTCGGAATCCAAATATCCCGAACCCTGGTTGAATGCTTACGACGCGGCCCTGGTCGCTGACAAGCCCGAAAAGGAAGCTTTCGAATTAGCGGAAGCCGCGGTCCTGGAAGCGGGCTTCGAAAAGGCGGCCTTCGGTTGGGTCAAACAATACCAGGCCCCGAACATGAAAACCGTCAAGGGCGTGTACGTTTTCGCCCTGGGGACCTGGACGGATAGCGCGGGTAACGAACGGACCTGGTCGGGCGAAGACCTGGACAACATGGTCCTGGCGTTCAAGGCGGGGGTTCCCGTCATGGTACCCGTGAAATGCGGACACACGTCCGACGATTTCAATTCGAAGATAGCCGAAGCCCTGGGGGTCCCCGTCGAAGTGGTCACGGGCGACAATGGCCAGGGTCAATGTAAAGTCGGCAATATAACGGCCCTTGAACGGAAGGGCGACTGGAACGTCGCCACTTTCGGAAACATACCTGAACCGATAGCGGACCTTATCGAAGGCGGTCAATATTCGAACGTGTCCGTCGAGATTGAAGACGCAATCGGGGAATACGGTCCCGTCATAACGGGCGTCGCTTTACTAGGCGCGGAAGAACCAGCAGTTGAAGGCGCGACGCTTGAAAAGGCCCTGGTATTCGGCGGGGCCAGGAAAGGCGCGCGGGTATATTCGTTCAAATTGGGCGAACAATTACCCGACCCCGCGACCCTTCGTTCGGAGTTCGACGAAATCAAAGGGAAGGTCGCGGACATAATCAAGGGGAAGAAAGGCGCGCCGCTATTCAGGGCATTGTTCGGGAACATAACCGAACTATTCGAACGCATGGTCAACGGAAGTCATACCGCCGACCAGGGGGACGGGTCCCCCGAATCACGCGCCGCAAAGGACCAGGGGAATGACGCCCTGGATAAAAACGACAAAGAAGGGGGAAATTATCAAATGGAACTGAAAGTTATCGCCGCATTATTGGGCCTGGGCGAAGAAGCGACCGAAGAAGAAGTCACGGCCGCTTTGAAGGCTTTGATTGACAAAGCCGCCGCCGCCGTCGTTCCGCCTGAAGAAATGGAAGGGGAACTGGCGAAGGAACTTCAAAAGGCGAATGATAAAATCGCCGACCTGACAAAGCGACTGGACAGTCAAACCGCCCTTTCCGCCTGGAAGGAAAAGACAGCGAAATTCACGTCTATTCCAGGAACCCCGACCGAACACGCGGTCAAGCTTGCCGACATAGAATCAAAGGCTGGCAAGGAAGCCGCCGACGACCAGTTCGCCGCCCTGGAAGCCGCGAACAACCTGGCCGTTGAAGCGGGGAAGGTAATCGGAACAACCCGAAGCGCGGGCCCGACGGACTTCGACAACGAAGTTCAAAAATACATGGACGCGCACACGGAAGCGACGAAGGTCCAGGCCATTGAAGCCGTTTCCAAATCACACCCCGACCTATACTTCGCAAGGCGGGAAACCTGGAATCAATAGGCTAGTCAAAAACTGGTCGAAAGTAAAATCTGAAAAGGGGGAATAATTCAATGGGAATGGGATACAACAAAAAGCTTATCTGGACCGAATCCATGAAGTCGGGCGACGACTTTTCGTCAAAGCAATATTACGGTTGTAAAATGGAAAGCGACGGGGTCGTTGCTTTGACAACCAATGACGCCGACATACCCGTCGGCCTGATAATCAATGACCCCGAAGACGGGGAAGACGCGCAAGTCCTGATTGTTGGCCGCGCGCCCGCCGTCGTATCGGAAGCAATAGACGAAGGGGAAAAGGTCCGAATCGCCAGCGGCGGGAAGGTCGCGCTTTGGGAAACCACGGACACGACTTGCCATTGTGTCGGAATGTGCGTCAAGGCCGCCGAAAACGACGGCGAAATGGGCGTCTTCCTGTTCAACTTCCCGTCCGCAATAGACACGGCATAAACGCCGCCAGTAGTAAACTAAATTGAAAAGGGGGAAATTCTAAAATGAAACGATTCTTCGGAAATCCGACTTCGGGCGACGTTCATATTGATTCGGCCTTGTCGGAAATCGCAATCGCTTATAAAAACAAATCGTTCATAGCCGACCAGGTATTCCCGCTTGTCACGGTTGAAAAGCAATCCGACAAGTATTACGTTTGGGACAAGGGGTCCTGGTTGACCAACCAGGTTGAAGTTCGCACACCTGGCGACACTTATCCTGAAGGCCGCATGAAGCTTTCGAATGACGAATACTATTGCGACATTTATCACCTGGGTTATGGGATAGCCTGGGAAAAGAAGAAGAACGCGGACGTCGCAATCAACCTGGAACGGTCGGGGACGAACTGGTTATCACATCAATTCGCGCTGAACCGCGAAATCCAAATCGCCGCGGATATCTTCGTGACGGCCGTATGGGACACGAACCCCGACGTCGGGGCCGACTTTGTGGCCTGGGACGACGAAGACAACGCGAACCCGCCTGAAGATATAGACGGATACAAAGACACCGTCCTTCAGAATACGGGCGTCGAACCGAATACCCTGGTAATCGGGAAGCAAGTATTCAGCAAGCTTCGCCGAAACCCCGTCCTTCTGGATATGTTCAAATACACGGGGCGCGGTATCCTGAAAGAACAGCAAGTCGCCGAAGCCCTGGACATTGAACGCCTGATTATTGGGAAGGCCGTTCAGCGGACTTCCATTGAAGGGGCCGACACAGCAACCCAGGCTTTTGTTTGGGGGAAGAACGCGCTTCTTCTGTACGTCGCGCCGACACCCGCCATTGACGAACCTTCCGCGGGTTATACCTTCGTGTGGGACCTGGACGGAAGCGGCTTCACAACCGCCATAATCCCGACGGTCCAGGAAGAACGGGACCGCGATTTCCTGAAGGGGAAACACGCCTTCGATTACAAGATAACTGGTTCCGACCTGGGCGTCTTCCTGGAAGACGTCATAAGCTAACAACGGAAAGTCAAATCGGCGGGCCCTGGTAAACGGGGCCCGACCGAAATCGAATGAATAAGGAGTGATTCGAAATGACTGTACTATACAAAGGGCGACACGTTTTCGAACGCCTGGCCGCCCTATCAACCGAAGGAATCCTGGCGGGGTACGCACAAAACCCGCTGGCAACCCATTACTACGTTGACGACCAAAACGGCAACGACAAGCTTTCGGGCTTGTCCCCCAACGTGGCGAAGCTGACACTTCAGGCCGCGATTGACCTTTGTACCGACTGGCATGGCGACGTCATTCACGTTACCAGGGGAACCCAAACCGTCACCACGGCCGTCTTGTTCAATAAGAAGGGTATCCTGGTCATAGCCGACAACCTGGGGAACCCGTTCGCAATGGGCGAGTATCATTGTATATACGGGTCACATACCGACGGACCCGCCGCGAAGATTACGCAACCTTGTACGATTATCGGCCTGGGCTTTTGTGGGTCCCAGGCGGCGGGGGCTTCCCTGGAAATTGATTGCGCCGAAGAAGGCGGTTCAAATGGCGGCTGGTCGCTTATCAAAAATTGTCGCTTCGACCATTGGGGAATCGCGAAGGCATACGCAATCCTGGTCAAAGGCGGGGCCGACAATCAGATTGAAGATTGCGAATTCGACGGCCTTTGGACTGGTTACACGACCGCCGCGATATACTTCCAGGACAGCGCGGCACAAGGTTGCTGGAATTACGGTATAGAACGGAACCGATTCTATAACATAGGGTCGGGAAAGTATTGTATCGAAGTCAAGTCGGGGTCACACCTTCGCCAGGTATTGATAAAAGGAAACCACAATATCGGGCCCGCGACACCCGCGAAGTTCTTCAATCACCAGGCCCAGGCGGGCGACGGCCAGGTATGCGACAACTATACTGGCCAGGCGACCGACACGGGGTCGTATGACGAAACGGTCGCGACCCTTCAGGGCGACGGATACAGTATGTCCGACAACCATTACGAAGAATAATCCTGACCGAACGAAATTGAAGGGGGCGCGAAAATGCCATTGACAAAGATACCGAAATTCAAGGTCCCGAAGGCGGAAGAAGGCGAAGTTATCGCCCCGCTTCCCGCCCCGATTGCTGACGCAATAGCCGAAGCAATTGCTGACGCAATAGCCGAAGCAAAGGCCGCGAAGAAGTAAGGGACCACTAACCAGGGGCCCCAGGACGCGAATCCTGGGCCCCTGGTTAGTAACTGAATATAATCGGTTACTGGCCCCCAGGGGGCCGTCCTGAATTAAAATGTAGGGGGTAACGATACAATGGGAAAAGAAGACACAAGTCGCGATACCCGCAACGCGCGACAAATCACACGGAAAGCCCTTCCCCTTGAAAAGGCCAACCAACACAAAGCGACCAAATTGGCGAATGCTGATTTCCTGACCGCGAACCTGACCCCGTCCGATTATCCAGTCCTTTTCCGCGTTCAAGTCATGCTTCCGTCGGCGGGCAAGTTTACCGCTTTGATTTCCGACGGAACCGACGAATTGACTTGTCACCTGAACGGGGGTTCGAACCTGGTCGCTGATTCCTTGTATATCTTCGACGTCCTGGTCCATGAAGACGACGAAGTCAACTTCCAGTCCGACCAAAACCAAACGGGATACTTGCTTCGGGTCCAGGAAATAACGTGGGGGGTCCAGTAGAATGACCGTTGAAGCAATGACCCCGACCGTCAACGTGAATTATCGGCAAGCTATGTCGCCGAATCATCAGAAGGGGTCCTTCGTCGGCGACGATACCGACAACCACGATTTCATAATCAGGGGCCAGGGGAAATGTCTTCCACAGATTCATATTGACAACGCCCCGAATCAGGAATTGACCTGGGCGTTGTACGGACTTCAGGAAATAGACGCGGCCGTCGGCGACCCTGGGGCCTATCAAATAGATACCTGGACGGTTGACGCCGCCGACCAATACGACGACGCCTTCTTCGGTTATGCTTTCCCGTTCTTCCTTCTTCGCTTGTCGTTCGCCATTGCGCCGACCGACGACCCGCTGAAGACCGTTTCCGTTTATATGAGCATGGCGCATTTGTAAGGGGGCAACATGGCATTGAAAAGAAGTGATATTGAAGCGGCCCTGGAACAAATAGACACAATAGAAGAAGAAGTTGACATTATCGAAGAACACTTCCACAACCGCGAACGCTGGTTCGGGAAGTATTCCGACCAGTCGGGGAATCATTGGGCCGTCGCCGCGGGGCTGACCCCGTATCGGGCAACTAGCGGAAGCGGGGCTTTCGGTTCCGACACGAACGACGAAGCGAAGGTCCTGGGAACCGAAGACACGCCCGCAATATCGGGAATGACGTTGTTCGACCTTCATAGAATATTGATTACAGCGGCCAGCAATGCGACCGACTTCGTCCTTCGGATTGTATATGGTAGCGGGACAATGGCCGCCGCCGAACAAGCTGGACAATATACCGACGTCATGGTCCAGGAAGCGAAGAAGGGTTCGCCGATTGAAGTTATCATGCCGCGTACAACTTGCGCGTCGTATAAGGTATGGGTCCGCGCGAAGAACGCGTCCAACAACGCGACGATTGACTTCTTCGTCGGCCTTCACGAATACGACGAATAATTAAGGGGGAAATGAAATGAGTTATCCGCCACAAGGAAACAAAGCTGACGTCGGGACCATTGGAACCGACGTGACGACATTACTGGCCAGGCTGACAGCGGCGCGCGCTGGATACCTGGAAAACATCAACAACGCGACCCTGAAGACCCTGGCCGCCATGCGGGGAACCGACGGCGCGGCCGTTGCTTCTTCATGGACCGCGGCCCTGGCGACGGCCCTGGGTAACTACAACGCCACACGCGCGGGATATCTGGACGCCCTGAATCGGGACCGTCCTTCAATGCTTTTCCCGTGTGCGTTATCGAAGGCAATTATCGCCGTTCCCGCGGTCGCCGCGGACCTGGCATTCCCCGACATTGTTGTCGCGAACCTTCCAGATGGCTTGTCCATTGCGCGGGCGGACCTGGTCCTGATAATCGGGGCCTTGTTCGATACGTCGGCCGCTGAAAACCAAATCGCCGCCGCGTCGAAGACGCTTCGAATCAAGGTATCAACGGGGGCCTGGGGAACCGACGACATTGTCGCCCTGACCTTCGTCCAGAATTCACTTCAGGTTGATTCGGGCGCATACCGCGGCGGGACCGTACTATTCGGCGCGACTGATATTAAGTCGGTCGTCACGGGGAACGCGACGTATAACCTGGTAAGCGAAGAAACGAATCGAAGTGACGCCGTCATTGCGACGGGGGCGAATTTGGAACTTCTGGACGTAAGCGCGGTCATTCGCGTATGGTTCAATTAAGGGGGGCCTGAATAATGTCAACATTATGGCAAGGGCGACCAGCGGCACAGGCCAACGACGGCTTTCGGGCATACCTTCCGTCGGCTTCATTCAGCTTGACGACGTCTTCGCTTTATATTGGCGACGGGGGGAAGCATTATGGGTCATTTGCCCGCTTCCTGAACGTGACCGTTCCCGCGGGGAAGGTCATTGATACCGCTTTCATAAAAACCCGTTGTCGGAATAGCGGTTCGGGCGCAACTTGTAAGACCCGAATTCGGGCACAGAAGGCGACGGACCCCGCTATATTCAGCGATACGACCGACTTCGACGCCCGCGTTTGGACTGACGAATTCGTTCGTTGGGACCCCGTTCCCGCCATGACCGCGGGGGCCTATTACGACACGCCCGACTTTGCGGCCGTTATCCAGGAAATAATCGGTCAACCTGGTTGGGCCAGCGGTCAAGCAATGGTTGTCGTGATTGAAGATTGGGAACAATTAAGCGGGGAAAGCACAAGTCGCGAAACCTATTCCTGGGACGGTTCAAGGACGACTTGCTGGCAACTGAACATTACCTATTCCGACCCGCCGCCAGCTTCGGGGGGCGGACCCGCGAACCTGGTCGCAATGGGTCAAATATAAAAAGGGGGGACTAGACAAATGACAGTTGGGGCGAATACATACGCGGAACACGAAGACGTCGAACGGCTTATCGGCGACATTGTCGAAGAACGCGAATTCACGTTGACCACGGCCCCGACCCTGGCCCAGGTTGAAGCGGAACTGGACAACGCCGCCCTGGACTTGAATCGGGAACTGGACCAGGTCGGTTATACCGTCCCCGTCAATGAAACCGATTACCCGACGGCGTTCGGATACCTGAAGGCGGCCAACGCATACGGCGCGGCCGCGGTCCTATTGTCCACGGTCCCCGCGAATTCGTACAACCCCGACGAAGAAGTCGAAGGGACGGGGGAAACCAGGGCGACGACATACGGGAACAAGTTCAAGTCGGCGTTGAAGGCAATCAGGGAAAACCGCCTTCGCGCTGGACGTCGGGTCGGCCGACTGGCGAACGTATTCGCTGGCGCGTCCGAAGACGACGAAGGGAACGAAAAGGAACCGATATTTACCAGGAACGAAGACCATTATCCAGGGCGGACGGACTAATGACGGGAATTACGACAACGACCAGCTGGACCAGGGCGAAACGTTCGTGCCTGGCCTTTGGTCAATAAGCGAAAGGGGGGCGCATTATGAGCCAGGCGACAATCGAAGCGGGAATCATTTCAACGATTACACAACACGCCGACTTCGATACCGACAACACGAAGCTATATGACCGCCGACCCATGAACAAGGGCAAAGCCCGCGTCGTGGTCGTTTCATATAACACACACAGAAAAGAACAACTGACCCTTCAAATGGAACGGCGGACCTGGACGTATAACGTGGACGTCATGGTCCCCTGGCGCGGGGACATGACCGAACTTGACGGACGGGTCGGAACCGAAACCCAAAAGGTCATTGATACCCTGGCGAAGTACCCGAAACTGAACGGGGTCACGGGGATTCAACGGACCGACGTCACCTTGTCGAATACGCCTGATATTATCCAGGAACGGAAGGGCGGTTATCGGGGAAGGCGACACTTCCTTGACGTCCTGGAAATAGTGAACCCAGGAAGGGTTGAATAATGTCAACGATTGAATGGGACGACCAGGAATTTCAAGACCTGGGCCAACGCGTGAACCAGGCGGGGGATACGGTTACGCGTATTTCGATAAACGAAGGCTTTCGACGCCTGGGCCGTCTTATCGTCCCGACAACGGGGACTGGTCCCCTGGCGGCCGAAACCCCGAAGGTAACGGGGAAGCTGGCCAGGTCAACCGTCTTCCAGATTATCGGCGGGCCCATGAACCAGGCCCTTGAAATCCGCCAGGCGGCGCGGTCCGCCCTGGGCGTATTTTATGGTCAAATCGTACGGGAAGGACGCGGTCCAGTAACGGCCGTCAATGCGAAGTTCCTTCACTTTTTTATCGGGTCCCAGGAGTTCTTCAGGAAGTCGGTCGGACCAGCGAAAGCGAACCCGTATCACAGACGCGTATTCGCCCGCCTGAAGCCGCAAATTCAGAATATAGTCAATGATATGGGGCGAAGGATAATCGCCCATATTAACGGACAAGGGCCCGTACAATAGGGGTCCGTCCAGGATAATGAAAGGGGGTAAAATAACATGACAGTATTCCAGGATTCACAAGACAGCGTATTCTTAATTGACGACACGGAGGCGGTCCAGCGGGACATTTCGCCGTATGTCATAGCGGTTGACGGCCTTCCTGGTCCGCGCAAGCTTTCGGAAGCGTCGGCCCTGGGGGACGGCGGGACGAAATGGCACCCTGGACTTGAAGACGTTCCTTTCACGCTGGAACTTTACTGGTCGAAGGACGCCTTATTGGGACCCGATACCGTCTTCGGACCGCTTCGGACCCACACGGCCGCCGTTGACTTCGAATACGGACCCGAAGGGAAGGTCGCGGGCGATATCAAGTATTCGGGGACTTGTTGGGTTCGGAACTATACGGCCCCGACAAGGGTCGGTTCCCTGGTATTCGCGAAAGTCGAACTTCAGGTCAACGGCCAGGTCGGACGGGGTACGTTCTAACCATGAATGAAAACGAAAGGGGGACATTATGAATACAGTCAAAGTCACATTGCCCGACGGAAACACGGCGGAACTATTCGCCGAAATGAAGCACAAGACACAGCGGGCCGTTGAAGAAGCGACGCGCGAATTCCTGACATATCCCGAAGGGGTCGGGAAGCTTATTTTATCCCAGGGGGAAGACGGCGGACCAGTCAAGGCAAAGGCAAAGACGGACGAAATCGAAGTTACCGTTGACCTGGACCGAATCAACTGGACGGCCGTTTCGGAAATCATCATATTGAACCAGGTTGCGACCTGGGAATATGGTCCCGTAACGTCGGAAGTCCTGGGGGACCAGTCCGAAGACGTTTACAATTTCCTGAAGACGACGGTCAATACCATGTACCAGGGTTCGTTCCCTTTAGCACAAAGCGGCGTCGCGAACTCGGCGAAGGGTTGGCCCTGGCTTTCAAAGTTCCGAAAGCTTTTCGCGTCCCGCCGCAATTAAGGGAAGCAATGCTGGTCACGGAAACGGGGTTCCCGCCTGACGTCCTGGGGGAAATGCCCGAAAGGTTACTGGACGAAATCATTGTATATCGGGGGGTCAAGGGCGTTGTCGAATACGGCGGCGACTGGCAACCATAAGGGGGATATGATATGGCCGACGAAGTATCAACCGTCATGGTCCTTCGAATGAGGGACGAAGCTTCAGCACAAATGAAGCAATTCGCGGGGACGACCCAGGAAGCGGCCCTGGCGTCCCTGGATTTCAAAATGACATTGACCGCGGTCGGGGGCGCGTTGACAGCGGTCGGGGCCCTGGTCAATCAGATTGACAACCCGACGGCGAAGCTGGCCGCGACTTTCCTTATGACGGGCGGCGCGATAATGACGACCGCTTCCGCCATTCTTCAGATGATAGGGCCAGTCAAGCAACTGATTACCTGGTTGCGAACCCTGGCCATT
>Ga0307434_1000663_pt1 | contig 21595 bp, 20 predicted proteins | sample SalMarWE160220MG_FD_202156 | JGI IMG/M metagenome (GOLD analysis project Ga0307434, IMG submission 202156) | Salt marsh sediment microbial communities from the Plum Island Ecosystem LTER, Massachusetts, United States - WE1603-220 | ecosystem: Environmental > Aquatic > Marine > Intertidal zone >... | reverse complement strand
GCTGCCGGTTGCCATTTTTATCACAAAGCGAAGCCAGTCTTCATAAAACATATTGGCCGAAACTCTGCCAAGTTTATCAAATGGAATTAAATCAAATTTATTTCTCGTGCCCTGGACATCATAAAGCCAAATTATTGTTTCCACAGCTTCTCTTTGTGCGAAATAATATTGGAAGGAAACACTTGTTCCGTCTTTTTCATAAATGGTATGCGGTTCTTTGAACCACCAATTTAAAAGCGCTTTTGCTGTTTCATTTGCGCCATTATAATTATTCTTTCGCCAATCTGCAATTTTCTCACGCAGTTCTGGAACAAAAGGAGGTAGCAATTTTTCATAACCTTTTTTCCTTAAATCTTCTTCAGCAGGAAACCACCTAATTGCCGGATCAAGAATTTGAAATTTATCTTTTGGGAAATCTTTATGTAATGCCATAGTGTTTAGATGTTAACCTCAATAATCTTGGTAGTATCATTGCCAAAAATATCAATGACTTTAATTGCAATTTTCATTTTACCTTTGGCTGCTTCCTTAAAAGCAGAAGTTAGCTCAATCGTTCTATCTTTTTTAGTGCGGAATGATTGCCATTCATTTTCAAAAATATAGCTTCCTGTCCATTCTTCTTTTTCTTCGCCAGTTTTTTCGTCAATCGCATGGATAATTTCTTTCTTGCTTTCAAAATCAAAATCTACGGACCAATAATCAACCCAATCCGTCCATTTATTTGTCAAAACTTCTTTTTCAATAATATCCGTTTGCTTGTCTTTGGAAAATTTAATCACCTGCCCATTTTTAATCACAATTTTATTTCCTCCAGAACGTAATTTTTCCTCCACCTCACCGGTGTTATCTTGATTATAAAAAACCGAAAAGTCAGTGAGTTCTATTGCAACTTCTTTAGCATTACTTCGGCCGCGAATTACTGGCTTAACTTCAACATAGGCAACATCATAAAATTTTACCTGCCCTTTTTCTACTGCTTTTTTGTCAAATACTTCGCGAGGAATTACTCTAAATTGTACATCTATTCCAAACTTTTTAGCACTTTTAAAATCCATCCCCATTTCATAATCAAAGCCTAAAACATCTACCTTGGTAATACCTTTTTCTTTACACTCCCCAATTATTCTCTCTAAAAAATTATTTGTAACAGGTCTATCAATTGGCCCAACACCAATCAATCTATCCCTTTTCTTGCCGACAAAGGTATTAAATGAATCTACCGGCTCGGCTTTGTATGCGGATAAAATGAGCTTGATAAAATCATTTTCTTTTTGTTCTCGCTGAAATCTTTTTTCTTCTTCGCGTAAATTTTCGTTCACATTTAAAAACTTTTCCCGTTCATATTTTCCAATATTCAAAATCTCAAACGCTCGAAAATCTTTCCCTTCTTTTTTGAGTTGTCTTTGAACACCGATCATTCTTTTACGAGTAGTGTGTATTGAAAATCTGCTCAAATCAGCTCCAATCCACTTTCTACCCAGTTTTTCCGCCACCGTCAAAGTTGTACCAGAACCACAAAAAAAATCGGCAACAAGGTCACCCTGATTGGAGGAGGCTTTAATGGCACGTTCGAGGAGTTTTTTCGGTTTTTGGGTTGGATAACCAAGAATCTCTTTTGATGATGTTGCAACACCGAATCCAGGTAGATCAACCCAGATAGAGTCTTGTTGAATAGTATATTCATCCAAATAATATTTTTTGTATTTTTGTCCTGAATTAGAAACATAGATAAGGTTATTTTCTTCCATTTTCTTTATCGATTTTTCCGAATAGTCTCCAAGCGTCGTACGCTTAAATTTTCTTCCATTTGAATCTTGATAATGAAACTCTTTTAACTGTTTGTCAGTAAGATCAGCGGAAAGAAAATTAAAAATATGCTCACTGTTTTTAGAATATAAAAAGATATTATCAAAAGTTTTTGGCCAATGCTTGGCTTTTTTCTTTGCTCCTTTACCAACTGCATCTTTTTTCCATATAATTTCACCCCTAAAATTATCCTTACCAAAAACCTCGTCCAAAACCAACCTCATATAACTATTTACCCGCCAATCACAATGCACATAAATACTACCATCATCTGCAAGAAGTCCGTGCATCAGTTTCAATCTTTCATAAATCATAGCAATAAAACTATCCGCTCCTTTACCCCAGGTATCACGGTAAGCAATTTCCTCAATAATTGATGGTTTCTTGGTAAAATTAACTTCTCCAATTTCAATGTTCATGCTAAAATCAGCGCCTACATCAAAAGGCGGATCAATGTAAATAAGTTTCAAGCCACCTTCGGATTCAATCTGTCTTCTAAGTGGCCCATTTTTAAGCGAAGATAAAATCAGTTTATTGTCACCCCAAATGAGTTTATTTGACCATCCCTTGATTTGCCTGCCGGAGGTATCAAAAAGAGAAGTTTGCGCCATTATTTTTTCTTCGCTTCTTGGTTCGTCAATATGCTCTATTGCTTGAAAAGGTAAAACAGTATTTTCCACTTCGTCGGTTTTTCCATTCCATAAAAGCTCTACTTCTTGATTGGCATCAAACAATAAAAACCTATATTTTTCCGGTAGCGGTTTGCCTGATTCCAGATATTTTATAATATCTCGTTTTTCATTATCGGTTAGATTTAGTTTATTGCTCATAGTTTTTTTCATTAAATTTTAATCATTATTTCAAAGTTAGCATCTATTACTTCTTTATTATCTGCCATAGTTTATTTTTTTATAATTTTTAATTGTTTTACTGTTCTGTTTTCTTTTCTAAACAACATACCTATCTACCTGCCTATTGACATCATATTTATTACTATTATAGTAATAATAACAAGTAATTCCTCGTGCGTGGGCTTCCGGATGGTTGCTCGCAATGCGTACGGGGTTTTGTATTTTTAAGGAAACAACAGATTTTCCTTTTTTATTACTACCTTCTCCTTATTCATTTTATACCTATTATTTGACAAAGTGTTATTTATTATGTTAGCATACAGACGATCACGATGAGGGAGCACGCCTAAGGTTTCGTCCGAAGGTTAATCTCTCTCTTTTTTTTATTTACACTCAATCTTTACTCTGCTCTTTTTCAACGATTTTCATTTCCAGAAGTCTTTGTCTTTCATGTTCTATTTCGTTCTTCAGGATTTCTGGCTCAGGCAATTGCAGTTTATACTTTGAAGTAAATATTTTATTATTCATTCCTCCAAGAGCGTATTCAACAACGGTCTTCTTTTTATCCGAACAGAGGATGATTCCTATCGGGTCATTTTCTCCAAGAAGTTTTTCCTTGTCTTTTAAATAATTCAAATAAAGGTTCATCTGCCCAGCATCAGCGTGGGTGAACTTGCTAATCTTCAAATCTATTGCTACGAGGCATTTCAAGACTCGGTGATAAAGGAGAAGATCAAGGCGAAAATGGGTTCCCTCAAGAGTAATTCTCTTCTGTCGGGCAACAAAGGTAAAACCGGTTCCTAATTCCAAAAGGAAATGTTCCAAGTATTTGATTAAGGCCTCTTCCAGTTGTGATTCTGAATACTCATCCTTTAATCCAAGAAATTCTAGAATATAAGGGTCTTTGATTTCATCTTCTGGCTTTAAGGTGATAGGTTTTTCGTGTGCTTTGGCAATAACTGCTAGTTTGCGTTTAGATAGTGCTGTCCGTTCGTAAAGCATGGATTGAATTTGCCTGTCTAGTTGCCTTACAGACCAATTCCCCCTGATACACTCTGCTTCGTAGAATTCTCTTTTAAGGGGTTCATCAATGTGTATGAGTAAGCGGTAGTGAGACCACGATAATGGGAATTTCCGCATCAGCGCCTCGGAAATTCCAGACACTGTCTGAATTTTTTTAATGTTTTCCCCCACCCTAGGATAGGATAATTTCCCAGACGCTATTTGGGGTTTTTCAGAAAGCAATTTCCGAGACAGTGCCTCGGAAATCTCAATTGGGTAACTCAAATAGAAGCGCCGCATTGCTTCGAGATTATCCGGGGAAAAACCACGCCCAAATCTCCTATTTAAGTCTTGAGATAACTTTTGGAGTAATTTTCCTCCATACTCTGCCCGTTCTTTCCCTTTTTGCTCATACTCTACAACCCTTCTACCGATGAGCCAATAAGTAGCCACCAGAACAGTATTCACATACCGCACAGCTCCTTTACGTCCTTGCTCAATGAGGGATGCAAGATCAGTGATAAGCCTGGAGTAATTTTGTGGTTTAGTAAGTTTTTTCATTTTCTTTTAGTTTTATTTTAAAAATAGACGATGTATGCATCGATAAAAACTGCCGTCCTTCCTTCGATAAAATTATTAATCATTCTCCTAAGAATTCTTCGATCTTATTTTTAATTACCATAAGTATTGCTTTAAATGCTTCCCTTTCACTTGGCTTCATCTTACCTAGTTTTATTTCCCCTAATGTTTTTATTAAATGTTCGCTTTCGGTGATTGCTCTTTCTGCTGGTAGGCGTCCCGGTTTGGGTTTTTCTTTCCTTTGTTTTTCTATTTGTTTATAAGATTCTTCGATGGTGCGCCGCGGCGCACCTTTTACAATCCTTACAAGCTCTTGTGTCTGCTCTCCTGTAAGCTTTTTCTTCTCTATAAATCCATAGACACCTTGTAACGCTTTTGGTTTATCTATTAGTTGTTTTAGCGCTCTGCCGTGCCTCTCGGTTAATTTCTTTTGCTGGATATCCTTTTTTATTTCTTCAGGTAGGTTCAAAAGTCCAACTAGTTCAAAAATTCTTCTTTTTGATAAGCCTAATTTTTTACCTAGTTTTTCCCATGATAGCGTAAGACTTTCTTTAAGATCTCTTAGGGCTGCAGCTCGGTCGATATCGTTTAAGTCTTCTCTCTGGATATTTTCTATTAAGGAAATTATTCTTGCGTCTCCGTTTGAGACATTCTTTATTATTGCTGGGATTTCTTTTAATCCGGCTTCTCCGGAGGCCTTATATCTTCTTTCGCCTGCTACAATTTCGTATTTGTCTCCAGCTGGCCTAACAATAATTGGGCTCAAAACCCCGTGCTCTTTTATCGACTCGGCCAATTCTGATATTGTTTGTTCAAAAAATGTTTTTCTTGGTTGGTTGGGATTTGGGATAAGTTTGTCTATTTTAATCCTTACCATGCCTTTACCCGCATTTACATCAAAGAGCTCCCCTGTTAGTTCTTTTTCTTCTTCTTTAAATATATCACCGGCTTTTTCTAAGACACTTGGTTTCTTTTTAGCCACCAGACATCACTTCCCTCGCAAGACTTCGGTATTCTTCGGCCGCTTCGGAATTTTTTGCATATTCAAGGATTGGTGTTCCGTCTACCGAAGACTCCTTAAATTTAACTGTTTCTTTAATGACGGTCTCAAAAACTAATTCCTGAAAATGCCCACGCAGTGTTTCTAAAACTTCTTTTGCGTGCAGAGTTCTGGTTTTATGCATTGTTGGTAAAATTCCAGCAATTTTAAGCTTTGGGTTTAGCTTCTTTTTTACTTTCTTAATAGTCCTATTAACCAGGATCCCGGCGCCCCTTAAAGCCAAGTAGTCGGTTTCAATTGGTATAATAACTTCATTAGCTGCCGTTAAAGCATTTATAGTTAATATGCCCAGGCTTGGAGGACAGTCTATTAAAATATAATCGTAGTCTTTTTTTAGCGGCTCTAGAACAGATTTTAAAATTCTTTCTCTGTCATACATGTTTATTAGTTCGATCTCTGCTGTTGATAAGTCAATATTAGAAGGGAATAAATCAATATTTTTTATCTTGGTTTTAATTATTATTTCCTTAATAAGTTTTTCTTCTTCGCCGTTTTCTGCAACCATGGCGTCGTATAAAGATTTTTCTAATTCTTTCATTTCTATACCGCAGGATATTGTTAATGACGCCTGGGGATCACAATCAACTAGGAGGACTTTTTTATTTTTTTCTGCTATGGCGGCACCTAAATTTAAAGTGGTGGTTGTTTTTCCTACTCCGCCTTTTTGGTTTGCTATGGTTATAATCTTTCCCATCTTTTTAACTTCCTGTTTTTTGTTCATAGTTTTATTTTTCGCTCTTTGGCTTTTTCTTTAATTATTTTTGTGAATAAAGCACCTTTTGATTTTTTTATGTTTCCAGTTAGGTGTGTGTCTTTGACTTCACTTAAGGCTTGGAAAATTAAATTTTCTGGCATAAAATCTACAATTTTTCTAAAAAATCCTAAAGAGTGATCATCGTCTAATTGTTCTGCCATATATGAAGCGAATGCTTCCTTTTCTGGAGTTCTTTTCTTCTTTTTTGAAACAGCGTTCTTCTTAACGTTATTTAAATTAGTCTGGTTTAACGTATGGGTATAGTTAGTGTGACGGTTTCGCCATGTGGCAGTATCGTCACATGGACCTTGTGATGTTTTCGTCACATGGTTGTTTTTAGGTTTATTTTCGTCAGATTTTTCAAATATTTTTAAGTGAGCAACGGGTAAAATAGTATAACGAACATTTTCCCAAGTGCCTCCTTTATTTCTTAATCTGGCAGCTGTTAATACCGGTTCACCATTAAACCTAAACCTTAAAAGACTTTTTATTCTGCGGTTGGCGGTTTCTCGGCTAATACCTAAATCGCGAGCAACTTGATCCTGGCTAGGATAGCAGTCTCCGTTTTCGTCCATGTAAAGAGCGAGAGCAATTAAGGTTTTAAATTCTCGGTCAGATATTTTTTTTAGAAGCCCCGATGTTCTAGCGGCTACAAAAAGTTTAACAAAAACTTTGTTTTCCCAGGCTTTATCTAAAACGTCAAATTCTTTTTGAATTTCAACAGTAACCATTTTTTCGTCTTTGTATTCCGGGGAGGGAGTTAGGTCCTCGATGGGGAGACCAAGCTGTTCTCTAATAGCATTCTTCTGTTTTTCAATCTTTTTGTCTTTGGCCATTGTCCTAATTAAAACATAAAATCTTTAGCAAAAACTACCCGCTCTTTTTAATAACTTCTGTTTGATTTAAAGTCATTTGGTTAAAACCTTGAGGTTCTTCTGACAAGTAATTGTCGACTTCTTTGCGCATAATTCGCCAGGATCTGCCGACTTTTTTACCAAAAATTTTTCCAGGAACTCTTTCTTTACTAACTAGGTCATAGACAGTTCGGGGGCTTACTTTAAGAAGTTCTGCGGTTTGGTCAATGGTGAGGATTGCGTCTTTGTTTTCTTCTACCATTTTGAAGATACTCCTCTTTTAATTGTATTTAGTACATTATAGTTGAAGATAAAAGAAGATGTCAAGAAGAAAATTATTAATCGCTAAAAATACCAAAGGACCCTTTATTAAACTTTTGAGGCTGAGATTTTATTATCCATTCTTCCGTCTATTAAAATAATATTATCTTTTCCTGCCAAACCTGTCTCGTTTAAAATATTAATAGCTCTTTCGTGTTCTTCTTTTGTAAAGTAAATTATCACTTTAAATGCGGATTTTGTTTGATTAGCTTTTTGATATATTTCTACCTGATTTTGTAAGTTACTTTTAAGTCTTTTACTGTTTGCTAACTTGAATTCAACTAAGGTTTTATCGGCGCTCCCTTTTGAAAATTTATAGTCAACGGGACCTCTGCCAAGATTAGGTTCCCTATTTACATCAAAAGTAGTTGACTCAGAACAAACCAGCCCAAATAATAACTGCAGGTCTTTTTCCCCTTTTACTCGTTCCCCGGTTTTTATATCATAGAAAAGTTTATAGCCATCATTATTCTCTATATATCCTTTAAGAATATTAATTTTCTTTTTCGCTTCATCATAGCTATTTTTTGTAGAAGTATAGAACTCAGTATTTTGAAGACCAGATACAAAATTTTGAACATTATTAATGTAAATGTTTTCTGAAAGAATTACTTTCTGGTTGCTACTTCTTTCGGCTTTATCACCAGTATCTTCTTTAAATTTTATATAGTAATCAACCAACTGTGGAAATTTTTGAATAGTTGCAAAAGCAGCAGCCCTTTTTTCTTTCTTTGTAGGCTCTTTCTCTTTTTTAGGATCCCTAGCAAGTCGGCTTTGAAGATAGTTGTTTACTTGAAATCTCAACTGTTCATCCGAAATAGCATTTGGTATCCTCTCAAATTCTTCAAGTAGGTCTCTTTTGTTTATCCAAGTATCATCTTTTGTTAGCAGTTCTCTGGGAGTTAAAATAACAAAATCCCCATTAAATTTTGGTAGGTTAAAAGATGCTTCTTCCCATACTTCAGTTTCATAATTAAAAAGGCTTTTTGTTACCCTAAAATTGCCCCTCAAACTTTCCTTTATATATTCTTGAGCAAACATCTGCGTATATCCTAAAAGGAAATGTTTTATTAAGTTTGTAGTGAAGTCACTTATATTGTCCCGGCCAACACCCCCTTTGATTAAACAAAGTTTTTCCAAATGGCTACCCTTTGTAATATTTTCTTCCCCAAACTTTTTAAAAATCAAATGAAGGTTTGAATTTAATGCTTTCGCGAAATCTGGCCCCAAACCACTTCCCTTATTACTCATAAATGAAAAACCAAACCAATTTTGCTTAACTTCATTAAATTCATACCATGCTTTAAGAGCACCCTCAGTAGTTTCCTTATAGGAAGATTTATCTCTAAGAAATCTTAGATATTTAATAATTTCGTCATGGAGGTTTAGATATTTTTCTTTTTTGCTATTGAAAAGCAAAAACGGGTCAATAAATAAGGGCAAGTCAGAAACCAATGAAATATTAAAAGCACCATATTCTAATAAAACTTGCTCTTTAACTTTAAAATACTCTGAAAAATATAAACCCATATATTAGCGAGCTCCCAAGACAACAAAATTCATATTTTATTGACGCTATAATACCATAAAATAAGTATATTTATAAACAGTAGAGAAGTTTCAAATTTAAATTATATAAAGCCTTTAAAGGATTTCATTCCTTCCTCAACATCAGTATTAGCAAGAGTGATATAGATTGTGGTGGTTCCAATATCAGTATGGCCCAGGATCCGCCTTAGCGTTTCAATATCCTTAGTTTGTTTATAATATTGAGTAGCATAGCTATGCCTTAATGTGTGGGGGGATATTTTTTTATTATTTATGCCGGCTTTGTGAGCATATCTCCCAACCATTTGCTGAATATATCTATCGGAAAGTTGTTTCCCTGCTAGAGTTGAAAAGAAATAATCACCTGCAGGTCTTTTCTTACGCCAGGCTTCAAGTAGGTCTGCTAAATATTCTGGAATAGCAAGATCCCGGTCCTTACTCCCCTTCCCGCTAACGACCCTTAATTTACCTTTGGTAAGATTAATACTGCCTGGCCTTAGATTAATAACTTCTGCAAGTCTCAGTCCACAATGAAGCATTAAAGACATTATCGCTTTATTTCTCAAGCCGGTAGGATATCGTTTGTTCGGCTGTTTTAACAGTTTTTGCGCCTCTTCCGGCTCTAAGATTGTTGGAAGCTTCTTTTTGGTCATATTTACCCTTATACTACGTATTATCCGTATTATACATAGCATATAGCACTGTTTTCAAGGTGGCAAGTATAAAGCGAACTATATAGCAAAATTTGAACTTCTTATGGTTTAGATTTTAAAAATATTATTCCGCTCCCGTCAACCTTGTCTGACCCGAACCGTCGGCATTCATAATATAGATTTCTCTTTTTCCATTATAAACTGACATAAAAGCGATCTTTTTACTATCAGGGGACCAGATAGGGCCAGACTCATTTTCCGGACTATTTGTAAGGTTAACAACCAGGCCTGAACCATCTGCATTCATTGTATAGATCTCAAGGTTATCATCCCGTTCATCCTGTTTGAAAGCAAAAGCAATCTTTTTACCATCAGGGGACCAGATAGGGGCAAACTCATCTTCCGGACTATTTGTAAGGTTAACCAGGCCTGAACCATCGGCATTCATTATATAGATCTCACGGTTGCCGTTCCTGTTAGAGGAAAAAGCGATCTTTTTACCATCAGGGGACCAGGTAGGGTCAGTCTCATTTTCCGGACTATTTGTAAGGTTAGCCAGATCTGAGCCATCGACATTCACAACATAGATCTCATAGTTGCCGTCTTGTCCGGCGGATATAAAGGTGATCTTTTTACTATCGGGGGACCAGATAGGCTCAAACTCACCTTCTGGACTATTTGTAAGGTTAACCAGGTCTGAACCATCGACATTCATAACATATATCTCATAGTTGCTGTCTTGTTCGAGGGATACAAAGGTGATCTTTTTACCATCAGGGGACCAGATAGGATTATACTCATTTTTCGGACTATTTGTAAGGTTAACCAGGCCTGAACCATCGACATTCATAACATATATCTCAGAATTTCTGTCTTGTCCGACGGATACAAAAATGATCTTTTTACCATCAGGGGACCAGCGGGGCTCGTGATTATCTTCCGGACTATTTGTAAGGTTAACCAGGCCTGAACCATCGGCATTCATAACATGGATATCAGAATTACTGTCTTGTTCGGCGAATACAAAGGTGATCTTTTTACCATCAGGGGACCAGCGGGGTGACCTAGTAATAGCATCGGATGATGATTCAGAAAAATAAACAGAAGAAACAATAAAGCCTACAACAACCAATACAGGAATTGCCGCCAGGACTATCCCTGCTATATCAAATCCCCTGCCTTTCTTACTATTGCGTCTCACTTTTATTATTATTAAATCGATACCTCCACACACAAATGCTGCAATTACTAACAGAAAAACTAATGGTATGATAATATTAGTTACCCTGCCAAAAATAGAATACAAAATAAAATGCCCACCAGGTGGCATAGTTATCTCAAGCATTCCTAGGGCGCCTGCCAGTATGCCTGTGACCAGAGCTGCAATGGATAGCCTGCTGGGACTTTCTTTTTTCGAACCTATAGCTGCTTCCCTGATAAAATATGAAATAATTACAATATAGAGGATTACAATAAATATCAGAACCACTGCTATGTCTACAAACTCTCTCCATTCTTGATCAAGCACCACAATCCTGTATATTAAATTCAGCCATACTAAGACACTTAGAATATGAAAACTTATAGCACCTATGCGGTTATAAGCTTCACTAATTCTTTCATCTGTTTTAAACAGTCTATTTCTCATTATTCTCTTCTCCAATCCAAAATAATTTATCAAGCCCCTTGTCCAGTACTTTTGATATGGCAAGGCAGAGTTTTAAGGAAGGATTATATCTGCCCATCTCTATTAGCCCTATGGTCTGCCTGGTCACCCCGACCAAATCTGCTAATTGCTCCTGGGTTAAATCCTTCTCCACTCTGGCCAGCTTTAGCTTATTTTTAATAATTATTTCTTCCATCGTCTTTTTTTCACTCAATTTTAGCTATAAAGTAACATATATAAATCATAATGTCAAATATATATTATAATTAGTAATATATAGTTTGCATTATTAAACTATTTACAATTAAGATATCTATGAGGTAGTTGTCTGTAATGGCTGGGGAGAGAGGATTCGAACCAGAAATAATGTTTAGGCAAATTCATTTAAGAAATTTATTAAATAAGTTGGAATCTGTCTAAGACTTTTTTAAACAGAGTCGGCTGATTAAAACTTTTACCAACCGACTCTTTGTTTCTTAACTAAGGTCAATTATAACATCTTCGCAGCTTGAGCACTTTACCTGACTGTAGCCCTTGAAGTAGTCATAATTATCATAGTTTCCCTTCATTAGATTTTCCACGACCTCTTCTGGGGTGTAGTTTCCAAAATCATAATCATGGGTGATGTCTACTCCCTTGATATAAAACTTCGTACTCCCGCACCTTTTGCACTTCATCATCTGGTTTGTTTTTACTTTTAGCATTTCTGCTCCTTTCGTTTTAATTAACTTAGTTAGGGCCTGAACAAGTCAGGCCTAAACTAAATCAACTATGGATTTTTCTTAATTCACTCAAAGGCTTAGGGGTAAAATATAAGTCTCTTTCAATCTTTAATCCGCCGGGTCCTGTTACCTCTAAAATCTCCTTTAAACTAAAATATCCAAGCTCTGTATCAAGCCCTACCACCAGACCAAAAAAGATATCCTCTCCGTCAAATTCTGTGGCGTACCAAGTCCAGTTAGACCAAGGGGTAAAAAACTTTACATAAGCAACGGCTTCATCTCCCTTTTCTTCCTGTGAATATAGCTTCGGAACTGCCTTCTTAATTGTTTCTGTTAGTAATTTCATTCTCTTTCCTTTCTCTATAAAAATAATTTGCTTCCGCACAAGCGGAATAAAAAAAGAAGGTTCTTAATGTAGTCAAGGTGGAGATTTTACGGTTACTCACAAAGGAATTGGGAGGGATAAATAGCAAGGCGGTTTATGCTCACAAAGGAAAATACTACCTTTACGGAAGAAAGGTTCTGCGTATGATCTTCTCCAGGAAGCAAATAAATCCGGATAGAAGGCTTTTGAAATGAGCTATCATTTTGAAATAATTAAGCTTCCTTATCCCGCAGGCATTATGGAAGGTCTTGAAGAATGAAAATCCTTATAAGCATTAGTGAATTTGAAAAGGGGTTTGGGGTGGGGATTTCTGTTTACAAATTTGTAAACAGAAATATTTTACTTAGTGGTTTCAAATTCTTTGACAATATTATGCTTGTGGTTATTGCTAAAATATCTTTCCCTGGTTTCCTTTTAACTATAAAGATGAGATATTAAAGTAGCACCTTTTTAAAAAAACAATATTTATGAATTGTTGAATTTAAAATTATAACTTTTGGTTCGAATCCTGCCTCCCCAGGCCAAGATTGATTGAGCATAATTTTTATCCTCAATAACCCTTAAAACACTACTCATTCGTGTGGTTCGAAATTCATTATTTTCTAAGTGAATACCTTCCGGAAAAAGATAGTCTTGGAGTTTTCTTGTCTTATCAATACTCATATTCATCCATAAATTTGGCATATTAATAAGAAATCTCTTACCTGAGTCAATAATCTCATCTATATCTATTTTATTTTCTTCATAATCCTTTAACTTAATTTTCTTATCCATAATCTCAGTTTCGACTTCATTAAGTTTCTTATGGTATGTATCCTTAGAAAAAGTACCGTCAATTACCAGTTCCTCAATCCTAGCTTTTTTAGCTTCAAGAAGTGCTATCTCCTTTTTAATGTTCTTTAAAATATCTATATTTTCTTTTTTAGTATCATTTAAAGAAATTCTGATCTTTTCAAATACATCATCTATTATTTTTTCTTTATTTGAAAAAGAATTCAGATACTCAAAGAATAATTCCTCTGCAAGTTTTATTTTTACAGGTTTATATGAACATCCCTTGGTTACACAATGATAATAGGCATATCTTTTATTTCTTCCCTTAAAAAAACTCCCCGTAAGGTATCTATCACAATTGGGGTATTTTAAGAATCCCTTTAGTGGAAATAAGTCTTTGTATTTTATGTTATATGAACGCTTTTTATTAGAATTTAATTTTTCCTGTGCTTTATAGAATATAATCTCATCAATTATTGGTTCAGATGATTGTATAGAAAATTATCTAGAGTTTAAAGATGAGCTCCCGGAAACTTTAATACATCAGTATATTGATGACATGACTGAGAAGTATAGGGATTATAAGAAGGTATCGATTTTAAGAAGAAAAATTAATGAATAATATATGCTATATTTAAGTATATTATAATTTAAAGTGTTATTATAAAATAAAAATAAAAAGTTTTAAGAGGGGAAAATGAGTGAACAATACAAAAAAGATTATTTAAGTCAAGTGATAATCAGAGTAGATTTTTCTAATAATATCGATAGTATAAAAAACAATATAAATGAAGAATTAAATAAATTAATATTAAAGTATTTTCAAGTTCCTGAACCAAGAAAATTATTGGGTCAAAGCTTTCAGTTTCAAGTTTCAAATAAAAAGGAAGTTAAAAGTGATTTTGATGAATCAATGGAATGGAAATATTTTAATAGAAATAGAACAAAATATTTGTTGCTAAATTTAAACAGTATGCTTATTGATTATAAAGTACATGAAGATCATAAATTAGTTATAAAAGAATTTTTTGAAATATTAAAAAAGTTATTTGATTTATATAGTGATATACAGGTTAGACGTTTTGGATTAAGGTATATTAATAATATTGATTTAGATATTAAGGAAATAAAAGAACTGAGTAAATATATTAATAAGGACCTACTATCAATATTTAATTTCTATGAAAATAAAGAATTAATATCAAGAGTAATAAATCATATAGAATTCAATTTTGATAATCTAAAATTAAGGTTTCAATCTGGAATGAGAAATCCTGATTATCCAGCAATAATAAGAAGAAATATATTTGTATTAGATTATGATTGCTATTATGAGGGATTATTAAGTAATGTTAATGAAATAGAACAAAAGGCAATTGAAACACATGGTAAGATAAAAGAATTTTTTAGTAAATCAATAACAAAACAATTGAAAGATAAAATGAATGAAAAAATCTAAGAAAAAAGAAGAAGATGTAAAAAATATTGAGGATTATATAGATGACAAGAACTTTACAAGTAGAGAAAATTCTAAAGAAGATACGATTTTAATACAAGAGGATTACTTAAAAAGTTCAAGTGATACTAAGAGTAAAGAGAGACGAGATTTAGTAATAGGTAAACCTATTAGGAGAATAATTAAAGGTAAAATATCACAAAATGACTAATATAGAATTAGATGCAAGTTGTAAAAATCAAATATCTCAAGGAGATATTTATAAAAATATAGAATTTATTGAATATGCAATTGAAGTAGAGGGTCAAATAGAAGTCTCTAAAATAACATTCCCTTTTATAATAGTATTGACACAAGAATGTGATTTAACATTAGATTATATTTATAGAAATGAAGAAAGAAAGGATAATGATAAATTAATATTATCTGTAATAGTTGCACCGTTGTATAATGCTGAACATGTTTTTAAAGGAGATCATTTAACTAGATTAGGGTTGATAATGGGAACAATAGACAAAAATTCAACGCGAGGGGGTATAATAAAAAACAATAAAAATCCAAGATACCATTATATAGAGTTTCCAAAAGAAAAAAAACTACCTGAATTAATAATAGATTTTAAACATTATTTTACAGTAAATTGTGATTATTTGATTCAACAAAAATATAATAACTGGGTAACAAGAATAAAAGAATTATATAGAGAGGATATTTCACAGAGGTTTGCTTTTTATTTATCAAGAATAGGTCTTCCAGATTTAAGAGAAAAAAATACCACAAAGGAAAAAATAAGGTAATAATTATTTTTACTTTAATTATACAATCTTACATCAATTAATTTTCTGATTTAAATAGAAAGTTTCTTAAATTTCTCTAATTCTTTTAAAAAATGGTTCGAAATTTCGCAACCCGGGCCAGCCACTGGCTTTTTCTTTAACTTTTTACTAAATGACTGTAATTTTCAATAAAAAAGGGCCCTGTGATACGTTCTAAGGGCCTAAACCATTCCGGGCAATATCAAGATTAAGTAAAGGACTTGTTGAAGAGGAATATGGTCTTTGATACCCTGTGGCCGGAACTTTTTATGTACAATTTATTGTGTCCTATTACGCATTACATTTGCTAATCAAAAATTAATGTGATAGATTACATATAATATCTATAAAATGCAGTAGGACCGCAAAATGAGAATTAACAGAGTAAAAAAGCTGCCTGTAGTCCTGGAAGCGGAAGAAGTACATAAATTACTGTCGATTCCAAACACCAGGTATCTTACAAGTCTCCGGAATAAAGCAATAATATCGCTCATGGCGAACTGCGGACTTAGGGTATCGGAAGTAGTAAATTTGAGACCCGGAGATCTAAATATCACAAAAAATAAAATAAAGGTTGTAAATGGCAAAGGCGGTAAAGACAGGGAGATCCTATCAATTAATCCGGACACTATAAATTTATTAAAAGAATGGAAAAAAAGAAAACCGAAAAGTGAAAATTTTTTCTGTACCATAAGGGAAAATCAATCCGGGAAAAATTTAAAATTTAATTCCCGGAGAGGAAGCCGGCTATCGGTAAGGACCATACAATCTACTGTAAAAAATTACGCAAGAAAAGCCGGCATAGATAAAGAGATCTCTCCGCATACTTTAAGGCATACATTCGCAACCGAATATTACCGGCAGTCTAAGGATCTTGAAACTTTGAGAATGATACTCGGCCATACATCAATAACCGTAACTCAAATTTATGTTACCCTGGCTAATATGGACATCGAAGCAGGAATGAAAAAATTTATAGGGTTTAGTTAATGAATTTTTTATTAAAAGTATATTTAAGGAGCTATTATGTCTTTAAGCCAAAAAGAAATGATTGATTTATTTTCAGAAGACCCAAAAAATTTTCATGAACCGCCCAGACAATATAGCAATTTATACCTTTTAAGAAGAGATATAGGTGCATGTCTGGGAACCGATCTGGTAACCAAAGAACCTAACAGGACGCCTGCAGCTCAATGGCCCGGAGCAATGGCTATTCTTGCCTTTGCCGGTAGTGCCGACAATATGCATATGGTCGTAGCGGTCGCTGATTCGGACCTTATAAGGTAAATTAAGCCAAAAGGGGTTGACATTGCCTAAAACAATATACTCTTTACCGCTGAAGGGTAAAAGCAGTGGTAAAAAATTTTTGAGGGACATAGTTTATTATAACTCTTATAAAAAAACAAAATTTTGTGAAGTTTAGCGGATAGTTTACCAAAATGCCAAATATCCCTAAAATCAGAATTTAATGTATCGTAATAGACTTTAATATAAAATATGGAGCTCTAGAATGCCCTTAGAAGCGCCCTAAAAGGCCGAAGCATACATTTGTATTGCCTAAATTAAAGAAGGCCTGTTAAGTCCTTTTTTCTGTTGATTTCCAGACTGGATTAAAAATAATATTTTTATCCTTAATCTGGTCAAAAGTCGCAAATAAGAAAAAATAGGCATTTTTAACTGATTGAGTGGTTATTATTAAATTTTTCATTCTTTCTTCGCTGGTGGTAACAGTCAAAACCCTTAAGGCACTGGTTTTAAATCTTTCCTGATACTTTCCGGATTTGACATATTCAATATAGCCTCTGATTTTATCGCGCCATCTCCGATTGCCTGGCTTCTTTTTCGTTGTAAAGGTGTGATATTAAAGCAGATCCTTTTTTAGAAAGGCAGTAAGCCCTTTTTGATGAGCCGTAGCCGGTAGGAACAAGCTTATGAACAGCTGATAAATAGCCGTTATGATATAAAAGTGAAAGCCGCCTTTGACAAGCAGTCATTGAGCCTTCTTCAAATTCCAGTTTTTTAATCTGGTCCCGGGTTAAAAACCTCAGCTGGTAAAGAATTAAGCCTGGACTTGCCTTTGGCCATGACAAATTCGCTCCTGTCGCCTACTCTGTAAACTCCGTCATTGCTGGTCTCGGGATAAAGGCATGCCTTGCCGGATACAAGGTAATGTATGCCACTATACCACTACTTATTAACAGACTTAAGGAGTCGAGGTCGGAAAAGACTCTACAGCTCTTTGAATCCAGATTTGAAAAGTATGATCTTGTTATCGCTGATGAGCTCGGGTATATCTCCTTTGACAAGGAAGGATCTGAACTTTTATTTACTTATCTCTCTCTTAGAGCCGGGAGAAAATCTACCATAATTACAACCAATCTGTCATTTGAAAGATGGGATGAAATATTTATGGATTCAGTTATGACTGCAGCGATGATAGATAGGCTCACTCATAAGTCATATATAATAAATATGAATGGTTATTCATACAGGTTAAAGGAAACAAAGGAGTGGTTAAAAGAGCAAGAGTGACTGTTATGATAGTGGAATTCTTGAACAGTCCTAAAATAAGGCTTTCTATAATTGAATATGGGGAACGATAATTTATCATTATGTATAGTAAATCATGAGGTTATTTATATAAATTAAGAAGGAAAGGAAAGAATAATGGATTAAGATTTAATAATTTTTTTACGGAAAGTGGGGTACTTTTCATTTGCTATATACAAATATTCATCTTTAGATAAATAAAAATTAATATGTTTTTCCCTTATCCTTGCCATTTTACATTTCCTTTCTCAAAGAGGGTTTGGGAGTTCACTCCCAACTATAAACAGTCGAAGGATGGACACTGCGTAAGCAAGTGTACATACAAAGACACTGCTTGCCATCCAGATAAGTCTCTCATGATGCAGAATAAATCTTCTATATATCAGGTAGCCGGTCGTAGCTGCAGCCAAACGATATATAGTAGCTGCATGGTTCTGATCGGCCGACCGGCAGGAATTATATATACCATATCCTGTATTTCTTAGGAGCTTTATGTTTTGTTAACCGCCCGGGTCCATGGCCGGGCAAAAAGAAAAGGGACCGCTTTTGTCAGGGAGATTTTTTTATCTCTTTTGTTTTAGTGAATTTATTATTTCTTTAGGGGGGTAGTCGGTTACCTCCACCTAATTCTGCATTCAATAATTTTGGGGCGGTCATTCCGAAAAAGCTGGCTCTCTTTCCCCCTGCTTTTAAATTCTGGAGATTCTTAAAAGTATGTTTATCGAAAAACAGGGGTAGAGATTATAACCTTAAGTTATTATTCTGGACATTTCTACTAATTGCCTAAAACTCGCCGGCTTATATTTATCCCATTTATCTTGTTTAACATAAAGCATTACGTACGCAATTCTTTTTTGTCTTTCGCTTGCGTCTCCGCACCATTGTTCTAATCTCTTTATTTTTTCAATATCGTCTAAATCTTCTCGTCCTTTTGTCTCTACAATATAAATTGTTTTATTATCAGTCTTTACGAAAAAGTCGGGGTAGTAATTGGAAATTGCTCCACTTACGTTTTTAAAATCAATTTTGAAGTGAATTTCAGGGTAATTTTTTGCAAAAGATAACACATCGTCGGCCCTTTCCAGAAAGTCTGCAAACTCAAGCTCAAAATCACTATCGCCAACAATTTTATTAAATACGCTCTTCTTCGGGAGTAAATATTTTTTATCAGTAACAACAAACGGTCTGGCGCTGCTGACTTTGATATAATTTTTTATTTCTGTATCGCCAATATCCTGAACAGTTAGATCATTTATTTCTTTTTTAAATGTCTCCACGATATTTTTTACAGCTTCAAGCTCAGACAAATTCCTCAAAATATTGGCGTCATTAAGATCAACTTTTTTGGTAAACAAATTATTTGTGATAAATTCTTTTACTTTGCCAAAAAGTATGTCATAGCAACCAAAAAGCCGAAGCTCTTTCATTATTCTCTGCACAAAAAAACCTACAACGCTTTGATAGTTCGGCTCGACAGTGCTGTTTAAAATTGTTGTGTGGTGTGTCTTGTCATCAATAATTTCTTTAAAGACAATTTCCTTTTGTTCTTCTTTTGAAAATTGTTTTACTGATATTTTTTCGTGGTTAAATTCTGAGACGCGCAACAAATTGAGATTTTTATATTCTCTTTGAATTCTCGGGGTTAAAATTGGTAATTCAAAGTCTAATTTATCAATATCTTTTTTTACATTTTTGTTATCAATTTCAATAACCGTCGGGGTAATAGGTGTTCCGGTTCTATCCATTCTTCTTTTTTCCAAGTCAACGCCTTCTGCATTGATTGATTCAACAAATTCCATAAATGCTGGTGTGCCGATTACACTTACATATTCTTTAACGTCTTGTCCAAAAAACATCCGACGGAGACCTCGGCCTAATGTTTGTTCGGGTAATATTTTTGAACCAGATGTATATGGGCGCAAGCCGACAATTGTCGTTACGTTTTTTACATCCCAGCCCTCTTTTAACATCATTACAGAAATTATTACCTTATACGGACTTTCCATGTTATCTATTTCATTGGCCTTCTTTCGTAATTCTTGTAGTTCTTTTTCTTTCTTACCGGTAACAGTTTCCGATATTTCACCGCTTCTGTTGGTGTGGATTGTTAAAACTGAGTCTTTCAGCTGTGGATAATTATTTTTCAAAAAATCAGCAACATCATCACAGTTCTTTGTATCGTCTGTCATGATAAAAAGAATTGACTTTTTACCTGTTGACTCCAGTTCTTTATATGTTTTTCCCCATTCTTCAACGCCCAATCTAATGAAATCCTCATATTTTTCAGCAAAGAGAGAGCTCTGTTTCTCCTGTAGTTTTGCACGGCTCGCTTGATCCGGTAAAACAGGATTTTTTACCACGCCCTGATGAATGGCTTCGACCAAAGGGTAATCAGAAACAGTTTGTACAAAAATCTCTCCGCGGTCGTTTTTGGGAGTGGCGGTTACGTCGATTTGTAAAGCTAATTTTTTACCTTTTTGTAGTAATCTATTATGAATATCTTCGATAGATTTAAACCATGCCATTTTAGGGTCATGGATATGGTGTGCTTCATCGTTAATCACCATAAGCTCATCAACATCGCGCACTATTTCTCCTAAATCAATTTTTGAATCATTAGTTTTTCCTACAACTTTTCTGCCCAAAAAATACTCAGAAGTATCCTCATCGTTTAAACTTGCCTCATTAATATTTCCCTCATAAACTCTGTGAATATTAGTGAGGAAAATATTTCCCGATTTTGAAATCGTTCCGACTTCATCTTGCAAATGCAGTTTGATTTGAAAATCATCTTGCCAGTTTTGTCCTGCATATCCGTTATCGGGTAAAATCGGATCTTCATAAAATATTTTTAACCCTTCAAAATCTGCCTTAATACGATCTAAAACAATAATATTAGGGGTTATAAGTAAAAAGTTTTTGGACAGTTCTGAGTTTTCCTCGTAAAGCTTATGAAAATATGACCATGCAAGTAGTAAGCTCATAACTTTTGTTTTGCCGCTGCCGGTTGCCATTTTTATCACAAAGCGAAGCCAGTCTTCATAAAACATATTGGCCGAAACTCTGCCAAGTTTATCAAATGGAATTAAATCAAATTTATTTCTCGTCCCTTGAACATCATAAAGCCAAATTATTGTTTCCACAGCTTCTCTTTGGGCGAAATAATATTGGAAGGAAACACTTGTCCCGTCTTTTTCATAAATTGTATGCGGTTCTTTGAACCACCAATTTAAAAGCGCTTTTGCTGTTTCATTCGCGCCATCATAATTATCCTTTCTCCAATCTGCAATTTTCTCACGCAGTTCTGGAACAAAAGGAGGCAGTAATTTTTCATAACCTTCTTTCCTTAAATCTTCTTCGGCTGGAAACCACCTGATTGCCGGATCAAGAATTTGAAATTTATCTTTTGGAAAATCTTTATGTAATGCCATAGTGTTTAGATGTTAACCTCAATAACCTTGGTAGTATCATTGCCAAATATATCAATGACTTTAATTGCAATTATCATTTTGCCTTTTGCCGCTTCCTTAAAAGCAGAAGTTAACTCAATCGTTCTATTTTTTTTAGTGCGGAACGATTGCCATTCATTTTCAAAAATATAGCTTCCTGTCCATTCTTCTTTTTCCTCGACAGTTTTTTCATCGATCACGCGGACAATTTCTTTCTTGCTTTCAAAATTAAAATCTACGGACCAATAATCAACCCAATCCGTCCATTTATTTGTCAAAACTTCTTTTTCAATAATATCCGTTTGCTTGTCTTTGGAAAATTTAATCACCTGCCCATTTTTAATCACAAT
>Ga0307434_1000661_pt1 | contig 21634 bp, 21 predicted proteins | sample SalMarWE160220MG_FD_202156 | JGI IMG/M metagenome (GOLD analysis project Ga0307434, IMG submission 202156) | Salt marsh sediment microbial communities from the Plum Island Ecosystem LTER, Massachusetts, United States - WE1603-220 | ecosystem: Environmental > Aquatic > Marine > Intertidal zone >... | reverse complement strand
GAAAACGGGTGCCCACCGATTCACCCCTGGCCAGCCGCAGGATAACATCCGGCTCCCGGCCGTCGGCGATGACCATGGTCACCCCGAAGGAGGTGGCCAGCTTGGCCGCGGCTACCTTGGTAATCATGCCCCCGGTACCCAGATGGCCGGTAGTCGCCGCCGCCAGCCGTTCAATCTCCAGGTCTATCTTCTCCACCTGCGGGACAAGCTGGGCATCGGGGTGAAGGTGGGGGTCAGCGGTATAGAGCCCGGCGGTATCGGTTAAAATCATCAGCAGGTCGGCGTCAATCAGGTTGGCTACCATCGCCGACAGGTTATCATTATCACCGAATTTAGCCTCGTGAAGCTCGTCCACCGCTACCACGTCGTTTTCGTTGACCACGCAGACGACTTTCAACTCCAGCAGCGCCAGCAGGGTGTTGCGGGCGTTGAGATAGCCCGCCCGGTCGAGAAGGTCAGCCTTGGCCAGCAACGCCTGAGCTACGGTGATATCATAGCGGTTGAAAAGCCGCTCGTATATGCCCACCAGGCGGTGCTGGCCTACCGAAGCCAGCACCTGCTTGAAGGGGATATCCTTAGCCCGCTCAGTCAAGCCCAGCCTTTGTCGACCCGATGCGATAGCCCCGGAGGAGACAATGACCATCTCCGTCCCCTGAGTGTGCAACTGCGCCAGCTGGCCGGCCAGACCCAACATTACGCGCTCGTTGAGACGCTCGCTGCCGCCGGTAAGCAGGCCGGTACCGAACTTAGCCACTATGCGGTGATAAGTCGCAGCCGATTTGTCCATAGCCTTTACTTTAAATAAACTGGCTACATTATAGCAAGCGAACTTGGGTTGGACAAGGCAAAGCGATAGAGAGACAGCCTTAAAAGCCCTACTCGACCGCCGATTCCTTACTGTAGAGCCGCTTCTTCCAACGGACGCCCGCCCCTACCACCTGCCGCGAGCCGCCGTAGAGAGCGGAGAGGATAAGAAAAGTGAAGCCGAGGGGGTGGAGAAATGCCGAGACGACCGGCTCTTTGAAACGGCTGTCCACCAGCCAGCGCATGCCGAATACCATCACCACCTGGAAGATGATAAGCGCCCCCCAGCCGGTGGGCGCCACGAACAGTTCCCGCCACAGCCAGTAGAACGGAGCCAGGTAAAATGCGTAGCCGGCGGCAAGCAACATTGCCAGGCCGAGCCGGGACAGCGCCGCCACTGAATATATCCACTTGATAAAGCCCTCCCACATCGCCCCGACATCCTGGTACATATTGCAGGATACCACCGGCGACAGGTCAATAGCTATATGGCGGCTGCCGCTGCGGTTTATCTCAACGCCCAGCCAGACGTCCTCAATTATCCTTGATTTCACCGCCTGGTGCCCGCCAATCTTCCAGTAGGCCTCCCGGGGGAAGAGGAGGAACTGCCCGATAGCCAGCGAGGGCCGGTGAGAGCGGTGCAGCCACCAGATAGGCAGCCAACTCATGATGACGAAGTATAACACTGGTATGGCTATCTTCTGGGGCAGGGAATTAGCCAACTGGCGGGGGAAGCCGGAAAGCATGCCGGGCTTATTGGATTCTATAGCTACAGATAGCACACCGCGAAGCATGTGGGGAGCGTGTATGGTATCGGCGTCAACGAACAGAAACCAGGAGCCCCCGGCTTGCTTAGCCAGCTGATAGCAGGCAAAGGGCTTGCCCGCCCAGCCTTCGGGGAGGGATTCCGATGTAAAGAGGCGGACGCGCTTATCTTCGGCAGCAAGCCGCTCTACAATTTCCGCCGTCCTGTCCGAGGAGTGGTCATCGAGCACCAGAATTTCAAAATTGGGATAGTCCTGCGCCTGCAGGGACTTTAGGCAGGTTTCAATATTTTCCTCTTCGTCTCTGGCCGGAACCATAACCGAGATTAGCGGCACCGACTCCGGCAGGCGGCTGTCGGCGCGCGGCCTCTTCAGGGTGCGGAGATTAAGAAAAAGATTGAGCATGAAGAGAACCAGCCCGCCAGCTATTATCAAATGATACAGCATATTCTATATTCTACAAGTCTAACGTCGGCGAGATTGAAGCCAGGCCAGAATCCTGACCCGGCGCGTGGGAACAGTTTTCAGGTCGTTGAAGTGCTTTACCGTAAGTATCGCCAGCACCCCCAGCATCAACATCGATTCCCAAGAGTTTCCCCCGGTGACTGCAAGGTAAGCCAGTGTGCCGGTGGCGCCGGCTATCACTATCCAGGCATCCTTTTCTATAAAGAGAAAGGCTATGAGAAAAAAGACGAGAAGGGCAAAAAATACCTCCAGGTGGGGCAGTGCCAGGAGGACGCCAAAAGTAACCGCTATCGATTTGCCGCCCCTAAAACCGAGGAAGGGAGAAAAGGCGCTTCCAAGTATGGCGCTCAAAGCCACCATAACTACCGCCATATCGGGAAATCCCCAGTAGGCGTGAGCCAGATAGACAAAGGGTACGCCCTTGGCTATATCAAGAAGCATAGCCATAACGTAAGATTTGCGCCCCCCTGCCCGGAAGACATTGGTGGCACCGGGGTTGCCGTCCCCGTACTCTCTCACTTCCTTGCCTAAAAACCAGCGTCCCACCCACACCGAGAAGGGGCAGGCACCCAGCCAGAAGGCGGCCAGAGCTAATATTATTACCTGATAATATTCCACCATACCGACACTACCAGGCATATGCCTAGTGCTTCTAGGTCATTAATTTATACCATAACCAAGCCGCCGTCAAGGGGTAAAATACTATTTAAGCTTAAAGGGGGAGTAGTTTTAAGAGGGCGTTTTATTTCCCACCCACCTTATAGAGGTTAGACCTCTCTTTATTCGTCTTAATGGGGGGAAAGGGGAAGTCTTGCCCAATTCTTAGAGTGCGTTTTTCTTCCCACCCTGACCCACCCTACAGAAGTGATACTTCAATCAATTTCTTTTTAGAGAGAGGGGTAAAAGGGCTTTAGCCCTTCCATAAAGGGTGGCGGGCGGGAATAGATATAAAAAGGGGTGGGGCAAGACGTCTGATTGCCCGCTAACCCTACCTGTGCTAGAATTTTTACGGAGGGCTAGGCCGTATCGGCTAGCCCTAGAGGCATTTGGGGAGAATTAAGTTTGAACCTGACCAGACTGCTGAATTTAATCGAGGGGACGCCGGAATATAAAGAGCTGCTGGAAGAGCTGAAAAAACAAAGCGGCGGCACCGGCGCGGTGGTGCTGGAGGCGGCCAAACCCTACTTTATCGCCGCTTTATATAGCTCTCTGCGCCGCCCCATGCTGGTGGTCACCGCCCAGCCGGAGAACTGCCAGCGCCTCCACGAACAGCTGGCGACCTGGAGCAGGTCGGGCGGGGTAAAGCTGTTCCCCGAGCCCGATGCCCTGCCCTACGAGCGCACCGCCGCCGACGCCTCCAGCGGGCTGGAGCGGGTGCAGGTGCTGTCGGCGCTGGCAGGTGTTAACGACGATGAGCCTCCACTGATTGTTGTTTCCGCCCCGTCCCTGATGGCTAAGCTGACGCCGCATAAAGATTTCATCGCCGGCTGCCATACTATTGGGGTGGGAACGGAGATTGAGCCTTTAGAGCTTATCGGGAAATGGCAGGACATCGGCTACCGGATAGAAAATATGGTGGAGGTGCCGGGGACAGTAAGCCGCCGGGGGGGTATAATTGATATCTATCCGCCCACCAGCGACCTGCCCGCCAGATTAGAGTTCCTGGGGGACACCATAGAAAGTATGCGGCTCTTCGACCCGGCAACCCAGCGTTCGCTTAATCCCATAGAGTCAATTGCCGTATGCCCGGCGGCGGAGCTGGCAGGGACGCCCGACACCGACAGCCTGCTGGACTTTCTGCCCGAGGACTGCCTTCTAATACTGGACGAGGCAACGAATATAGAGCATGCGGTTGACGACCTGGAGGCGCAGGCCGAGCAACTGCGCAGTGAGAAAATAGAGAGAAATGAGCTGCCGGTTGGTTTCCCCAAGCCCTATTTTAACTGGGCAGAATTAGAGCCGAAAATAAAAGGGAAGCCGCAACTCAAGCTGACCGCCTGGGGGGTGGACAAAGACGAGGCGGGCTATCAGTTGAACTTCACCACCGCCCCCGGCTATGCCGGACAGCTGCCAGCGCTGGTCAAAAAGGCGAAGCAGCTATTAAAACAAAAAGAGCGGATGATTATAGTCAGCCACCAGGCAAGCCGATTAGCCGAGCTTCTGGAGCAGGCGGACATTATTGCCGAGCCGGTCAGCGAGATTAAAGATATACCACCGCCAGGCTCGCTGACGTTAGTCCAGGGGCTGCTGGGGGAGGGGTGGGTAATGAACGGGGAGACCCACCTGCTCACCGACGCCGAGGTCTTCGGCTTTATCAAGCAGCGACGGCTGGTCAAGAGAAGGCCGGTGCCCCATCACCGGTTCCTCATTGAGCTTACCCCCGGCGACTACGTGGTGCATGTGGAGCACGGCATCGGCAGGTTCGCCGGCGTGGTAAAGCTCGGCAGCGGCAACGGCGAGAAGGAATACCTGCTGCTGAAATACGCCGCCAACGACAAGCTCTATGTACCCACCGACCAGATAGAGCGGGTCAACCGCTACATCGGCGGGGGCGACCATGCCCCCACCCTCTCCCGGCTGGGCACCCAGGAGTGGACGCGCGCCAAGCAGAAGGTCAGGGAATCGGTGGAGGAGGTCGCCAAAGAGCTGTTAGCCCTCTACGCCGCCCGGGAGGTCGTGCCCGGATTCAGCTTTTCCCGCGATACCGTCTGGCAGCAGGAGCTGGAAGCATCGTTTCCCTACGTGGAGACACCCGACCAGATTGAGGTGCAGGGGCAGGTCAAAGCCGACATGGAGAAGGACAAGCCGATGGACCGGCTGGTCTGCGGGGACGTGGGCTACGGCAAGACCGAGGTCGCGGTTAGAGCCGCCTTCAAGGCGGTGATGGACGGGCGGCAGGCGGCGGTGCTGGTGCCGACCACCGTCCTTGCCCAGCAGCACTTCAGCACCTTTAAAGAGAGGCTGGAAGCCTTCCCGGTAAAAATCGAGGTATTGAGCCGTTTTAAAACTGCCAGAGAACAGCAGGCTGTCATCGAGGGATTAGCCAGCGGCAGTATCGATATCTGCATCGGCACCCACCGATTATTACAGAAGGACATAAATTTCAAGAATTTGGGGCTTTTGGTTATCGACGAGGAGCAGCGCTTCGGGGTCAGGCACAAGGAATACCTCAAACAAATGCGCCAGGAGGTGGACGTGCTCACCTTAAGCGCCACCCCCATCCCCCGCACCCTGCACATGTCGCTGGTGGGGGTGAGGGACATGAGCACCATGGAGACCCCACCCGACCAGCGCCTGCCCATCAAGACCTACGTCGCCCGCTACGACGAGCGGCTCGTCCGGGAAGCCGTCCTCAGGGAGCTCGAGCGCAACGGGCAGGTCTTCTTCGTCCATAACCGCGTCGAGAGCATAGAATATATCGCCGAGAAGCTACAGTCGCTTATTCCCGAAGCCAGGATTTCCATCGCCCATGGCCGGATGCCGGAGGGAGAGTTGGAAAGGGTCATGAGCGACTTCAGCCAGGATAAAAGCGACCTGCTGGTCTGCACCACCATCATCGAGTCCGGGCTGGACATACCCAACGTCAATACATTGATTGTCAACCGCGCCGACAGGTTCGGGCTGACCCAGCTCTACCAGCTGCGGGGCAGAGTGGGGCGGGGCGCCAGCCTCGCCTACGCCTACTTCCTCTACGAGAAGGGTAGGATGCTCACCCCCACCGCCGAGAAAAGATTAAAGACAATCTTCGAAGCCACCGAGCTGGGAGCCGGCTTCAGCATCGCCCTTAAAGATTTGGAAATAAGGGGGGCGGGAACACTGCTGGGGCCCCGTCAGAGCGGGCATATCAGCGCCGTCGGCTTCAGCCTCTACTGCAAGCTGCTAGCCGACGCCGTGGAAAACCGCAAAGCCCGGCAGGCCGGAGTCCCCGAAAAGATGATGCCCTCTCCCCTACCCACACCCAGCATCGACCTGCCGCTCAAAGCCTATATACCCGATGAATATGTCGGCGATGTCGAGACGCGCCTCAGCCTCTACCAGAGCATCTCCCGGCTGGATAAACCGGAGCAGCTCGAGGCGCTGGCACAGGAGTTCGGGGACAGGTTCGGCGCCATGCCAAGGGAGGTCAAAAACCTCCTCTACGCGGTAAAGATAAAGCTCATGGCGGGAAAAGCCGGAATCGAGTCCGTCACCACCGAGGACGGGCTTATCATCCTGCGCCTGCTGGAAGGGATGCGCTTCACGCCGGAGCAGCGGGAAATTGCTCTGCCCTCCGGGGTGAGGATGGGGGTGAGACAGCTCAGTTTGAGCTACCGGGGGGACAAGGGGTGGAAGGGGAAGCTGGCGGGGGCGCTGGGGAAGGTATTGACATAGGGGGATATAATTACTGTAACTCAGGTGAATAATATGACCATACTATATGAACTGACAATTTTCTTGGCCTTTGCACTCATAGCCGTAGTGGCAACAATTTTTGTTATAGCTGCATCACTTCTTGGGCGAGCCATAGAAGAATCATCTAGGGAACAGGAAGAGGTAGCAAGAAAAGAATCAAGCGAGTTTGATGAAACTATCGCAGGGCTACAAAAACAACTTAAAGGGGCAAAGGGCGCCAAAGTAATTGATGGTTTAAAAATGCAAATTGCCGAGTATGAAGAGAGGAAAAAGGAAGCGGAGAAGGACTTAAAAAGAATATCACAAAAGTATGGCTTGCTTACTGTCAGAGGAACTGTATTATATCCGGGAATGTTTTTTCTAGTTTCTATAGTCCTTGCGGGCATAGCTAGATATACCGCAACGATACCCCTGACACTAGTCTCCAATATTATTTGGGGCGTATCGCTGGTAGCACTAATATGGGGTTCATACAGAATCTGCCAGTGCTTAAAGGTTATAGAGGGTGTAGCTATAACAACTGAAGAGGCACAGTTTAAGAGGACTACGCAAGCATTTGAGCTAGCACTGGAGCGGCACGAAGAGAGCAAACGCCCAGAGCTGGAGTTTGAATTTAAAAAAAGGAAGCCCCCTTTTAGTTTCAAACTTGATGCTAAGGAGATTATAGAGTTTCGTATAGAATTAAAGCAAGGAGACGTGGCCAAGAGCGCAGAAGTATGGTTCTTCGCTCCAAAAGACTTTGAATTTCCAGAATACTATACATGGAATCAAGATAGCGAATATACGATACCAAACGCTCTAACCACGAAATTCAAACTAGGGGATTTAATAGGAGGAGTGGGTTATTTACGAGAGCTTGCTATTAAAACACCCACCAAAACAGGTGAGTATATCCTAGGATATTCCTTACAATATGAAGGCGCCACAGGTGGAATGAACGTGTTTAAGGTAAAAGTAAAATGACATCCCTTTTGGGGGAGTTTAAGAGGGGCGGAAAGCCCCTCTTTTTATTAATAAAACTTATTGGGCGGGCGGGTATGGGACGAAAGACGACACAGGTGGGGAAAAGGGGCGGGGTTGAAAAATAGCCTCAAAATCGTTACCCTATATAGAGAAAAGAATTACACCAAGGAGAAAACGGACTGATGAAACTTAAAACACTAACCCGTATAGCCAGCATAATACTGATTTCAGCGATACTCCCACTGGCGGCCTGCCCCGGCGGGGAAACGCCCGCGGAAACGCCTGGCGAAACGCCCGCGGAAACACCCACAGAAACCCCAAAGCCCAAAACATACTCAGCCCCGCCGGCGATGCAGATTGACCCCTCCAAAAGCTACACCGCCACCATCGAGACCGAAAAAGGCAACCTGGTGCTGGAGCTCTTTGCCAGCGACGTGCCGGTAACGGTCAACAACTTCGTCTTCTTAGCCCGCGAGGGCTTCTACGACAGCACCACCTTCCACCGCGTTATACTTGAGCCTGAGCCATTTATGGCCCAGGGAGGCGACCCCACCGGAACCGGAGCCGGCGGCCCCGGCTACACCTTTAAAGATGAGTTCACCAGCCACAGCCATGTTACCGGCGCCCTGTCCATGGCCAACGCCGGCGCCAACACCAACGGCAGCCAGTTCTTCATCTGCTACTCCCCACAACCCCACCTCGACGGGCACCATTCGGTGTTCGGCCAGCTAACAGAGGGGATGGATGTGCTGCTGCAAATAAAGAACGGCGACGTAATAAAGCGGATAGTTATCGAGGAAAGCTAGAATAAAGAGGGAGTTCAGGCGGGTGTTTTGCTTCCCACCCTGACCCACCCTATAGAGGTATTACTCATCTTAATTCCTTTTGGGGGGGGGTGGGAAAAAGGGCTTTAGCCCGTTTCCATAAAAGGGCGGCGGGCGGGAAAAGATATAAAGAGGGGTGGGGACACCCCATAAAGGCTAAAGATTTCTGCTGCCGGAGACAGGCTTTTAACCTATTTAGCTAAGAGTCCTTGATGCCCCGTTCGTGAATATAATCAACGGCATCCTGGACGGTTACTATCTTCTCCGCATCCTCGTCCGGTATCTCGACCTTCTGGTCGGGCTTGCCGAACTCCTCCTCCAGAGACATTATAAGCTCGACTAAGTCCAGGGAATCGGCACCCAAATCGTCAACAAAACTGGCCGAAGGCACGACCTCGCCTTCCTCAACTCCCAGTTGCTCAACGACTATTTTCTTTATCCGGTCAAAGACTGTGGGCATCTTTTACCTCCCTACTTTCTAGCGGCAAGGGCGCTAACCGAGCCCAAAACCCCGTTAACGAACCTCGACGAACTATCGCTGCCAAACTTCTTGGCTAACTCGACCGCCTCATTGATGGCGACCTTCACTGGGACATTATTATCAAGTAAAATCTCAAATATTGCAAGTCTTAAGATATTCCGGTCGACGACGGGTATCTGCTCCAGCGGCCAAGCCGGGGCAAACTTGCTGATATGCTTATCTATCTGCTCCCGGTTACGGATAACACCGTTGACCAGCCCCCGGGTAAAGGCGGCATCCTCCCCGGACAGGCCGGCGCCAGCCAGCAGATGGGCTAAAGCCACCTCGGCATCGTGGCCGGCTGAATCGAACTCGTATAATACCTGTAAAGCTACTGCCCTGGCTCTACGCCGTACTCCCATCTTTTACCCGCCAAACTTAACCTATCATTATAGCATTTTGTCCCGGCCATGCAACTAGGAAATATTACCTAACCTGACCCGGGTTAGTCCAACGGCTCTGGCTGCCTCTGAACACTCAGAAATTTAAGGTATGCCATATTTTGAAACAGTTTAGCAGATGGGAAAGGCAAGTTCAATCTTGGCGCGGTTTTTGCCATCTGGAGAAAGACCGCCTTTACTGTTAGCCAGATCGTTACCCGATAATTAGGGTGCTATCCCCATAAATGATTCCCAAATGGTAAAGTAAAGTAAGGATTAGTGGGCTTGACAGCGCCAGTATATGGAGTATGATAGTTCACATGTGATGTATTGTTCGCCAAATGGCGAATTATCCTGTAGCTACAGGGTCAAGAAATGGCCCTATGGGGTGCGTTGAACCGCCGCCCGTAACTGGGCACTTGGGTGGTGGGGAGCTAACAGTGAAACCGACCTGAAAAGGTCGGTTTCTTTTATTTTTGAGGGAATTAAGAGGGGGGGAGTGCCTATTGGAGAATACAACTGAATAGTTAGAGACGATAGGGAAAGACCGATTGATATAAAAATCTAATAAAGGAGAAAAAGGTGAAAAGAAAAACTTTTAGTGTCTTGTTTGCCCTGGTGCTGGTGCTGAGCTTCAGCCTGGTGACGGCGGTGCCGGCAGTCGCGTACACTAACACCCTTGAACTAGAAAATAAAGATGGTGACTGGAATGAAATTACTGGTGATGGTATTTACGCTATGCTGGACTTCAATTCGGTGGGGCCGGAGTTCGAGTATAGTCTTCAGGCCTGGGGACTAGAGACATCTACCGAGTATGCCCTTATCTACTACGGTGACCAGCCGGATCCGTTCGTAAACTGGGGAGGAGACAACCCCGGGGGCATCATAGAGACGTTTACAACTGATGGCAGTGGCAATATTCCGGCGACGGCGGGCTCAAAGGAACTGAATATGAGCCTTCCCTGCGACCCGGACATCAACATCGATGGTGCCAAGATATGGTTGACTCCTACAGACTTGCTGACCGACGACAATGCCCTCCCGATGATTGTGTGGCAACCGACTCGCATTTTATTTGAGCACAATCTTGTTACCTATACTGATACCGGTAGTACTACAAATTTGACCGTTGTCGTCCCTGACATTGTCGCCATCTCGGTGAGTCCAACTGTCATTAACTTTGGCACCTTGCTCCCAGGTGAAACTTCCGATGTGTTCGACATTACTGTGGATAACATTGGCACTCGCAAAGTTGATGTAGATGCAGATGTAACCGGTTCATCAGGAGACCTGTTTTTCGACAACCTCCAGCTAAACGCTGGCGGGGGTTGGTATCTATGGTCTGCCTTCGGCTATGTAATAACCAACCTAGCCATGGGAGGTTCTGAGACCCTTTATACCAAGCTGCCGGTGCCGTCAACATACACTCCGGGTGGTTCTGAAACAGCCTCGCTAATCTTTGAGGCCACGGCATCATAACTTGTTGAGAAATGGGGGGATGGCAAAGCCATCCCCCCCAAAGGGGTAATAATGAAGAAGTTTATCGCTGTCCTGGCAGCGGCGGTTTTGTTGTTGGCGCTGGCCAGCCCGGTGCTGGCGGCCAGCCTGGGCATAAGTCCCAGTTCTATAGAGCTCGAGGTGTCAGGAGATGGCAGCGCCACGGCTGATTTACAGGTGCACTACTTCAGCGGCGATGTCCAGGTAAGCCTGGTAGATATACCACTCCGGGTAGAGCCGGAGACAATTCATGTTGACGCTTTAAGCGAGCCGGTAGACGTTCAGTTGACCATTTACGGCGATGAATCCCTCGGCTCACAGGTGTATAATGGCTATATAAGGTTTCTCGGTATGACCGGGGAGACGGTGGCGGTAGCAGTGAAGGTGAAGGCTAAAATCAACCACATTGTGGCCGGGCAGCCTTTACCGCCGGAAGCACCAGCAGAAGAAACCCTGCCGCCGGAGGCGGCACCAGCAGCGCAGGGTGGAATAGGAGATCTGCCGCTGAGTACGGTGATTATCATCGCCGGGGGCTTAGTCTTTCTGGGCCTGATAGCGCTTGCCATAAGCCTAGCCGTCAGGAGAGCTAGATATTGAAGTTAGACAGGCTAATCATAGCTATTTTAGCCTCGCTTGTGCTGATAGGCTTACTATGCCCGGCAGTCCAAGCCGATGAGGATAAGGCTGAGGTTGACCTCAAGGTTGAAGTTGTCCCCCCACTTTCAGTAACTACCAGATATGCTTATCCAGTAACTGCCAGTCTTGCCCTTTTACATGGGAAATTAAATAGCCTGGGTACTGCATCCTCGGTATCGGCCTACTTTGAGTGGGGGACTACTACGGACTATGGCCACCAGACCAGGGCACGAACGTTGAAAAGGCCAAGGCCCTTCAGTGCCGTTATTTCCCACCTAACTCCCAACACCACATATCATTTTAGAGCTGTAGCAGTAAGTGAAGATGGCACAAGCTACGGCTCAGATGTAAGCTTCAAAACCAGGAAGCGCTGTTGGTGGAATTGGTGGGGATGGTGCTGGTGGTAGATAATAAAAACCAGGCTAGGACATGCCCCCGTTAACGCTTAAGACCTGCCCGGTGATATAGCCCGCCTCCTCGGAAGCCAGAAAGGCGACCGCCTCGGCCACATCCCGGGGAGTGCCGAAACGAGCGAGGGGGATGAGCTCCTTAATCTCCTGCCGCTGTTCCTCTTTTATCTGTTTGGTCATATCAGTCTCAATGAAACCGGGGGCGACGGCGTTGACGGTGATGCTGTGGGAGCCAACCTCCTTAGCCACCGTCCGGGTAAAGCCGATAACGCCGGCCTTTGCCGAAGCGTAGTTAGCCTGTCCCGGGTTGCCCATGACACCGGCAATGCTGGAAAGACTGATAATCCGTCCCCAGCGTTTCTTAAGCATATACCGTAAAACGGCTTTGGTGCAAAGGAAGACGCTTTTTAAGTCCACATCCAGAACTTTATCCCAGTCCTCTTCCGACATCCGCACCAAGAGCTGATCCCGGGCGATGCCGGCGTTATTGACTAAAATATCAATCCGGCCGTAGGCTTTTACGGTTATATCCGCCAGCCGGGCGACATCCGCCGCCGAGCTGACATCAGCCAGGCAAGCCAAGCTCTTGCCGCCCGTAGATTTGATTTCCCCGGCTACCGCCTCCGCCTCTTTTTCCAGGATATCGGAGACCACCACCGCTGCCCCCACCTCGGCCAGTTTGAGGGCAATGGCGCGCCCGATGCCCCGGCCGCCGCCGGTGACGATGGCTACTTTATCAGAGAGATTCATTATTCTACCCCCTGCACCATATTCCTGACCGCCTCGGCATCGCCGATATTTATGATTTTAACACCCCTGTCTATCCGCTTGATTAGACCGGCCAGCACCTTACCAGGCCCGATTTCAATAAATGCGGATACTCCGTCATTTACCATATACTCCACCGAACGCTGCCACTGGATGCAGTTACACAGCTGATTGAGCAGCTCCTCTTTAACCGCTTCGGCAGTGGTGAGGGGTTTAGCCGTGGTATTACCAACGATAGGCACGGTTGGATTATTGAAGTTAAGGGTGGCCATAATTTCGGCCATGCCGTCAACCGCCGGCTGCATCAGCGGGGTATGAAAGGCGCCGCTTACCTGCAGGGGGATGGCACGGTGAGCCCCCCGGCCTTTGACCAGTTCAACGGCCTGGGACAACTCATCTTTGGCACCGCTGATTACTATCTGGCCGGGGCAGTTGAGATTGGCGATAGTAGTGCCGGTCTGCTGGCAGACCTCAGCCAGGGGTGCCTCGTCAAGGCCGATAATTGCCGCCATACCGCCGGGGGTGAGCTGGCCCGCTTCATGCATAAGCCGTCCCCTTTCCCGTGCCAGATAGACGGTGGTGGCAAAATCGAGCACCCCCGCCGCCGCCAGCGCCGTGTATTCGCCCAGGCTGTGACCGGCAACAAAGGCAGCCGGGGGCAATGCCCCGTTAAGGCTGCGGCTGGCCTCCAGGCAGGCGAAGCTGACGGTGACTATCGCCGGCTGGGCGTTGACCGTCTTGGTAAGCTCCTCCTCGGGCCCCTCAAAGCACAGACGGGAGAGGGAAAAACCCAGAGCCTTATCAGCCTGCTCGAAGACGGCTTTGGCAGCATCATAATTCTGGTACAGGTCGAGGCCCATGCCCACCGACTGGGAACCCTGCCCGGGGAAGACATGGGCGGTTTTCATTGCTTGCGGCAAATCATTCCTCCTGGTTATGCCGCCGGCTTCTTCGGGCTTTTGACTTCAATAACCTCCCTGCCGGCATAGCTGCCGCAGGTAGGACAGGCATGGTGAGATAGCTTGGGACTATGACACTGAGGGCATAAGTCCAGGGAGGGTATGACCATGCCGAGATGAGACCGACGCTTGCCCTGCCGCGCCTTGGCGTATTTTCTTTTCGGTAAAGCCCCCATACTACTTTCCTTTCTCTTTTTTAAGTTTACTCAGTTCCGCCCAGCGGGGGTCGGCTGCCCGCGGCGGGCAGCCACAGGGCCCCTGGTTGAGATTGTGACCGCAAAAGGGGCACAACCCGGCGCAATTTTCTCTACAGAGCGGTTTCATGGGAATAGCCAGTAGCGCGTACTGGCGCACCGCCTCGGTCAGGTCAAGGACATGCTGCTGGTCAACGGTAAAACAGCCCGGCTCGTCGGGCAAGGCTATGGCCGCCCCGGTATCCACGTCGGCGGTGGGGTAGTACTCGTCCTCAAGTTTCATCTTGAGCGGGCACTTGAAAGAGCCCAGACAACGGCTGCAGGTAAGCTCGACCTCGGTTGCCAGTTCTCCCTTGACCAGTATACTACGGTTGGTGCGCATCAGCCTGACCTTACCCTGCACCAGACTGTTAACACCGTCACCGGTGATATCGATAACCTGTTTTATTTCGTAATCCCTGACCGAGCCTATGGACGCCCGGAGTAACTGGGCTACATTTATCTTCATCGCCTGCCGCCTCCCCTCCATAAGCAAGTCTTCTATTATAGGCCGAGCATGACGCCTACTGTCAAGCTTAAACAGCTATCCTCCCAGCACCTTGAGCTTCCTCATCTTAAAAGCGATTTCGTTTCTCAGCACCTGGTTGGAGCCTTCGTATATCTGGGTAATCTTGGCATCGCGGAACATCTTTTCGATGGGATAGTCGCGCATGTAGCCGACGCCGCCGAAAATCTGCATGGCGTCGGTGGTAACTTTCATGGCCGTGTCCGAGGCGAAGACCTTGCACATCGCCGACTCTTTGGTGAAGTCTTTAATACCGTTATCCACCATCCGGGCGGCTGAATAGACCAAAGCCCGCGACGCCTCCACCCGTATCGCCATCTCCGCCAGTATCTGCTGTACCGCCTGCTGGGCGAAAATGGGGTGGCCGAACTGGACGCGCTTCTTGGCGTAGTCGATGGCCGTCTCCAGAGCCCCCTGTGCCAGACCCAACGCCTGGGCGCCCAAACCGGGTCGGGAGCGGTCTAAAAGCTTCATGGTCAGGATAAAGCCTATCCCCTCCCGACCGATGATATTCTCGGCGGGGATGAGGCAATCTTCAAAGACCAGCTCTCTGGTTGAGGAGGCGCGAATGCCCAGCTTCTTCTCCTTGCGGCCAAAGGTAAAGCCGGGGGTATCTTTTTCAACAATGAAGGCGCTGGCACCACGGGGGCCTTTTGACTTATCGGTTAAGGCAATAACGGTGTATACCTCGGCATCGCCACCGTTGGTGATAAACTGCTTGGTTCCGTTAATGATATAGCCTTTATCGGTGCGCTGGGCAGTGGCCTTGATGCCACCGGGGTCACTGCCAGCTTCAGCCTCAGTCAGGCCAAAGGCAGCCAGCTTCCTGCCGCTGGCAATGTCAGGCAGGTATTTGCGCTTCTGCTCGTCGGTACCGTACTCGAGCAGGGTGAATGATCCCAGGCCGCTGGCGGCATAGCTGACGGCGATGCCGCTGCACACCCGGCTCAGTTCCTCCACCACCAGACAGAGGTCAAGGAGACCGCCACCCAACCCCCCGTACTCTTCGGGAATATAGACGCCGAACAGGCCGGCGTCAGCCAAGATTTTCATTATCTCCCAGGGGAACTCTTCCTTTTCATCAAGCTCCGCCCGCACCGGCAAAATCTTCTCTTCGGCAATGGTCCGGGTTAGATTTTTGATTTCCTTTTGTTGCTCAGTTAAGAAATAATCCAAAGCGCTCCTCCTGAGTAGAATTAAAGCTAACAGTCCAACCAATAATTAGTCCATTATAAGCCAAGCCAGCTACCCAGTGTCAAGGCGGACTAACCTTGACACCGCGCCAGCCCATCATTAAAATTTTCCCGGGCACAGTTTAACCACCGGCGAGCCGGTTTGCCAAAATTTTCGCCATAGCCTGCCAAAATATGCTAAACTAGATAGCTGCCGGTTAATAGCTAATTAGAGGGAGGTGAACCCAATGTTAGCCAAGGCATTTGTCCTTATCGAAACAGCAGTGGGCCGAAACAAGGAAGTAGCCACCGCCCTGAAAAAGCTAAAAGGGGTGAAATCGGTTGATGTCGTAACCGGGCCCTATGACATTATCGCCGTCATCGAGCAGGAGAACCTGAACGACATCGGCGACCTGGTTACCGCCAAAATCCACCCCATCGCCGGCATCTCCCGGACGGTGACCTGCCTAGCGATAAAGAGCACCTGAAGCCTGGGCAAGACTTAAGCCAAAGGGATAAAGCAGTACTTTGACTGTAATAAGGAGATAGAAGCATGGATTTTAGACTGAGTGAGGAGCAGCAGAAATTCCGGCAGGAAGTCCGTAATTTCCTGGATGGGGAGATAAAGCAGGGGCTGTGGGAGCCGAGCTGCGATGCCTGGATAATGGGGCACGACCCGGAGTTTACCAGGCGGGTGTCCCAGAAGGGCTGGATTGGTCTTACCTGGCCCAAAGAGTACGGCGGGCAGGGGCGGGCCTATGTCGACCGGCTGATTTTGACCGAGGAGATGCTGCGCTATGGCGCGCCGGCCGCCTGCCACTGGTTCGCCGACCGCCAGATAGGCGGCGCCATCGTCCACTATGGCACCGACCAGCAGAAGAATGAATTGCTGCCTATGATTTTGAAGGGCGAAGCCTACGTGGGCCTGGGGATGAGCGAGCCCGACGCCGGCAGCGACCTGGCCTCACTTAAAACTAAAGCCACCGATGACGGCGACGATTTTATTATCGACGGGCAGAAGACCTGGACCAGCGGCGGCAGCGTCATGAACTGGATTTACCTGGTGGCCCGCACCGACCCCGATGCCCCCAAGCACAGGGGCATCAGCGAGTTTTTCTTCAGCACCGATTTGCCCGGAGTCAGCGTAGCCCCCATAGAAGATATCACCGGCGGAGTGCACTTTAACGAGGTCTTTTTTGAGAACGTGCGCATCCCCAAGACCTGCCTCATCGGGGAGCAAAACAAGGGCTTTTACCAGATTTTGAACCAGCTTGACTACGAGCGGAGCGGCATGGAGCGGCTGATGGCCAACTACCCCCTGTTTGAAGCCGTCATCAAGTATGTCAAAGAAACCAAGCGGAACGGCAAGCCGCTGTCCCAGGACCCGCTGGTACGCGCCAAGCTTGCCCAGCTGAAAACCGAGTTTGAGATAGGGCGGCTGCACATGTACCGGGTTGCCGTGGTTATGGACGAGGGGCGCGCCCCCAACTGGGAATCATCGATGTCCAAAGCCTACGGCACCGCCTTTGAGCAGCACCTTGCCGGCGCCGCCATCGAGATAGCGGGACTCTACGGACAGCTGGCGCCGGGGTCAAAGAATGTGCCGATGCGCGGCATGGCCTACCATTCCTACCTGTCTTCCAAGGGCTATAGCCTGCAGGCCGGCAGCTCGGAAGTCCTGAAGAATATCCTGGCGCTAAGAAAGCTGGAGCTACCCAACCAGTAAACTGATTATAAGCCAATAAACTGATTACAAGATTGAAATAGGAGGCAATGATGAATTTAGCTCTCTCTGAAGAACAGGAAATGTTAAAAACGATGGCCCGTGACTTTCTGGCCGATAAGCTGCCTAAAGCCACGGTTAAAGAGATAGAAGAAAGCGAGGAGGGCTACTCAGCCGAGCTGTGGAAGGAGATGGCCGGGCTGGGCTGGATGGGGCTGGCTTTCCCCGAAAAGTACGGCGGCAGCGATATGAGCTTCCTCGATTTAGCCATGCTGCTGGAGGAGATGGGAAGAGCCTGCCTGCCGGGGCCCTATTTTTCTTCGGTGGTCTTGAGCGGCTTTACCATTCTGGATATCGGCACTGACGGACAGAAAGACGAATATCTACCCAAGATTTCCAGCGGGGAAGCCATCTTTACCCTGGCCCTGACCGAGCCCAGCGCCAGCTATGAAGAAAGCGGAATAGAAACTACAGCCGCCGCCGAGGGCGACGGCTACGCCATCAGCGGCACCAAGCTCTTTGTCCCCGACGCCAATATCGCCGACTACATGCTGGTGGCGGCCAAAACGGATAAGGGGATTACCCTATTCATAGTAGACGCCAAGAGCCCGGGGATAAGCACCACCGTATTAAAAAGTATCGCCAACGACAAGCTGTGCGAGGTGGTCTTCGATAAGGTTAAAGTGGCCAAAGATAATGTCCTGGGAGAACTAAACCAGGGCTGGAAAGAGATAGAGAGGATAATCCAGCGGGCGGCGGTAGGCAAGTGCTGTGAGATGACCGGCTGCATCCAGCAGGCGCTGGACATGACGGTGGAATACGCCAAGGATAGAAAACAGTACGGGCGCCCCATCGGCAGCTTCCAAGTCATCCAGCACTACTGCGCCGACATGGTCACCGATGTTGACGGCACCCGCCTCTCTACTTACCAGGCGGCCTGGATGCTCAGCGAGGGGCTGCCCTGCACACAAGAAGTAGCCATCGCCAAAGCCTGGGCAGGAGAGGCCTGCCAGCGGGTTATGGCCTTAGCTCACCAGATTCACGGGGCTATCGGCGTGACCATAGACCACGATTTGCAGTACTACACGCGGCGGTCTAAAGCGGCCGAGGTAAGCTTTGGCGACGCCGGTTACCACCGGGAGGTGGTAGCTAAAGAGATGGGCCTGTAGCTTTAAGCCAGGGACTTTAATCCGGCCAGCACTTCATCTATGGTAACCTCGGCGGTGGAGGCTCCCGAAGTCACCCCTATAGTCTGCTTGCCCTCAAACCAGGATGGGTCTATTCCCGCCGCCGTTTCAATAAGGTGCGTTTCGGTAACCGCCGAACACAGCTCAAGCAGGCGGTTGGTGTTGGCGCTGCCCTTGCCCCCGATAACCAGCATCAAATCCACCCTTGCCGCCAGCTCCAGGGCTTGAGCCTGCCGGCGCCGTATATCGTGGCAGATAGTATCGATAATGCGCATCTCCGAGTCCCTGCTGAAAGCGCCGTCAATGAGCCGCTGGACAAAGCCGACGAAATGGGACGGTATCTGGGTGGTCTGGGAGAGCACCCCCAGGCGGCGGGGCAGGGGGTCCAGCTTAAAGATATCCTTTTCGTCCAGCGTTGCCATACCTTTACCCTCGGCCCAGCCGAGGACGCCCTTGACCTCGGTGTGGTCGGCGTTACCGTAGATAACGATAAAGAAACCGCCCTCAGCCAGCCGGCGGGCGGCGTTCTGGAGGCGGTTGACGAAGGGGCAGGTGGTATCGATGATGCCGATATTCCGCGACTTAAGCTGTTCCTCTACCTCCGGGGTTACCCCGTGAGAGCTGATTGCCGCCATATCACCCTTGATATCGTCCACGCTTTTAGCCACCCTGACGCCGATTCCATCCAGCCTCTGCAGCACCTGCTGGTTGTGCACCAGCGCCCCCAGCGTCTCCACCTCGCCGCGTTCGGCGACCACCTTTTCCAGCATATCAATAGCCCGCTTTACCCCGAAGCAGAAGCCCACTTCTTCGGTCTTTTCAATCTTCAACTTTTACCTTCCCGGCATAAATTCCCCGATATTGCGGGGGCAACAGCCCAGCTATGCGCTGCATGATTAGCTCGGTATACTCAACCAGCTTTTCCCGGGTCAATTTGCCATCCACCGGCGGCAGGGAAAAGGGCTCGCCGATATTAATGGTCAGGCGGGGGCGGCGCAGTATCCAGCCCCTACCCTTAATCTGCTCGGTGCCGATAATGCCCACCGGCAGAATGGGCACGCCGCTGCGGCAGGCAATTAACGCCGAGCCGGGCATGGCCGCTTTAAGCTTGGCGCTGCGGCTCCTGGTCGCCTCCGGGAACATAGCCAGCGCCAAACCATCAGCCAGCACCTGCTGTGAGCGGCGGAGCGCCTGCCTGTCCAGCTTGCCCCGGTGCACCGGAAAGGAACCGAGGCCGCTGACGAAATAGGCGCCTAAAGAGGAGCGGAACAGCTCCTCTTTAGCCATGAAGATGACCTTTCGGTTAAGGCTGACCCCGAGCAGAGGCGGGTCGGCCAGATTAAGGTGATTGGCCACCACCAGCACCGGCCCCTCTTTAGGGATATTTTCCTGACCTTTGACCTGCCACCGGGTGAGAAGCTTAAACAACCCGATAAGCAGGCCTCTGGCTATATAGTAGAACCAGGGCAATATTTTAACTCCGCTAAAGCGTTTACCAATTATAACCCATAGGGCGGGAAAAGATACAGAGGGGATATTATTTCTTTACATCGGGGGGTCTCGTCCCGCTTTTAGAGGTTGTTTTTCTTCCCACCCTCCCACCCTACAGAGGTTAGACCTTTCTTAATTCCTTTTGGGGGGAGGGGGAATCCCTTCCATATAAGGGTGGCGGGGAAGCAAGTTATAAAAGCGCAGCTTATGAGGGCGGGTGGGTATGGGAAGAGAGAGAACTGTTAAAATGGGGGGATAACCACGCCTTGATTAAAACGACTTTTTATTCCATAATAGCCAGACAGCAACATGAAAACACTAAGCATCGGTAAATTAAGGGGCCTGCAGCAGCTTGCCACTGCCGACGGCATCTTCACCATATGCGCTATGGACCACCGCGGCTCGCTGCAGCATATAATCGGGGAGGATGCAGAGCTTGACTACGGGGAAATGGTGGAACGCAAGCTGGAGCTGTGCTCCCAACTGGCCCCCTACGCCAGCGCCGTGCTGCTCGACCCGGTGTTCGGCGCCGCCCAGTGCATCGCCCGCGGCGCCCTGCCCAAGAGCACCGGGCTTATGGTCAGCATCGAAGCCTCGGGATACGGCGGGGGTAATGAACAACGCCAGACCCAACTGCTGGAAGACTGGAACGTGGCCAAGATTAAGCGCATGGGCGCTTCGGCGGCCAAGCTACTGGTCTACTACCGCCCCGACTTAATCGAGCTTGCCAACAAGCTGATGGACATGGTCGAGATGACTGGACTGGAATGCAAACGACACGACATCCCCTTTGTGGTAGAGCCGCTGAGCTACCCAATGGGCGAGGAGGTTAGAAACCCGGCCCACTTTGCCAAGGTAAAAGAACAGCTGGTGCTTAAAACCGCCCGGCACATCACCAACCTGCCCATAGATGTGCTCAAATCCGAGTTCCCCGGCGACCCGCGCTATAATAAGGACAATGCCAGCCTCACCGACCTCTGCCGCCAGCTGGACGAGGCGGCGGCGGTCCCCTGGGTGGTCTTGAGCGCCGCCGTGGACTTTGAGACCTTCTGCCAGGAGGTGGAAATCGCCTGCCGGGGCGGCGCTTCCGGCTTTCTGGCAGGGAGGGCTATCTGGCAGGAGGCTATGCACCTCGATAAAGCCAAAGAAAGAATAAATTTTCTGGCCACGGTGGGGGCAGACCGGCTGAAGAAACTGAACGAGATTGCCGCCAAATACGCCACCCCCTGGCATAAGAAGCTGGGGCTGACCGGCGACAGCTTAGCCCCGACCGCCGAAGGATGGTACCGGGAATTCTGAAATGAAAGAAGCTCTGATTGCCACCATAACCCTCAACCCCAGCCTCGACCAGCACATTACCGTTGACGGGCTGGTGATGGATGGGACTAACCGCTGGTCAAGGCTGCACCGCTACGCCGGTGGCAAGGGGATAGATGTATCGCGGGCTATCCACGAGATGGGGGGCAGAACGGTGGCTTACGGATTCATCGGCGGGCCGGTGGGGCGGACGGTGGAGATACTGCTCGATGAAGAAGAGGTACCCTTCAGTTTTACCCCTGTCCAGCGGGAGACAAGGACCAACTTCATTATCACCGATAATAAAACCGGGCGTCAGACCAGAATTGACGCTCCCGGTCCCCACATCACCAAGGACGAGTTCGAAAGGTTCCAGCGGAAAATGCTGCGGATGCGCCCCAGTCCCGATTTAATCGTGGCCGGCGGCAGCCTGCCCCCGGGTATCCCCAACAACGTTTACTACTCCATGATTACGGAGGCAAAAACCTTCGGGGTGAGAACCATCCTAGACTCGGACGCCCAGTGGCTGGCCGATGGCATAAAAGCTAAGCCCTACCTGGTCAAACCCAACGTCCGGGAGGCGGAGGAACTGCTGGGGCGCGAGCTTCCCGACGAAGACGCCAT
>Ga0307434_1000660_pt1 | contig 21655 bp, 14 predicted proteins | sample SalMarWE160220MG_FD_202156 | JGI IMG/M metagenome (GOLD analysis project Ga0307434, IMG submission 202156) | Salt marsh sediment microbial communities from the Plum Island Ecosystem LTER, Massachusetts, United States - WE1603-220 | ecosystem: Environmental > Aquatic > Marine > Intertidal zone >... | reverse complement strand
TGAGTGGCGGCATTTTGCTTTTCATTGTTGCGTTGATGAGAAGAGTTGAGTCCTGTTCGCCTGTATGTTCCCTTTTAGGGCCATGTCCCTGGCCACGATGAGGCATGACGAAAACATCCGTCTGAGGGTTACTTCGATAAGATATAGCCCACAAAATGGCGTCAGCACTGTTGGGATCAATATCAGGATTCACGGCAATAACGATCTTGCTGAAATCCCCCTTGAAACTTGCCGCCCCGTAGAGCGCACGCCAGATTTCCGTTTCCGACGCGCCTTCATCCATGGAGATTATGGTAACCCGCAATAGCGAGGTAAGTGGTTCATGGAGGGACACGCCCTTGACGCCCAGAATATTCAACTCCTTCTGAAGATGGTGCAAAAACAGCGGTTCGTAGGCAACCCGTTTTATTACGCTCGATTCCGATGGGGTAACCTGAGAGATGTAGGAGGGAATTACAGGCCGTTTTTTTTGCGTAATCGCGGTTACGGTCATCGGCATATTGAATTCTTCAAGTGCCACATGACCGTGTGACTCGCCAAATGGGCCTTCAGGTTCGAGAATATTCGTATCAATCAGGCCTTCTATAATGATCTCCGCCTCTGCCGGCACAAGAAGGTCAACTGTTTTTCCTGGTATAACGTTTATGGGTTCCTCCGCAAGGCCGCCGGCGATATCATATTCATCGACACCTATTGGCATTTTTTGCGGTCCCATGAAGGCCACATAAGGCGGGCAGCCAAGGACAATGGCGACTGGCATCTGTTCTCCCCGAGCCTTGTATTTTTTCCAGTGCAGAAATCCCCCGGCACCTCCGACCCGCGTCGCCATTCGAACGACAAGACGGTTTGCCGATTTAAGCCCGGCCCGATATGTCCCCATATTTTGAATATTTGTTTCCGGATCCCGGGTTATAACATTAGTCGCTGTCAGTGTCGGTGCGCTGTCAAATCCGGGTGTTGAAATGGGGATAGGCAGTTTATCAAGACCATTGCCTGGGCCAATCAGATCGTCTCCTTCCATGACAATCTCCTGGCACGGGGCCTCGTTAACTGTTTGTGGACCTATGGGGTTGGCGATCGCCTGCTTCCATTTTTCGCCGATCCGTTCCAGTGTCGTTCCCATGCCAATGCTGTAGATATCTTGAGATGCCGCCATCGCACCAACCACCACAGGAATGTCAAAGGTCTTTCCTTTTCCGTCGGTTATATTTGTGAACAGAAATGCTTTACGCCTATTCTCAGGAATGCCGCCGCGAAACTGCCACCGCACCAGCGGATGCATCTCCGAATCCTTGTCAATGGGCTCATTGATTTCTTGCAAAAGACCAGCGGATCTCAGCTGATCTAGATGATCTTGGAGGTCATTGTAACCTCTATTTTTGGCAGACATGAGTGATTCCGATAACTTTCAGGACTATATTTTGGATTATTAATTTCACCATGGCTCACCCTCTGCGTCCATCTTTTTCTGATTAAAATCAGCGGATATCGCAGCCTAATCCCTGCAGCAGCGATAGGATACTGGCGGTAAACATTAGCAATCAATTTCGTTAGGACCAAATTTTTTCAAGGGCCGGCTGTAATCAGGGAAATGGCATTGGTCAGGGCCACCGGGGTTTTGGTGTCGGTGTTCAGGCTGGGTGATGGAGGCGGGCCAAATGTTAATCGACTACTTTTCCCTCCCTGGCTTGAGGAGTAGGTTTGGAATAACTCGAAGGAATGGGTTATGGTTCCGGTTACGGGATCCGGCTGGTGAAATTGTTCGTCATCGTAACCAGTTGCCGGTGTAGGACGTCATCAAATAAGGTCACTAACCATGTTCGAAAACTTTGAAGCCCGGGATATCGAAACTACCGGAGCGCGTATCCATCTGGTTCACGGAGGTTCCGGTCCGCCGCTCCTTCTTCTTCATGGCAATCCAATGACGCATATGTCATGGCATAAAGTTGCCGGACGTCTGGCGCAACACTTTCATGTGGTTGCCGCTGATCTCAGAGGGTATGGGGATTCGTCAGCGCCGGAGCCCGGTGAGAACAGTATCAACTATTCCTTCCGCTCCATGGCCCTCGACCAGGTCGAAATCATGGAAGTGCTCGGATATGACCGGTTCATGGTGGCGGGCCATGATCGCGGAGCGAGGACCGCATTTCGAATGGCACTTGATCATGAACAACGTGTTGAACGGGCCGCATTGGTCGATATACTGCCCAATCACTATATCTGGAACAATACCTCCAAAATGTGGGCGGAAAAGTCCTGGCATTGGGTATTCATGGCGCAACCCTACGATTTGCCGGAAAAAATGATGGGCGCGGTAGACCCTCGATGGTTTATGGAGAAAAAACTTTCAAAACCGGGAATAGGTTTGAATTTCTTTGATCCCCGAGCTTTCGATGAATATGTCCGGTGTTTTAATGAGAAAACAATTTTCGGATCATGCGCGGATTATCGGGCGACAGCCAGTTGCGATCTGGATATGGATACCGAGGATTTCAATTCAGGGCGAAAGGCCAGGCAACCTCTTCTTGCAATCTGGGGAAGCCGCAGTCATACGGGCTCAGTCCACGGTGACTGCCTGGAAATCTGGAAACGCTATGGGGCAGATGTGACAGGCGGACCCATAGATTGCGGGCACTACGTGCCGGAAGAAGCTCCGGAAGAAACCTTGGACTGGTTTCTGAAATTTTTTCCGCATTGAATCGATCAAGGGCAGGTAAGGTTGATCCGGAGTCGGAAAAACGATGCACGTCATTTTTCTTTCAGCCAGCGAACGACACCAGCAACCCCATCGACTCCGACCATGGCCCCTTCGGGGATGGTACTGGTCGCTCCCATCACACCAAGCACCATGGGAATTCCACGCTCTCGACCAAGGGATGCCAGATGAGATGTACTACCGCCAAGTTCGGCCACAACGCCGGAAACTTGGGGCAGCACCTGGGCAAGTGCCGGTCCAGCAACTTTAGTCACCAGTATGTCGCCAGGCGCTATTCGTCCAATTTCACACTCACAATTTATCACGCAGGCGCGGCCGGAGGCCCAGCCCATACCACCGGGATGACCGCGCAATCCTGGTTTACCGGAGAAAACTTCGTCTGGCACAACTTCAGGTTCGGTATGAAGGGGGCGCGCCTGTAACATTTTAATTCCCTGTTCATCCATAGCCCATTCCACTTCGACAGGATGCTTCATCAATTCTTCTGCTTTGCGCATAAACTGACCCAGCTCTTGTACCTGTTCCACGCTCAGACAAGGAGCGCCAACTTTGCTATCATTGACAGGCGCGGTTGTTGGTGCCGCCCCGTGGTGGTGGCAATGGATAGAGTGTTCCTTGTGACCGGCAGCCGTTTCCAGCAGTTCACCGGTGGAGGATAAATCATACCGGTCGGGGACAATTTCGCCCTGGGCAATAGATTCACCCAAGCCCCAAGTTGCGCTGACAGACATACCGCCGCCGGCAGTGCGGCTCAGGCCGCCGCCGGATGCTATCGCATTAACTAAGGGCTGTACCAGTACGGCCATCGCCGTATCAACTGGAGAAATATTCTTGTCGTCCATATAACGCATTGCACGGGAGGACCACAGAGCCCCCCAGCAAGCTCTTACAGCCGTGAGAAAATCCTGTTCACTATCGATTCCCAGAAAAGTCTGGAACTGGCCGGCGAAAGATGAACCTTCCGTATCCTCCATAAGCGAGGACGACCGGACGGCCACGAGATTGCCTTCGCTCTCCACAAGCTCCCGATAAGCGGTCAGCAAAGGGTCAATGATTTCCATCACCATCGGTTTGCTGAAAAGGGCAATTCTTACCTGGGAGACATGTTTTCGGGCATCCATAAAATCCAGCTCAACAGCTAATTTTGCCGTCTCGGTTAAACCTAGTTGATCGAGCTGATGGCGGTAGGCATGGGATGTAAGGCAAAAACCACCGGGTGTTGGCAGACCCATCTGTGCCAGTGCGGACTGGTTGGCTGTTTTGGGTCCGACCAAACTAGGATCAGAACATTCAGGGTCATTTAATTGCACAATGAACGGACTCATAATTCTCACTCTCAATAGGCAATTATAGCAGATCTGGCGTCAGCAGGCCGTTGTCTTAAATTAATTTAGTCGAAAAATAATAAATCGGCCGGGCGAAAATACGTCCGGCCGATTTTATAATCTTTGTCAGCTCATACTGAACCTACATGGGATCAACAACCGTAATTTCCTTCACAGGGAAGTTAGAAATTACTTCTGTATCGTTGGCATGGACGATCTGCATTTCCTCAATGCGCACACCATATTTAAAGGGTTTGCCATGCTGTGTTTCAAGTGCGAATACCATGCCTTCCTTGATTTCCAGCGGATGGTCCAGAGACCAGATGCGAGAGATTACGGGTGGATCATATTGCGCGAGACCCAGTCCATGGCCCCAGAGATTGGCGGCCGCCTGATCTTCTTCTTCATATCCCCAAACGTCTTTCGCGGACGGCCATTTTTCAGCAATATCTCTGGTACTGGCACCGACTTTGACAGCCTCCATAGAGGCGTAGAGCCAATCCAGTGCCTCCTTATAAGTGTCTTTCATTTCCTGTGTGGGATAACCGCCAACGCAATAAGTCCGATAGTAGCAGGATTTGTAACCATTCCAGGTTAACGCCGCCAGATCCATGAACACAATGTCGCCCGGCTGAATGATGCGATCGGTGAAATTTCGCCAGTTAGGCCACGTATTGGGGCCCGAAGAAACGATGACGTCCTCGACATCTTCCATACCCGGAATATTGTACAAATATTCCATAATGTGTGCCGTGACCTGATTTTCCGTAATACCGGGTCGCAGAAACTTCATGCATTCCCAGTGCGCCGCATCGCCGATGGCGCCAACAATTCGCATACATTCCTGTTCGTCTTCGTTCTTGATAGCCCGTGCTTCCATCATCGGGGACATTCCGTCAGCCCATTCGATATCTTCTTCCTTGAAGTGGTTAAGCATGTTGATGTCGATAAAATCCACTCCAAGCTTTTGTCCTGCGACACCAAAGCGCTTCATCTCTTCTTTGATGGCTTCCGTAAATTTTGTAACCTGTTGTTTTGATGCGCCGCCTGCCGCGCCCTTGATCCAAGCATAGGAATAGCGAATATTCTCTTCAGGAATCCAGGGGGAGTGACGACCGATCTGCATGCCAATATCACCCTGTTCAAAAAGTACGGGAGCTCCATCGCCACACAGCAGGGCGTATCTCAATCCGGGCTTCAGCCGGTTCCAGCCCGGGGTAAGCGTACTGGTAATATATCTTACATTTTCGTCGTACATGCACAACATGGCGCCCAGGCCGTGCTCTTTCATCCGGGCACGTGCGCTCTCTAGCCGATAATTGCGCAGCCTTTCCCAGTTGATTTTCTGCTGCCAATCCGTTCCGGTGATGCCAAAATTGGCGGTTCCGTAGTACATACCAATATTTCTCCTACCCAGTCGTTATGTTTCTGGCGCAATCCTTAGCCTAGAGTCCTGCACCACGTTCTTTTCAGTCGTTATCTAACAAGCTCTGTCACATAAACACAAGCGTATCCTGCCAAAAAAGAATGCGATTTTCACATGGCTGAATGAATAGAACTTTGAGACGGAGAAACACAAATTAATTTATTCAGATCGCGAAATCGCAGGGCGATTGCTCTTGCGGTGGTCGGGAAGGGCGGAGTCATCAGATTACCCAATGCGCCGGCGCAACAGACCCGCTGTGGAAGGCCTACCGACGGACAGCAATACCGACTACGGAACACACGATCGGTCCCGGCACAATTTAGGATTCTGCCGGTGCCGACAATTACAGTTTTGCAGAAAAAAGGCTAGAGATTACCGGTAGCGGCGAGAACAATGGGTACAAGCGCCAGCACCGCCAATCCTTCTATGATTATGACGACTTTCTGTTTACGCTTGATTTGCTGAAAAACTTCTCGGGCTGTTAGTTCCGCCATGATCAACACCTCAATGCAGGCATCGCTGACTGTCTTTAAATTCCGTTACCGAACATACGATAATTCGATTCCTCAGACAATTCTGTAATTGTGTCCTGTCAAAACTACGACGTCAAAGATAAAATTCTTAATTCTGTGGAATAATAGGTCGTAAATTTGAGGAAAATACGACAACTCCGGATAAAAATCTGTCAATCGATTAAATTAGTTGAATTAGCCAACTGAGACTATTTCGTATTCCCTCAGTTTGCGGAGAATTCTTTTTCAGATTTGCTGTTCAAGTGGCCAAAGCGGAGGTAAAACCTTTGAATTGTTTACCACAGTTAATTTTCTCTATTGAATTGATTCGTTGTTGGTTTATTAATTAGTCTGCAGTCCACCTAACTCTGCGCACCTGCAACTAGAGCACCCCCAAACGGCTCTACAGCGTCTGGTGGGCTGCACCGGAATATAATCCCGAACAACGTAAGCCTGTGTAGTTAATTGAGATTGCTTTCTTTTACATAAATGAGCCAAATCTCGATTATCAGCGTCCAAAAATAACTACGGTTGCGGAACTTCCCTCAAAATTCCGCAACCGTTTACCAAAGCAAAAACGCAATACTGCTAGCTCAGTTTCCCAAAAAAATCTTGACCGAATATTAATGCATAAGGCCAAAGTCGATACTTCGCTTTTCAAGGAGGTGTGTTCCCAAAATTATTTAAACAATTGAGTTTCTGCCAATTAAAATAGCCGGGCTCATAGTTTGCCGGCTTTTTCTTTATTTAGAGATAGATGACCAGTTTTCGCATCTGCTTCACGTCGGATCGTGTAAACCGCCGCACCGATTATGATAGCCGCTCCAAAAAACACGTTCATGTCTGGCCATTCGCCGAATATGACCAGTCCCAGAATGGTCGCGTACAATAGCCGCATATATTCGAGAGGCGCTATTGCTGATGCTTCTCCTGCACGATAGGCGTGTATATTTGCGAGTTGGGTCGCAACCGATACAGCACCAATGGCCAGGAGCAGGCTTGTTTCAAAGGCATTGGGTGTTTTCCAGTACCAGATGGCCGGGGGAGTCATGAATAATCCAACTCCGATGGCCTGATATGAAAGAATTGTAATGGGTTTATCAGTTCTGGTGAGTTTTCTGATTATTACCGTTGTTAGCCCGGCGAAAAGAGAACCTACGATGGCCATAAGCCCATACATGTTGATGGCCCCGTAGCCGCTAGGTTGGGCCACAATGATAACGCCGACAAATCCAACTAAAATGGCTAGCCACCGCTTTAGCCCAACCGTCTCTGCCAATATGAATATTGCCGCAATTGAAACAAAGAAAGCCTTTCCAAAGCCAATCGTTGTAACGTCCGCCAGCGGCAAATGAACCACAGCCGTAAAACCAAGAAGCATCGCCGAAATGGCGCAGATTACCCGTGTAATCTGCAGATCCAGACGCGATGTTTGCAAGGATGCGGGAAAATTACTTATAATGACCGGGGACACCAGTAACATCATCAATGCTTGTCGGACCAGTAAGATCTCGGTGATATGTATGGTCTGACCGGCTAACTTAATCAGAGTTATCATTATTGTGTATAAGGCGCCGGCGATGAGTATCCAAACCGTGCCCCTCAGACTGCCAGGTAAACTTTCCCACCATCTTACCTGACGCACCAGCCTGTGCCTTATCTTTAATATTTTCTTTAACATCCAGGCGTAGTCCCGCGGGATTGGCGGTCATCTCGTGACCCAATATTCAAATGTTAACATTTTAGCTCATCCTCACAAATGCCTTTATCGGAGAAAGTTATTGAACTGAATGATTTCTTCATACCCATTTGTACGGAACATTGGACATTGTGGGTTTTATGATTCGGGTGGGATGTCGTCTCCGGGCCAAGAGGTGTGCTGATTTCTTCTGCCGGTCCCGGCAGCAGTATATTAAAAAATAAATGCGCCATAGCCTCTCCGCCAGGGCGCCATGGCGCATTTAATACCGGTTTTTAAGTTCAGACTGTCGAGCTGGAAGGAAGCTTGGTCAAAGTGGAAATCCCATCGTCGATTGTTTTACCTTTCGAGCTGACACTATCTTCAATTTGCGCCGTCTTGCGGGGCCGGATTGTTTTCGTGATTTTCTTGCTGTTGGTGTTTTCTAAACCTTCTGCGCCGGTCGTTTTCATCCAGAACGCCGTCATCATTGCGATCCAGACGCTCCACAATTCGTGAATAAGGTTCCAGGAATTCTTCCTGTGTTAACACCGCATCTCCATCACGGTCGATCCGCTGAAAGCTGCGGACCATACGCTGGCGCATAAATTCCAACCAAAGAGTCTCAAATTCACTCAAAGTCAGTTGTCCATCACCGTTCTTGTCGTGACGACTCAAAAGAGTTATTCTAGCCTGATCCAGTTCTTCCTGAGTGAGCTTGCGGTCCTTGTTGACATCAAACCGTTCCATCAAATACGCCATATTCCGATTTCCACGCCGCTTGCCGCCGTGAAATCTGTGTCCGCCCATATTTTGATGGTGTTGGCTGCTATTGTGGGCCATGCGGTCAGGTTTATTTTGTTGGTCTGCAACGGCATAAGTCGCGAGACCAGCTAATGTGGTAATACCGAGCAATCCCATGGTGATCGCGAGGGCTTTTCTGTGCTTCATCATTTTTCTCCCGTTATAAGACACTAACCCGGTTAGTATACACGGCCTTTGCTGTGTGCCTGCCTGTTGATCCCATCCGTATGGGGATCTTTAACCGGCTCGGCTACTATCCCGTCACAGCCGACATCTCTAGCGCTGAATAATTCACGCCACAGCAGAATGCCGGCTATTGTAAGGTGTTACGGGAGATCCGGCCTAATCCGTCGCCGTTATTTGCAGTGTTATAATTTATTATTGATAAAGGAGGTGGAAAATCTCAGATTCCACACCGATTTGTTATCGATTTGCAGGCTATACCGCAAGAATAGCGATTATGAAAAAACCAAGGAAGGTAAAATGGCGGGAATATTTTCTTAGCTGAGGTGGAAATGTAAACAGTTGAGAAACACCGCGTTTTGAACAAGCGGGACCAATCGTTTCGACAAACGACTGAAAATACCGGGACTGATCGGGAAGAATCGGGTCGGTTGCCGGAGAATCTATGAAGTTCAAAACACCGTCACCTGTGAGCCTTATTCGGGTCCTTGTCTGTGGGTGTTTAAGTTCAATATAGCTATTCGCTGTATAACGGGTATCAAAATGCGATTTGGGTTCCCATCCATAGTCGATCAGCGTATTGAGACGCATGAGTGCTACTGCGCCACCGCGCTCAAAACTGTTGGCAAGATCCCTGAAATCAAAACTAAGGGCCAGATTGTCATCATCCGGCCTGTCTTTAATCTTCTTGTCTAAAGTCGCAATAAGTTGATTATAGTAACCCATTTTGGCTCGCCTTTAGTCTTCATCAGGCGCAGCTCAACCCCAGTCTGGTTTTAGGCTAAAGTTGTGGCAATATCATGATCAACTTGAACATCTATGCAAGATTCGAACGGTAGCGGTATATCCAGTCATACCTTTGCATTACTTTGTCGCCGCCAAGCAGTTTCAGGACCAGATTTCTGCTCCATCCAAGCGAACGCCCCAGATGATAAATTTCTCCGCAGCGACGTGAAGCCAGCTGGATGGCCTGAACTCTGTCGATCCGGTGTCGGTAGAACTGGCGCCATGCTTGTTCGTACTGTCCCTGCGAGCGCATCAGACACAACGCTACTTCATATCCGTCTTCGATTGACAGTCCGCCACCTTGCGCCAGAAAAGGCAAAACCGGGTGCGCGGCGTCTCCAATCAGACCAATTTTTCCTGAGGACCATTCTGGTAATATCGGAAGTTCGGCCAGAGACCATTTTCGCCACCTGTCAATGGAATAAAGGAAATCACGAATTCCGTGGGACCAGGACCTAAAAGCAGCATGTATTATCTCAGTACTCTGTTCGGTGTTCCAGCCGGGTTCGGTCGATTTTTCGTCAATGATAGCCACGACATTTAGCATAAGGCCGCCTTTAACGGGGTAGTGAACCACGTGAGCGTTTGGCGCGAGCCAGATTCGGTTGCAATTTGGGCTGAATGACGCCGGCGCATTATCAGCGGGAACCAATGACCTGGAAGCTGTTTTCCCGGTGTAGGACAATTCATGACCTGAAAACAGGTGGCGCCGAGTGTGGGACCAGATACCATCGGCCGCGATGACGGCCGCCCCGTAAACGGTATTGGCACCGGCTTCATCGGTAATCATTACGTGGTTTTTAGCTTCCTTGATGGTATGGACCTTGAACCCGGTGGTTAGCGATATTTTGGGGTACCTGGCAGCTGCTGAAACAAGTGCCGTCTGCAGGTCTCCCCGGTGGACCGTGAGATACGGGGCGCCATACCTTGTCATTGCCCGGGAACCAAGTGGAATTGTTGTCAGTCGTTCTCCCGACAATCCATCGTAAATTTCAATGGCTTCAGTTTGTGTGGTGTGAGGAGCAAGGTCGGTGGCGATATCCAGTTCACGGATTATGTGCACTGCATTGGGGCCAAGCTGGATACCTGCACCAGCTTGGCTCAGGGTGTCATTACGCTCCAGAACTTGGCAGTGACAACCCTGTTTGGCCAGTGCGATCGCGGCAGTCAGGCCACTAATACCTGCACCGACGATTGTTATTGGTTCGGAATTCCGCGTATGGTCGTCGTACAGCATTAAAATTCCAACTTGAGTAACGAGGTCATGTGAAGCAAATTAGTTTTTGGGGATCGAAAACATCATCTCGAATGAATCCCTTTCAATTTGTGTGATTGTTAAGTTCGCGATGACAGAAATTTCAGAGTTAATGTATTGAAACTGTCTAAAGCTGACCATGTCACGATGATATCGACTGATTCTAAATTACGGCCATGAAGCCAGATTATTGTATAGAAAAAGTTCAATTCCGCCCGTCGAAAGCAAAAATAGAGCAGATTGACAACGAACTTTGCACAATAAATTTATCCTGAATTCATGCCAGTGGGGCTGGATTGTCATTGAACGAAGCCACATTTTAATTTTGCTGATAAAGTGGGTAACAATATAAGGTTCGAGAATAAAAAGATTAATTGTGTCGAGCCGTTGATCAATCCGATCAGTCCAAATAGCTGTGACGAAAACAATACACTCATTTTATCATCTGTCGTTGGCCTATCGACGCTGATATTCTTATTGCCTTATTATAAGAAACAGCGAGATAGAGTCCTTAATGATTTTGAAAATTAGAGCCGAATTGGCATTGCAAGAAAGCGTTGTTGTTCTTATTTTAGAATAGAATAACCGGCTTTGTTTTGACGATTAGTGCGCGACATTTTCGAGGGTAGCGTTTTGGCACGGTGGAATTTATCAAAGACCAAATTGACTGCCTGCGAGTACAAGATTTTGTGAACGGAACTTTGGTTCTTTATGTTGAACACGAAGTTCAGAGACGGTTTGGTAATGTGTGGCGATGTCATATGTTGAACAAATTCGGAACGTAATCTGTGAGTTTGGTGGGTATCAGAATTACCTAAAGAATAGGTAAATTAATCGCAATTAAATATGCGAACTCGAACTGGTGGAGGAATTGAACGGGTATAGGCCCGGGGATAGCTTGACTATCCATTTTAACCTCTGACGGTGAGAGGATAAATAAACAAATGGCAGAACGGCCATTAAGATCGGTGAAGCTGATCGGTTACCAATGCAATATTAACTTAGGGGCAAATTTGGGCCTCGTTTCTGTCCGGCAGAACACTGTGCGGTGAAAGAAGAGTCGTGTGCCCTCGGATTTTTCCAGGGCTTGCTCAGAATGGTGGAGAACTATGCAATCGACTGAAAATATTTTTGATCTCTATTCGAAAAACTATGATCAGGAACGGCAGGTCAAATACTCACTAAAAGAGTATCTGGAAAATTGCCGTGAGGATCCAATGATGTATGCCAGTGTGGCCGAACGGATGGTCAGAGCGATTGGAGATCCGAAAGTAATCGACACCTCGAAAGACCAGAGACTTGGCCGCATTTTTATGAACAGAACTCTCAAAACCTATGCTGCTTTTGCAGATTTTTTCGGTCTTGAGGAAACCATTGAACGTATCGTCGGCTTTTATCGACATGCTGCTCAGGGGCTTGAGGAGCGCAAGCAAATTCTTTATTTGCTCGGCCCCGTCGGTGGCGGTAAGTCGTCACTTGCCGATCGATTGAAAGATTTGGTCGAAAAGTATCCCGTTTATGTGCTGGCCGCCGAAGATGAAATAAGTCCAATATTTGAAAGCCCTCTCGGGCTGTTCGATCCGAATAGCATGGGCGCCATGCTAGAAGACAAATATGGTATTCCCAGCCGCATCTTGAATGGCCATATTTCACCTTGGGCCGTTAAGCGGCTCGATGAATTCGGGGGTGATATTTCGAAATTTTCCGTGATCCGGATCTATCCATCTAAACTTCGCCAGATCTGCGTGGCTAAAACAGAGCCGGGAGATGAAAACAACCAGGATATTTCCTCTCTTGTCGGTAAGGTAGACATCCGAAAGCTTGAGTATTTCGGTCAAAATGATGCAGATGCCTATTCCTACAGCGGCGGACTGAACCGCACAACGCAGGGCCTTCTTGAGTTTGTCGAGATGTTCAAGGCCCCGCTTAAAATGTTGCATCCGCTGTTGACTGCCACTCAGGACAAAACATATGTCGGCACGGAAAATGTGGGAGCTCTGCCATATACCGGGACCATCATCGCTCACTCAAATGAATCGGAATGGCAATCCTTTAAGAGCAACCGGAACAATGAAGCTTTTCTGGACAGAATCTGTGTTGTGAAGGTCCCTTACTGTCTGCGTGTTTCGGACGAGCGCAAGATTTATGAGAAATTACTCGCCAGGAGCGAACTGTCATCCGCATCCTGCGCTCCGGACACTCTTGAATTTCTGGCCAGATTTTCCGTATTGAGCCGTCTCAAACCAATGGAAAATTCAAGCATCTACTCAAAGCTTCGCGTTTACGATGGTGAGAATTTAAAAGACACGGATCCTCAGGCCAAAAGTGTACAGGAATATCGCGATGGCGCTGGCGTGAATGAAGGTATGGATGGAATATCAACACGTTTTGCCTATAAGATTCTTTCGGAAACATTTAACTTCGACAATCTTGAAGTCGCTGCCGACCCTGTTCACCTAATGTATGTTTTGGAGCAGGCATTGCGTCGGGAGCAGTTCCCGGAAGAAAAGGAACAAGCATATCTCGAATACGTGAAAGAAGAACTTTCTCCGAGATATGCCGAGTTTGTCGGTAATGAAATCCAAAAGGCATATTTGGAATCCTACAATGATTACGGTCAAAATCTTTTTGATCGCTATGTCGCCCTGGCGGACGCCTGGGTTGAGGATCAGGATTTCAAGGATCATGATACCGGCCAATTGATGGATCGTAATGTGCTTGATGAAGAACTGAGCCGTATCGAGATGCCGGCCGGCATCGCCAATCCGAAGGATTTCAGATACGAAATTGTCAAATTCGCTCTAAGGTCACGGGCAAAGAACGAAGGACGTAATCCTAAGTGGACGTCCTACGAAAAAATTCGCGATGTTATCGAAAAGAGAATGTTCAGCCAAGTTGAAAGCCTGCTGCCGGTCATAAGTTTCGGAGCGAAAAAAGACGCCAAAGCTGAGCAGAAGCATGCCGAATTTGTCGAACGCATGGTTAGCCGCGGGTACACGGAGCGACAAGTAAGACGACTTGTGGATTGGTATATGAGAGTCAATAAATCCGGATAGGAAAATGAACATACTCGACAGACGACTTAATCCAAAAAGTAAGAGTCTCGGAAACAGACAGCGATTTATGAGGCGGTCAAAAGCGAGCATTCAGGAAGCTATCCGGGAAGCGGTTAAAAAGCGCAAAATTGCAGATGTGGAGGGTGGTGAGAAAATCAAAATTCGAACCAAGTCTCTGAGAGAGCCGATATTCGTATATGGGCGGAATGCCGGGCGTCGGGACTACGTTTTACCCGGAAACGAAAGTTATCAACCCGGCGATGAGATTCCCAAGCCAAAGAGTGGAGCGGGTGGCGGTGGAAGCGAAGGGTCACCAGATGGTGATGGCGAAGATGAGTTTGTATTTATGCTCTCAAGAGAAGAATTTATGGATATCTTCTTTGAGGAGCTTAAACTTCCCAATTTGATAAAGGCAAAACTCAAGAGTATGCGTTCACCTCTACCGGTGCGGGCGGGGTATTCTGTTGATGGTCCACCGTCGAGGCTTAATCAGGTTCGCACTATGCGCAACAGTCTGGCCAGGCGGATTGCGCTGTCACGCCCGACGCCTAAAGAAATCAGCAAACTCGAAGATGAAATACTGGATGCTGATGAAGACGCCGATCATGATCGGGCGCTGCATTTGCGCCATGAGGCGGAGAGACGGGCATTTTTGATGAAGAAAATTGCGTATATCGACCCTCTCGATGTCCGTTACAACCGCTACGAGCGGGTGCCGCAACCCATGACCCAGGCCGTCATGTTCTGCCTGATGGACGCATCCGCATCGATGACGGAGGAGTTGAAGGATCTTGCAAAGCGTTTTTATATTCTTCTTCACCTGTTTTTAAACCGCCACTACAACGCCGTCGATATTGTGTTCATTCGCCATACCAGCACAGCAGCGGAGGTGGATGAAGAAACCTTTTTCTACGGCAGGGAAAGTGGCGGAACGGTTGTTTCCTCGGCATTCGAGGAAATGCAGAAAATTGTAAAGGCGAGATATCCCGTCGAGGATTGGAATATTTATGCGGCGCAGGCATCCGACGGACACAATTTCCTTGATGATATGCCCCGAACTCTGAATCATCTGACGGAGGATATTCTGCCCATATGTCAATATTTTGCTTACATAGAGGTCGGACGGCACTCGGTCGGATTTACAGAAACTGACAGTCCGCTTTGGCAGGGCTATAAAGCGCTTGATGAGGCCCACTCGCACTTTGCTATGCGCCGGGTGAAGGATCAGTCAGAGATATTCCCCGTCTTTCATGACCTGTTTTCGGGGACCAAAACTGCGGCTTGAATTACTAGATGAAGGTTGCAACCGTAATGCCAAATTATCTGTATGAGTCGGCCGAATGGACATTTGACTTGGTCAATAAGGCCTATGATGCCGTCGAAGAAGTTGCCTTGGGGGATCTTGGCCTTAACGTCTATGCCAACCAGATTGAGATCATCACATCTGAACAAATGCTCGATGCCTATTCTTCGATTGGGATGCCGCTAATGTATCGGCACTGGTCCTATGGGAAGAGATTTGCCCAGGAGGAGCTTCTCTACCGAAAAGGCCACCAGAGTCTCGCTTACGAAATGGTAATTAATTCTGATCCCTGCATTAACTACATCATGGAAGAGAATTCCATGACCATGCAGGTCCTCGTTTTGGCGCACGCCGCCTTTGGCCACAATCACTTTTTCAAGAATAATTATCTGTTTCAGCAGTGGACCCGGGCCGACGCGATAATAGATTATTTAAGTTACGCAAAAAATTTTATTTCCGATTGTGAAGAAAAATATGGGCTCGAAGAGGTTGAAGTCGTACTCGACAATTCACACGCTCTGATGCGACAGGGTGTCAGTCGTTACGCCGGTCAGATGTCGCGAAAGTCAATGACTCCTGAACAACGATTTAAAGAACGCCGACGCTATGAAGAAGAGACCTATAATGACCTCTACAGGACGCTTCCGCATCAGGGGTCCAAGGACCACAACTTAGTTTTAGAGAAACAGCAGGCACAGAACGTGCAGCTGGCCCTGGGTCTGCCGGAGGAAAATTTGCTTCTGTTCCTTGAACGGCACTCGCCAAAGATGAAGGACTGGCAAAGGGAAATTCTGTCGATAGTTCGTACAATCTCGCAATATTTTTACCCCCAACGGCATACCAAAATGATGAATGAAGGTTGCGCAACATTTGTTCATTATGAAATCATGAATAGATTATATGATAAAGGTTTGTTGAGCGAAGGGGCGATGATTGAATTCTGTCATATGCATTCTTCGGTCGTGGCTCAGCCAAGTTTCAAACATAAAAGGTTTTCGGGCATAAATCCTTACGCTCTTGGTTTTGCAATGATGTGTGACATCAAGCGAATTTGCGAAGATCCGACAGATGAGGACAAGGATTGGTTTCCCGACATCGCCGGTGGGGGCGATGCATTGACCATATTAAGAAATGCTTGGGCAGAATATCGGGACGAAAGTTTTATTCTGCAGTTTCTGAGCCCCAATGTAATGCGCGATTTCAAATTATTTGCTGTAGATGATCAAGCCGAAAAACCAGTTATGAAGGTGAGGGCAATTCATAACGATCAGGGCTATCGTGAAATCCGTCAGGAACTGGCGCGCCAGTATGATGTCGCATATCAGGAGCCTGATATTCAGGTCGTTGACGCCGACCTCAACGGAAATCGGCGGCTTGTCTTATCACATCGGGTCCGAGATGGAATTCTCCTGGATAAGACTGAATGTGATCGCACATTGCAGTGCCTGGCCCAATTGTGGGGGTATCGTGTTCGGCTCCTTGAAGTGGAAAGCCAGTCCGGCAAAACTCTCAAAACGCATGACGCGTTGCCGATGCCTTGACAACCAAATTTAAGGACGGGGTTTATCTGCACTGACTAGTCAGCAATATCAGACCGACATCCTCAAGCCACTTTTTCAATTCCAATTTTTTCGCGCCCATGGGGTGATGAAAATTCCAAGTCAGGCCCCACAGGTACGACGCCCGTCGGATTTATGTGCAGATGGCTTGCATAATAGTGCGTTTTATACTGGTTAACCTTTACGGTCTCCGCAACTCCTGGAATTTGATAGAGCTCGCGCGTATAGGCATATAAGTTCGGATAATCAACTATACGTCGAATGTTGCATTTGAAATGACCGACATAAACAGCGTCAAACCGGATTAGCGTGGGAAACAGTCGCCAATCCGCTTCTGTCAGCTGATTGCCTGCCAGATAACGATTTCTGGATAACAGTTGTTCCAGATAGTCCAGAGTATCGAACAATTTGTACACGGCCTCTTCATAGGCCGTCTGCGTGGAAGCAAAACCGCTACGGTAAACACCATTGTTCAAGGTGTTGTAAATGCGATCGTTTATGTCGTCAATTTCACTTCGCAACTGCAATGGATAGTAGTCCGGACCAGTTGCTCCCAGTTCATTGAAGCTGCTGTTGAACATCCTTATAATTTCGGAAGATTCATTGTTGACGATCGTGTTCCGTTTTTTATCCCAAAGGGTAGGAACGGTTACCCGTCCCGTATATTTAGGGTCGACACGGGTATAGAGTTCGTGAAGAAACTTGATTTTATGTAAATTGTCGGGTGGCTTGTCGTTTGAAAAATCCCATCCTTCTTCGATATTAATCGGATGGGAAGCCGAGTAAGAAATTATATTCTCCAACCCTTTAATCTTCCGAAATATAAGAGTTCTGTGCGCCCACGGACAGGCATAACAGACATATAAATGATATCGATTGGCTTCGGCTTCGAAGCCGTCTGTTCCAGAAGGACCCGCAGATCCATCCGGTGTAATCCAATTTCGAAATTCCGATTCCGGACGAACGAAGCGGCCACCTGTCGTCTTTGTATTTCTGGGCTCGTCAACCCAGGTTCCGTCAATCAGTTTACCCATAGATTACGCCTTTTCCGAGATTACATGGTCCGGTAAGTTGGTGGAAGAGGTTTTCAAACCTTTGCATCGAACGAGATGACATAGTTTGGAAAATGGCATAAAATCTAATTTAATGCAAATTCAGTTCAGTTGGTTGCCAAAACTAAAACGGCTTCAGCAGCTCCAGCCAGCCGACGTGCCGCCGACGATGCGAGAGGACCGATTGCCATTCATTTTGGGAGAGTTGAAAACTAATAAGCGTTTTTTGTATTAAGCAGTGCGAACGGCGTTATGATCAGAATATAAAAATCGAACAATATGGACCAGTTCTCGATGTAGTGGAGATCAAATTCGACCCGGCTTTGAATTTTCTCCTCAGTGTCTGTTTCCCCTCTAAATCCGTTTACCTGGGCCCAGCCTGTTATTCCCGGTTTAACGCGATGGCGGGCAAAATAACCATCGACGACATTCTGATAGAGCTTGTTTTCTGCTTTGGCTTCCAGAGCATGAGGGCGGGGTCCAACGAGCGACAGTGAACCACCCAATACATTGAATAGTTGCGGAAGTTCATCAAGGCTCAATTTGCGTATAATTCGGCCTACACGTGTTATGCGGTCATCATCGCGGGTTACAAGCCTGGAAGCGGTGCCGTCACTTTGGTCGTGATACATTGACCGGAATTTGTAGATTTCAATCAATTCATTATTGAAACCCATTCTTTGCTGACGAAACAGCGCAGGACCTTTGCTGTCAAGTTTAACGGCTATGGCGACTAACAGCATAAGGGGAGACAGAATGGCAATGGCAAACACAGCGATGATTTTGTCAAACAGCCACTTATATACGTAGTTCCAATCAGTAATTGGGTTGTCGCAAACGTCGAAGAATGGAACATTTCCGATGTAGGAATAGGTTCGCGGCCTAAATTTCAGATTCGTCGAATGCGCAGACAATCGGATATCAATGGGAAGCACCCAAAGCTTATTAAGAATCTGCAATAGTCGTTTCTCAGCTGTGATCGGGAGAGTAACGATTAGAAAATCAATTTTGTGCAAACGTGTAAATGTTATTAGTTCGTCGATATTCCCCAGTTTTGGGTAGTTATTAAGTCCCTCTGGAATTCTGTCTTCATGGCGGTCATCAAATAGACCGCAAATCTTGATATCGGTCGTGCTGCTTTTTTCAAGTCGCTCAATCAGATCTCTACCAGGCATTCCACCGCCAAAAATTACGGTACGTCTTCCAATTTTGCCGTCGATCATCCATGCCCGAAGCTGAATTGCGAGAACTATTCGCCACATCATGAGAACGCTGAATCCCCCTGCATAGCTCATCGCAATCCATGCTCTCGAATAATCGTCGCTGACTTTGGCAAAGAAGAAGGCAATCAAAATCAAACTGAACAAGAAAGTCCAACAACTCCATAATCTTGAAATCTGATGGGAAACCCCCTTCAGCATATGCAGGGAATAAAGCCCCACGAAGTTAAAAAGGATTGGGCCTGTAATTGCAAGAAACAGGACGATCGCCAAATAGAGAAAGGCGATTTCTCTTATATTCTCTTCAACATATAGAAAGAAGATGAGAGAACTGCATGCGGAGATCAGTACAAAATCAATAAGAGCCACGCCTCCGGTAACGATCTTTGGCGAAATCAGCGATGATGCAAAACTAAGCTCAGGATTTCCGAACGTTGCGGGTTGATCCTTTGAAATTTGCGGATCCTTAGTCTGGCACTCCGCGACCCTTCTAGCCATGATATCAGTCATGATTTTCGAAGACCCACACTCTCTAAGTTAAATTCCATTCATTGAAATGTTTATTCGCATTATAATTGTAACAGAATAGACAGAATATTAATTAAATAAATGTATTAAGTATATTAAATAATATAAACATTATTACTTTATAAATTCGAATATAAACGAAGTATAAAACATAAGCCATAAGTGCTTACTTGTCCGGCCTTCATATTGCGAACATTAAAAATGGAACAAGAGGGAATACATAACTTTTCTGACAATCAAGATTTGCATAATGTAGGCAAACGCGTTGTCAGAAAAGTTCCTTATTTGATATTGGCGGCAGCGATTATTGGAACATTGACCTATGCTGTCCTGTCATTATTCGCGCCCCGTTATGCCTCGACGGTTAAAATAATTATTGGTGAATATGATACGGCTTTCAACCAACCCGTAACGATTAGCCAAGCGTCTTCAAGGTTGAGTCTCAATGAGGATTTGATCAAGAGTCAGGTTGAGATCATACAGTCGAGTAAGATCATTCTTGCCGCAATGGAAAAACTTAAACTGCGGAAGAGTTCGGAAGACAGTTCATCTTCGGGGCCGCAGACCACTGATTATCTGAACCGCGCTCCTGAAGTGAAACCAGTGGATACGGAGCTGGAGAAAAAATTTCGAAAGTTCAGGAAGAGTATCACTGTTGAAAGATTGAACAGGTCCCATGTGGTTGCCATAGCATTTTCTGACACTGATCAAATCTTTGCGGCTCGCGCCGCCAATGCCATAGCTGAATCCTATCTGGAATGGCAGCATCGTACGTATGTTGCAAAGAACAAACATGCCAGCCAATGGCTTGGTGAGGAAATACCCAAGCTTCGCAAACGTGTTGCCGAAACTGAAAATGCAATCGAAGTTTTTCGGGAGAAAATTGATCTGCAGAATACAGGTCCGGAGAGATCGCTGGATACCGAGACGCTTTCGGATGTAAACAGGCAGCTTTTTGATGCAAGGGCGAGAAGACGTGAAGCGGAAGCGCGAGCTGGACTGCTTAAGAAACTGGCAGACGGCAAAAGTGAAATTGTTGTTGCGCCTGATGTCCTGAACAATACCCTGATACAAAATCTGCTGAATCAAAAGATTCAGGCCCGCCGCCGCATTTCTGAACTTTCAGCAACACATCTTTCCGGACATCCACGCATCCAACAACTTCGATGGGATCTCAAAAGTATTAATTCTCAGATAAATAGCGAGGCAGCAAAAATACTCAAAAGTCTTGAGAATGAAGTGCGAATAGCCAGAGTTCGGGAGCAATCTTTCCTGGAAAGTCTTGGCAGCCTAAAAAAGCAGACCGCGGAAATCGCGCAAAACCAGGTCAAACTCAGAGCTCTTGAGCGGGAAGCCAAGGCCAGCAGGGATTTACTCGAATCCTATATGTCCCGCTACCGGGAGGCCGACACCAGACACTACCGTCGGACATAACAATCGTCGAATGGGCAAAGGTGGAGGAAATACCCTATTTCCCGAAAAAGCTCCTGATTTCTTCGATTTCCACGACGGCGACTTTATTGTTGTCTGTTGCCTTTATGGTGTCCCATCAGTTGCTTTTGACTTCCATGGCAGTTGCGGAAAACCCGAACCGCCAGTTTAGTAATCCAGACCGTCGAGAAGCGTTTGTGACCTCCCCTATGGACCAGCCGCAGGACCGGTTTTACGGATCATTTCCCCACAGTTTCGCGAACGCCGGTACCGTCCGGAATTTTGATCCGGAGTCCGACATGGAAAGGGGAGCTTCAGCAACCCAAATCTTTGTCAATCGCAATAATAATACAGATAGCGGGCCAGAAGTTACACCGGTGAGGTCGCATCAGCATACATTCGCTGGCGCGCCTTCTCACCGAGTGGATCAGGTGCTGAAGTCAGACCGCCATCAAGAAGTCAAGCCTGACAAAACTGTCCTTCCTGATAAGGTGCCAGATGCCGACAACCTGACAAACCGGTCGATAACTCAAGTAGTAGAGAATGTTTTCCGCCAGACCCGAGCGACGGGCCGTTGCCGATTGATGATTACAGGGCTGAACGACAAAATCGAAATCAGAGGAGATGTCCTGCATGCGGCACGAGCCATTTCTCGTTTGGGCGGGCGCGTTGTTCTTGTTGATGTTGGTAATTCAGAATGTACTTTGGCTGAGTTTTTTGGTTTTGAGCGCAGCCCCGGAATCCGCGAGTTGCTCAGAGGAGAGGCCGAATTCACCGACGTCATAAAGTCAGCAGAGGATTCCAATATCCATTTCGTGTGC
>Ga0307434_1000657_pt1 | contig 21761 bp, 15 predicted proteins | sample SalMarWE160220MG_FD_202156 | JGI IMG/M metagenome (GOLD analysis project Ga0307434, IMG submission 202156) | Salt marsh sediment microbial communities from the Plum Island Ecosystem LTER, Massachusetts, United States - WE1603-220 | ecosystem: Environmental > Aquatic > Marine > Intertidal zone >... | reverse complement strand
TATCATTCTTTCAATAATTGGTTCATTCTCAATGCTTGTTGGTATGATTATTCTTTATTCGCAGTTGGGAACTTTTAACATTGCTATCATTGTGGAACAGATGGATATGCTTTCCAACGGATTTGCGCTTTCCATTCTGATATTGTTTGGCATTGCTTTTGGAATTAAGAATGCGCTTATGCCTCTGCATACATGGCTTCCGGATTCTTATACAGAAACGGAATCTCCCTTTACAGCTGTTATTTCCGGTATGCTTACAAGAATGGGAATGTACGGTTTTCTTTTGATTCTTTTCGTAATAATGGGAGTAAACAGGTATATTTTACTGGCGGGAGGAAAGTATTCGTTTGTTTTGTCATGGTTAGGTGCGATTACCATAATTATGGGAACTTTCATTGCTCTGCTCCAGAATGACGCTAAAAAATTACTGGCCTGGCATGGAATAGGTCAGGGTGGATATATGATTTTAGGAATTGCTTATGGGTCAGCTTTTTCCGTTGCAGGGGGAATATTTCATACGCTTAACCATGCTATATATATAGTATTACTTTATTTTAGCGTGGGTGCTGTTGAGTACCGAACGGGTACAAGAGACTTAAATAACCTTGGTGGACTTATAAAGAAAATGCCGGTTGCTTTCCTTGGGGGGCTTTTGGGTATCTCCGGACTTATAGGGATTCCTTTAACGAATGGATTTGTGTCAAAATGGTTAATCTATAAGTCGTTAATCCTTAACCGTTCACCATTTTTAGCATTCGCGGCTCTTATAGGAACCTGGGGAACGATCCTTTCTGTTTATAAATTCCTACATAATATATTTCTGGGACAGTTACCTGAAAAGTATTCAAATGTAAAGAAAGCTCCATTCTCGATGCAATTTCCGATAATCGTTTTCTCGACTGCAATTATATTATTTGGTGTGCTTCCGGGTATTCCGCTTGGTATAGTGGAAAAAATAATGGGGAAAATGGGTTTTAAATCATTAGGTGTGAATATCTGGGGAATCGCTTCAGGAACAGGAAGTCTTAATACTTTGAATATTTTCTTCGCCATTTTACTGGTGATTCTTGGAGTTTACATTTTATACAGGATTGGATTTAAATCAAAGAGAGTTCTTCAGGAAGATACTTATGCTGCGGGACATTATATTCCCAGGGATAAATACGCGTATACTACTGAATTCTATGCTCCTCTGTTTGATATAATAAAACCTATTTTCAGGGAGTGGGTGAGTATTTTCATAGAAAAATTGACTGGTTTTGGGAACAATTTATCCGATAGAATTAGAAGGATTTACGTCGGCGATATTGGAACTTATGTGCTCTATATTGTTCTGTTTCTCGCGTTTCTCATAGTATCGAGGTGGAGTATATGGTAATATTATACGGATTAGGTTCTATATTAATTGCTTTTATGGTTGGAATATTATTCGCGGGAATTTCAAGAAAAGTAAAGGCTAGAATCCACTGGAGGTATGGACCTCCGCTTTATCAACCTTTAATCGATATAGTTAAGTTGTTTCATCAGGAAAGCGTATCGCACGGGTTTATTTTTGATTTCGGAATCTTTTTTTCTCTCACAGGTGCTATAGTGACTTTATTTTTTATTCCGATTGGTAATATTTTTCCTTTGTATGAATCAGGGGGTTTGTTGGTTGTGCTTTATTTGATGTTAATAGCTCCGTTTGGTATAGCCCTGTCCAGTGTGGAAGCGGCAAATCCAAACGCTTCGATAGGCATCTCGCGTAAATTCATACTGGCTCTTGGGTATGAAATCCCTTTTCTTCTTATTATTCTTTCTGTTATGACCTATTATGGAACAACCTCCTTTGTGGAAATAGTTGAAATACAGAGGGAGAGTACATGGGGAATAATTTCTATGCCGATTACAGGGATTGCTTTTTTGCTTATACTACCCGCAATGATGGGGTTGAAACCCTTCGACCTTATCGGCGCGCCGCAGGAGATTTCATCGGGACCTGAAGTCGAGTATGGAGGAATTTATCTTGCAATGTCAAAGATTCAGCACATTTTTCTGATTTTCATAGACATTGCACTTTTTGTTTCTCTGTTTCTTGGTGGAGGCGCGGAGCCGCTAACTTTCTTTTTGAAAATGTTACCGGTATTTTTCATTATTCTTATTATGAGCACGATATATCCGAGATTTAGGATCGAGCAGGCATTCCGTTTTTGTGTCAGGTGGCCGACTATACTCGCTTTTTTAGGTTTACTATTAGTTGTCTGGAGGTAAATATATGGATAGAGAACAGGTTATTAAAGCTTTGAAAGATTCAGGTAAATGGGGGCATAAGTATTCGCTCTGGGCTGTTTATTTCTGCACAGGTTGCGGTATAATTGAAATTCCTCCGGTTATAACCTCCCGCTGGGATGCGGAACGGTTTGGCGTGATTCCTGTTGCTTCTCCAAGGCAGGCAAATCTCTTTTTGATTACCGGATATGTTTCCGTGAAGACATTGAGGGCTATTATAAGAACCTATGAGCAGATGGGGGAGCCTAAATATACGGTTGGTTTTGGTTCCTGTCCGATTAATGGAGGTATGTACTGGGATTCGTATAATACTATAAAGAAATTGGATAAGTATATACCGATCGACGGATGGATCGCGGGTTGTATGCCGAGACCTGAGGCAGTATTTATAGCTGTTACGCATCTTTGGACATTGATTGATAAGGGAATGGCAAACGCGTACAAGAAATACAGAAAACAATATAAATATTATCGAAAGAATCAGGAGATGGCGCTGGGAAAACTCGAGTGGCCACCGCTATACCCTATAAATGAAGATGAATAAAAAGAATTTAATCAAACAGTTAGAGTTAACATTTTCCGATAACGAGGTAAACACATTTGAAGAAAATGTGATAAAAATATACGCGAAAAAAGAACAGGTAAAAACGATTTTGCGTTATCTTAAAGATAACGGTTATAATCATCTGGCTCTTATTTCCTGTGTAGATTGGATTAAAGAAAAAGAATTCGAATTGATATATATTTTAACCTCTTACAACGATAATAATGAAACTTATAAGGAAACGGGATATATATATTTAAAGACAAAAATTTCAAGGGATAATCCGGAAATAGGAACAGTGATTAATGTATTTGAAAACGCGGAGCCCTACGAGAGAGAAATCCATGAACTCTTTGGAGTTAAATTTAGCGGGCATCCAAGATTAATTCCTCTATTTCTGGAGAGAGATTATGAGGTGCCTCCCTTCAGGAAAAATTTTGATACAAGAAAGTATGTTAAGGATGTTTTTGAATCGATACCTGTAATCCCGGAGGAAGAAGAATGAGAGAAGTTGAACTCTATTTCGGTCCGCAGCACCTGGGAATGGTGGGGAATTTTAGCATAACACTGAATGTCGAGGGAGATAAGATTCTAAAAGCGACCGCTGATCCAGGCTTTCTGCATCGTGGTTTTGAAAAATTAATGGAATATAGAACATGGATGCAAAACTTTCCTCTTGTCTGTAGAATAAATGTTGTGGAACCGGATCATATGGAAATGGTATACGCAATGGGGGTGGAGAAATTAGCAAATATAGAAGTGCCTGAGCGAGCCGAATGGATAAGAAGCATATATCTCGAACTGGCCCGTGTTGGTTCGCATCTTTTTGGTTTATGGGCCTATTCCAATATGCTGGGTTTTGATACGGTTGCTCAGTGGGCAATGTATCATAGAGATCTTATTCTGGATCTTTTCGAAGAGTTAACAGGTGGAAGGGTGTACCATATTTATATTTGGCCTGGTGGGGTGAGACGTGATTTTCCGGAGGGCTTTACCAATAAAATAGTAGAGACTTTACATTCAATAGGGAAGTGTGTTCCTGATTATAACGATATATTTTTCAATAATCCATTGTTTTATGAAAGAACACATGGTATCGGAAAAATAACCAGGGAAGAAGCAGAAAAATGGGGTGGTGTTGGTCAGGTATTAAGAGCTACTGGAAAATCCTTTGATATAAGAAAGGTTGAGCCTTATGCGGCCTATGATAAAGTAGATTTTGAAATACCCACAAGAGAAGAAGGGGACGCGTATTCAAGAATAATGGTAATAAGAGATGAAATGATAGAATCCGTACATTTAATCTTTAAACTAATCGAAGGATTACCTGAGGGAGAGGTTTATAATAAAGTCCCCAATCCTTTCAAGTGGAAAATAGGGGAGGGAGAGTCTTATGTAAGGGTTGAATCTTCGAGGGGAGAATTGGGGCTTTATCTGGTGAGTGATGGCGGAGATAAACCCTACAGAGCGCATTTCAGAACGCCTTCCTATTCTCATGGCTTGACCATATTGGAAAAGGTTTTAGAAGGTGCCAATATCTCGGATGTGGGAAATATTATGATTAGTATGTACGTTGTTGCTCCTGAGATAGACAGATGAGAAAAAATGAGTAAATTAAATTTAGGCGAGGTTTACAGAAATGGATAAAAAAACTTCAATTTTAAGTCCCTTAAAAGCATTAAAATATCTTTTCAAAAAACCCAAAACTTTAAGATATCCATTTGAACTAAAAGAACCGGCAAAAAGATATAGAGGTTTGCATCTTAATGATTGGGATAAATGCACAGGTTGTGGTAATTGTGCTGATATATGCCCAAACGAAGCCATTGTAATGAAAGAGATACCGGAAATCGAGGCAAAAGACGGAGAAAGAAACGAAAGACCGGAAATCGATTATGGTAGATGCTGTTTTTGCGGTTTATGTGTTGATATTTGTCCTACAGGTTCCCTGAGGCTATCCAGGGATTACTTCCATATTCATTTTGATCCCGGGACTTTCAAGCTTCTGGCAAAGGATGAGAAAACGGATAGGGAACACTTCCTTCCCGAAGAGGAATATTCTGTCTTTAAAGCATCGCTCGCGCACCGCAGGGAGAAATATGAGGGATTTAGCCCTGATTTAGATTACGCTCTGTTTGACCTCGAAAGAGTAAAAATGTCAGAGGTCCCGCCTGAAGAGAGAAATGCGTCTTTTATTGAACAGATTAAAGGTTTCAGCGTACAGGAAGCCGGGAAGGAAGCAAGTCGGTGTTTAGAGTGTAAGTTATGCGAAGAAGTCTGTCCTGCTGAGATGAACATTGTTGATTATATACGGAATATATGGGAAAATAATTTAGAAGGGGCTGTCAGGGATATTTATAAAACGAATCCCTTACCCGGCGTTTGTGGTAGAGTCTGTACGCATAATTGTGAGTCCGCGTGTGTTCTGGGGCACCAAGGTGAGGCGGTATCGATAAGATGGTTGAAACGATATGTGGTGGATAATCTTTCTCTTTCCGAATATCAGAAAGTGCTTGAAACAGAAAAAATTAAAGCGGTAGGGAAGAGCGTAGCTATCGTTGGCGCGGGTCCCGGAGGTCTGGCAACTGCTTATTATCTTAGATTGATGGGTTATGAGATCGTTATCTTTGAGAAGTTACCCAAACCCGGTGGGATGCTTAGATACGGTATTCCGGAATATAGGCTTCCCTATGAAGCTTTGGATAAAGATATTGAATATATTAAATCTGTAGGAGTGGAAATTAAATGTAATACTTCTGTTGGGGAAGATATTTCTCTTGCTGAACTTCGAGATAATTATGACGCGGTTTTTGTGGCTACAGGTTTCGATAAAGGTCGGAGTACCGGAGTTCCGGGAAGTGAAAACCCGCATGTTTTCCAGGCAATCGAGTTACTCAGAAAGGTGACAATGGGAGAAGAAATTGAAGTTACCGATAAGATTGTGGTAATAGGTGGGGGAGATGTTGCCATGGATATTTCGAGAACACTCGGCAGATTACAGATGAAGAAATTTGGAGCTGTAGATATTACTCTCAGTTGTCTGGAAACCAGAGACATTATGCCTGCTACTCCCGAAGAAATAGAAGAAGCTCTGGAAGAAGGTATTAAGCTGTACCCGGGATGGGGACCAGAGAAAATTATTATAAAAGGCGGAGAAATCAAAGGTATCGTTATGAGGAAATGTCTCAGGGTTTTTGACGAGGAAGGGAAGTTTAGTCCCGAATTTGATAATGATGAAAAAAAGGAATTTGATAGTTCGATGATAGTTGAGGCAATAGGACAAGCACCTGATTTTGCCTTTTTATCTGAAAGTATAAAGGAAAAACTTGAGTACGAAGGAAGAAGGATGAAAGTAAATGAGTATGGACAAACTTCGCTGCCCTGGTTATTCATTGGGGGGGATATTCTTAGAGGTCCGGATGTGATAAATGCGATTGATACCGGACATAAAGCCGCAAGAGGTATCGATAGGTTTATCGCGGTTAAAAAATGAGTGAGGAGAAATGAACAAAGAGGATATTCCGAAAGAGACCGTAGAAAGACTTCTTTTTTATACAAAATGCCTGTCGACTTTCAAACAGTCAGGTAAGGAACAGTTTTCATCTGCAGATATTGCTAAGAGGTTAAAACTTAAGCCTACATTGGTAAGAAAGGATCTATCTTATATTGGACGGATTGGCAGAAGAGGGATTGGTTACAATGTTGAAAGAGTTTTAAATAAGATAAATCGAGTTGTGTATTATAAAAAAGATTATCAGGTTGCTCTTATAGGTGTGGGAAATATTGGAAAGGCATTAATAAATTATTCCGGATTTCAAGCGCACGGATTTATTATAAAAATCGCTTTTGAGAAAGACGAAAAAAAAATCGGAAAAAAAATTTGTGGAATTAAAATTGAAGATATAAAAACACTTAAGAAAAGAGTAGCAAAAGAAGGAATAAAAATAGGAATTATCGCTGTTCCTCCTATTCACATTAAAGAAGTTATTGATATCGTTAAAGACTCAGAGATAAAAGCGATTTTAAATTTTACCCCCACGTGTTTGATGCCCTATGACGACTTAAAAGGAAAGTTGAAAATAAAGAACATTGATTTGGCAATTGAAATGCAAAGATTAGTATATTATCTGTCCTAATGGGCATAACTTTTTTGAATATAAAGAGAATATCAAAAATTAAAAGGCAAAATTAAGGTTTAGGATTTTGGAGTTAGAATTTAGTTTTGACTTTTGACACAGAATCGGTTTACCAACGGAGCAACTCTGTTTAACTTAAAAAGCATTTTTTCTTATTCCTTTCGATTCCTCATCGTTTAGAACTATCGGATTACCTTTCATGCTATTTGATTTCTTTGTTTTGCCGATTAGTCCCTCCCATGCTTGAAAATTTATCTCTTGACCTTTGTTTAAATTTTAGTATAAATATTATAAAAAGGAGTAGTGAAGAATGAAAATATTTATGCGTAGTATTTGTTTAGTTCTTTTAGTAGTTACATTATTGTTAAGTTCTCTTAATATCTTTGGTTGGCCGAATATTCCTAAAGTTCCGAAAGTGCCGGGTGTAACGGATAAAATTACGGATAAAATTCCCGGAATAGATAAAATATTGAAAAGTGATCCTCCGCTAACAACAAGTTTAAAAGATGCAATAACAGAGATTTCAATACTGGATGATTATAAGCCTGCTTCAATAGATTTCCTATGGATGGGAGACCTGCCGAGAAGTGAGGGGGGAGCATTTAAACTTGAGCGTCCCGGACTTTTTGAATTTACATCCCAAAGTTACTGTCTTAAAGCGGGAACTCATTCGCCTGGTGAAGGTAATGGATATCTGTATGCACCGCTTAAGGGCCCCAAGAGCGATATTGTTGAAAATGTTCTAAGAAATTCATACGGGCACCCGGAAATCGAGCAGAAAAAAGTTCAGGTTTTACTCTGGGCAATTATTGCCCGTATAAAACTGACAGATATGTCAAGAGAGAATCAGTTAACTGCTTCGAAACTTTTAACGCCAAAGGAAATGTTCGAACTCAATGGAGGTGCACTTGGGCTCATTCCTGAAGACAGAAAACAGGATGCTTTCGATAAGGTTCCGAAAGAAATCAGGACGGTTCTTGAAGCCGAGGCTGCATTACGTGAAAAACTTACTTCTATTGAAGCAAAATATGAAGATCTCGAACGCATTGCCGTATTGGCCGGAAAAGTTCCGATGGGTAAAGACAGCAGGGCGGTGCCGTCTGGAAGATGGTCATATCATAATGATGGTTACTTTATACGGTTCTTTCCTATGGGTTATAGGAAAGACAAAATCCAGATTTCCATTGCTCCTAAAATTACAATTAAAAAAGATAACAAAGGAAGGATAACTTCTCTTTCGGATGACGAAGGGAGTCTGATTGAAGTTGAATATGATGATGCCAGTTCTATGAAGGTAAGTAGTGATTCGAAAGTGAGAGCTTATGCTTTTAAGAAAGTCCGATTTGTTAAAATGCTTACCGTTCCACCGGAAATGGTTCTAGACCTTGAGGTGGAGTGGAAGGGAACAGGCTGGATTTTTAAAGGTGAGCCGTCAGGTAAGGGTTCGCCTTCAACCACGGCAAAATTCTCCGGTGCATCTACGCGTTACGCTCAAGCATCAAAATATAGAGAGGAATTAAAGAAGCTGGATAAGGTTTTAAAACTTAAAGGTGGCTTAGAAGATTTGATGCCCCTTGTCCACTTTAAAATGGCAATAAAAGAATTGATAGTTAGCAATCCTAACGGTAATAGGATTTGGGCAAAAGAACATGCCGATATGGCAAATGAGGCGATTCAGTATCTTATAGCAGAAAAGGAAGGAAGTTATGTCTGGGCTTTTGCGGATGGGGAAGAATATTACCGTGAAGGTTTATTGAGGAATTTCTTTTCTTTTATTAGAACATTTGTTTCTGTACCGGTTTACGCGGGTGCGGATAAGATCCCATGGTTTGACCCTTCAGGAAATGTCGGAACGCCCGGAAATACTTCGAGACAGAGAATAGGAAATTCGGGGCGACCTGCATTAAGTGACGAGGAGAAGAAAAAAGCCTGTGATCAACTGAACGCGGAGATAAAAAATGAAGAAACTGTTTTAGATGCATATTCTGATAAAGGTTTACTCGACGCGGCGAAACCAAAAGGGTACGATGGTTATGAGTATAACAATTGTGTTAAAAATGCCGCGGAAAAAGCTTTTAATGAAGGCGGTTATGAAAACTATAACGATATGACTCCGGGTGAACAACAAAATGTACTAAAGCAACCCCCTTCAGGGCAAGCGGCAGGTAAAAGTTTGGAAGCACCAATGCACACGACTCTAGAGTGTCAGATTGTTGAAAACTGGAGTTCCCAGGATTATACTAAAGAGTTTGGAGCCGTGGCGGGAAAAATTATACAGGGTGCTCATAGGGCACATGAAGGTTCACATCAAAATACGTGTAAGGATCAGACGGATTATCATGATGTGCCTCCCGGACAAGGATCTGGTTGGCCGATTGACCCTGACGGATATGAAGATTATATGAAAGATCCTGATAGTTACAGCAAGGATGAGCAGAAGGCGTACAAAGAAGGTATTGGTAAGAAGAAGAAAGGATTAAAGGATCTTGGCTGTTGATATTAGTTATTAGAGTATTGATACATTAGGGTTTGGGGTAGGTATTTAGGAAAAACAAACAAAATTTTTTTATTCGGTTAATTTGTGTGATTCGTTGTTCCTCTTGGTTTTGGTGATGTGTTGGGTTTAAACAAAATAAATATAATTTGTTGTTTTTCTTTATGTATTAGTGTCTTCGTGTTAAAGATAAAGAACATTGATTTAGCAGTTGAAATGCAAAGATTGGTGTATTATTTATCCTGAAGAAAAAGAAAACACTGATTCCACAGAGATTTTTATTTGTTGTTTACAATTAAGCAATTCGACGATTCAGATATTCAACTGATCCAAAGGATCTCTAGATATTCATCCCCATAAACTTTGCTGAATTCGTTCATTATTGCAATAAGTTATCTGCTGCCAGAACCAGGAACATAAAGTTTGATCCTCCTCCTCCGACCACATATTCGGTCTGTTGCCAGAGGTAAGGCCACTCTTTTAAATCGGGAAAATCAGGCCTGATAATAGCGGTCCCGGAACAAACACCACCAGGAATGTAACTCCAATCAGCGCGGTTCAAGCCATATCCAACCAGCACTGATCTTGACCCGACTCCGGAAGCAAATGATGATGTGTTTCTACCCGGATGGCAGCCGAGGATGAAATTCAATGCATTGAATATTGGCTCACTATCAAAGACTTCCGGCCAACCTTTATATAGAAAATACTGCTTCAGACCGAATTCCTGAATTTTCCATCCGGCGCCCCAGATATGAGGATTATAAGGAATTCCAAAAGGATTCTCTTTGCTGGTTTCTTTTATATCATATGCGAGTTTTATGATGCTTTCGTTTATCTCACTTACGAATTTCTTATCATCGATTAAGGGTAAAACCCTGCCCAGAGTCCATCCTACATCAGAAAGATATTTTTTTATCTCCTGGGTCATTCCAATTAATTGATCTTTATATTTCTCTTTATCGGTGGCTATAATCAACTCCGCCAATGCTTGTATTTTATTCTTTATAGCTTTCTCATCTTTTGCTGAACCATACTTATCCCATAATTCTTCTGCTACCTTAAGGCATTCTTCTGACATAGGGGTATTAAATTTTCTAAGAACTCGAGATGCAGCAGACAGTCCGCTTATAGCATCTATCTGTCTTGCAGGATTTATCTCGGTGAATACCATTCTATCATCGAGTTCAGATGCGTACTCCTCAATTAAATCTTTATTCATCTGAGGTGAAAATATCTTTGAGTATTTGTTTGCTACCTTTTTGTACCACAATCCATTGATATCTTTCTTTAGCTTTGAATTGAAAACCAAATTGTCCGTCATGGTTGAAGCGTCGCCTAAATGAACATATTGCCGGAGAGTAGGAGAGATGATACCTCTGTACAATCTTCCAAGATTTTGATATCCCCCAAGTATGGAAAGTACACCGTGTTCTATTTGTTGCAAAATATCCGGTTTACCGTCAGGATGATGTATTTCAACCAGATGTTTATTCTGATCTATTAAAGTCTGATCATATTCAACATCAAACTCTTCATATGCAAGGGAGAGGGTCAACACTGTACCTGCCTGGGATTCGACCCGTAGATCATAGTCGCCGGCATCATGCCATCCCCCAACGTTCAAACCAGGAACGTGTTGAAGTGGTTTATAATCAGATAGAGTTGATTCTCCTTGTTTGTATCCATCGAAATGATTTATATTCGTTGGTGCCATCAATGCATCATCCATGTGACATAAACCATGCCATACACGATACTTTTCATTCACCCTCATGTGACACATCTGGACCGGTAAGAAATATTCAAGTGTTGGTTGCCATACATGCCTCTGGTATATATCTTTACCTATCTCAAACGGTTCCGTCTTAGAATTACCGTACTGTAATATGTACATCCCAGGTTTTTTAATATCTGAAAAGTCGAATTTCAGGTATTGGTATCGAAGGAACTCACCCCACTCCTTAGGAGTCTTAGAAAATACTTTCTCATAACCTCCTGAAGGTGATATTCTCTGTAATGTCGCTTTTTTATAATCCTTCAACTGTTTATCCAATTCGATTACGGCTACCTTTTCCTGATCAGGATGATACCCCACCTGGGAGACATGTATGACCGGTTCATACTTCCATCCGGATATTACAGCGGGAGTAACAACCCACTCTACTGCATTATCAGTGGCTCCTTTTGGTACCAGAGTCCTTACTACAAACCACCCATTGTTATGGTTTATTCTTCCATCAATAAGCTTTAATTTACCTCTTTTACTTTCTATCTCCAGGTGGTATTTTTCATCTTCTGGAGTAACAATCAGCTTCTTTCCCACAGCAATAGGGGTGGCTTCAAACGCTTCCTGTTCATTTTCCCAAACCGGTCCATTAGCCTGCTGAGGAAAGATACCCGCCTCATCATCCATGTAATAGGTTTTACCGAATAGATTACCTGGAAACAATTCCAGATTAAAACCTACTTTGCCAATCCAATTTTCAGGTATGGGTTTTTCTAGATCCACGATGATCCTGAATGATTTGCCTTCCCCTTTAACCTTTACATCATAATCGAACTCCAGATCCGGATTCACCATCGGGTTGAATCCTTTTCTATCCCTACTTTTATCGGGAAAACTTAAAGACACACTTATGACCTTTTCCCCTCTGTTAACCTTCCTATTTCCCACTTTTGGTAACGGTTGCCATTGTCCGGGTGTTGGATTAATCCTTAAATCTCCATTGGTTGCCACGTGAAAACCATGCTGTATTATACTAATACCTCCCTGGTGCCCCTCCGGATAAAAATCATGAAAAATCATCACATTCAAACCGGGCATTTCAAGATATTCTTGATCATTTATTACCAGTTGATTCTGAGAAGCTTTAGTCTGAAACCCGGAAAGAAACAGTAAAAATATAAAAATTGGAGTAATCGCCCCAGATTTTCCTTTTAGACTCATAATACCTCCTGTATTTTTAGCTAAATTATTCGGTTCTTGAATTAATATAGCTTTATTAAAGGAACAAGCCCTCCACATATATCTCTATCCAGCGATCTGAGATCTATGTTCTGAGATCCTAAATGATATTTACTTTAAAGTAAACTCCCCTGTGAGTCTTATATCTTTAGATGAGCTTCCTATCAGTACTTTGAATTTACCTTTCTCGACAATCCAATTTTTACTTACAATATCGTAAAAGGAAAGAACGTTTTTATCCAGTTCGAAACTAATTTCCATTTTTTCTCCGGGTTTTAAAAATATTTTCTTAAACCCTTTTAGTTCTTTTTTCGGGCGTTCTACACTCGATTTGACGTCTTGAATATATAATTGAACTATTTCAGCGCCTGCGCGTTTACCTGTGTTTTCGATATCAAGGCTTATGTTTACAGTTTCGTTTTCTTTCATATCCTTTTTGTTTATCTTTAAATCATTGTATTTAAAAGTTGTATATGAAAGCCCGTAACCGAATGGAAATAAAGGTTCGATATTTCTTTTGTCAAAGTGGCGATAACCTACAAAGATACCTTCCTCGTAATGGACTTCTCCTTCTTTTTCCGGATAATTACCGTAAGCCGGGGAGTCTTCCCATTTTTTTATGAAGGTTGTGGGTAATTTTCCCGACGGATTTACTTCACCGAGTATGATGTCCGCCAACGCGTTTCCCCCTTCCTGTCCCGGATACCACGCGGCTATCAATCCTGGAACTTTATCTAACCAATCATTCATAAGAACCGCGGCGCCGCCATTTAAGACTACTATAACATTTTTATTAACTGAAGCGATATTCTTAATAAGGTTGACCTGTTTTATAGGTAAAGTTAATTTTTCTCTATCTCCTCCTTCGTGTTCTCTTACGCCTACACAGACTATCGCTACATCAGAATTTTTTGCTGCCGTTATAGCTTTGTCCATTGCAGATTTCTCTTTATCTGCCTTTTTTTCCTCTAACTTTTTCCATCCGAGTACAACGGACGCGCCACCGATGTTTTCAAAGTATTCAACTTTTATATCATAAGATTTGTTTTTTTTAAGTTCAACGGTATCGGTTTTTGTAACTACACCATGTGGCCCCCAGTTATTTACTATTCGCTTTCCATTTAGATATAAGTAGGTTCCATCGTCACTACTGGTACCGATTATGTATTTTCCGCTTGAGGAGGGGAGTAATTTCCCTGTCCATATTATCGAGAATTCATCTTTATTCAGTCTCTTATCGGTTGAATCCGAATCGAAATCGAAGTTAATCTGTTTATCGATTCTACTTATAACAGGTTTTCCTTCGAATGCTGTATTATTAAAATACTTACCCAGTAAGCCTTTTTCTCCCTCTTTTCCTTTTGGGGGTCTAAGGTAGGAAGTTTCTATAGGTTGTATCACTTTTTCTTTAAATAGACCTCTTTCATATACTATCTCAATATCTTCCCCAAGTTTGTTTTTGAGTCCGTCTAAAATGCTTACAGAATAAAAAGGATCGACATTCGAGCTGCCTCCGCCTCCGATTATTGCTTCTTTGGCATTTGGGCCTATTACGGCAATTTTATTTATTTTTTCTTTATTTAGAGGTAGTATATTTTTTTCGTTTTTTAAAAGCACTGTTCCTTCCTGCGCGACCTTTAAAGACAACTTTTGATGTTCCGGTGTGTTTATAGCTCCTTTGTCAAGCTCGTGATCAAAAATGCCGGTTGTAAACATCGTTCTTAACATTCTTCTAACTTTGTCATCGATTTCTTCTTTTCTTATCAGTTCTCCCTGTACCGCTTGAAGTACCGCGTTTTTCTGCAGGTATCCCGCGGTAGGCATTTCGATATCAAGTCCGGCATAAAGGGTCGGAATTACGCTATGAACGGCGCCCCAATCCGACATTATAAAGCCTTTGAAGTTCCATTTCTCCTTTAAAATATCTTTCAATAAATATGTGTTTGCACAGCAATAGTGTCCGTTTACTCTGTTGTACGCGGCCATCACCGATAAACATCCTCCCTCGACTACCGCGGCTTTAAAGGCGGGCAGGTATATTTCATGAAGAGTTCTCTCATCTACTTTTACATCAACCCTAAATCTGTTATATTCCTGATTATTGCAAACATAATGTTTAGCTGTTGCTATTACATTTTCACTCTGGATTCCTTTTACAAATGAGACTGTCATTCTGGACGTAAGATAAGGGTCTTCGCCGTAACTTTCAAAATTTCTACCTCCGTGCGGGACACGATGAATACAAATGCACGGACCGAGAAGCACATTCCTGTCTCGCGCTTTTGTCTCTTTTCCGATAGTTTTTCCGACTTTGTAAATTAAATCTGTGTCCCAGGTGGATGCCATCGAGACACTTGCCGGGAATGCCGTCGCTTTTTCCCAGCGAACTCCGACAGGACCATCTGTCATATTTAGAGGAGGAATACCGAGCCTCTCATTCGCGGGAGAATTAAAACCTTCTCCTTCTAACATTTCGACTTTTTCGGCTAAAGTCATCCTGTTTAAAAGGTCTTCTATTCTTTTTTCTATTGGTTGATTCTGGTCTTTATAAATTGGGTTACTGTAGAGATTGCCGGGTATAAAAGATGTAAAGAGTATAAGTGGTAATAATATTTGTTTAAATCTAAAATTTTTTATTTTCATAAAACCTCCTTGTTTTATGGTTAAATATTTGATTTGTTGCTTAAGTAAATTTTTTTTAAAACGCGTCTTTTATAATGCCTCTTAATTCTTCGTCGGTTAAAACTATTGGATTCCCTTTCATGCTGTTTGATATTTTAGCTTTGCCGACTAATTCTTCTATCTGTTCTTCTTTTAAGTCGACTTCCGAAAGATGAGGCATATTTAATTTTCCGTACAGTTCGTCTGTCCACTGGATGAGGTCTTTGGGTTTTGCTTTTTCGTTTTTTATTACTATTTTCGCGACTTTTTCGTATTTTTTAAATACTTCAGATGAGGGTTTTCGTTCCTGGAGAGCCTTAATATTTGCTTTTATAACGTAGGGAAGAAGAATACCGCATACTACTCCATGGGGAACGCCTATCATGCCTCCCATCGGTCCCGCAAACCCGTGGACTGCGCCGAGTTTGGCGTTTGCCAGTGCTATTCCGCCAAATAGACTTCCGATACACATATCTTCTCGTGCCTTTTTATCGTTCGGATTGTTGAAAGCTTTTAGAAGAGAACGGCTTATTCTTTTTATTCCTTCTTTACAGATCGAGTCTGTCAGCATATTTGCTTTTATTGAAACGTAGGGTTCTATTACCTGGGTGAAAGCGTCGAGACCGGTGCTTGCTGTTACTTCCTTTGGCATCGAATAGGTTAATACAGGATCGAGTATGGCGATATCCGGAAGCATGAAAGGGCTTCTAAGACTAACTTTTATGGAATGTTCGTTCGACTTTATTACGGCATTTTTTGTTACTTCTGTTCCTGTACCCGCTGTTGTTGGTACTGCTATAAAAGGAATAGTAGGTTTGTTTATAGGTTTACCTCTGCCTATTACTTCCAAATAATCAAAGAGGTCACAGCCGTTTGTTATAAGTGCGGATACCGCTTTACCCGCGTCTATTGCACTTCCTCCTCCTATGCCTATAATTACATCCGTTTTACTTTGGGTTGCCAGGTTTAGACATTCGGTGACTACCCGGGTTGTAGGTTCACCATTTACGGAAAATGTTTCGAATTTTATTTTTTTCTTTGTGAAATCGTCCAGTAGAAATTTACACCTATTTTTATTTTTTCCTGTAACTATAAGAGGTTTAGAGCCGAGGTTTAAAGCGTTATCGGCGATTTTGTTCGCGGAGCCTTCTCCGAAGATTATCCATTTCGCGGTCGCGAATTCAAAGCGTGTTGTATTCACCAGTCTGAGTCATCCGGAAATAAGTTTAAAAATTTAACACTGTATCTGGGTTCTGTCATCATGTCGGCTACCGAACCCTTCCATTTTTTGTAATGTTCGGTTTCTTTATGTTTAGCTGGGGCATCCGGAGTTTCATATACTTCGGTGAGAACGAATTTGCTCTTGTCGTCATTTTGCTGAAGTACGTCGAAGCGTGCTATACCCGTTTCGCCTAAGCTGTTTTGGGCGTTTTCTAAAGATATTTTTTTGAATTCTTCAATTTTATCTTCTTTTACATGAACGTGAACATGAACAACAAGCATAATTCCCTCCCTTATTTTTTGAAAAAGGTAATATATATTATTGAAGTTAAGTTGATAGTCAAGGTCTGGGGAAGGGAGTCTCTGGTCGTTTGTCACTAGTCACTTGTCAAAAAAAACAAAATATATTTCTTCGTGTCTTTGTACCTAATCAATCAAATGTTCTTCTTCGACTTTTGAGAATAAAGCGCAGATTATCGTGAGTGTTCCGATTATAATAAAGGAATAACTAAGAGACCATTCTACCATTAATCCGACAAGTGGATAAAGTATAGCGCTGACAAAGCCATATATCATAGATACTGTTGAGTTGACGGTTGCTCTGTTATGAGATTCTATATATTTATTCATATAGTTTCTAAATAATATACCTCTGGACATTCCGAAAGCTGCGGTGAGTGAAATCAATATTATTACGAGTGTTATATTGGTGTTTATGCCCAGTAGTATAAGGCATATACCCGGGAGTAAAGCGCTGAACAATAAAAAACGCCTTTTTGAACCGAATATTTTTTCCAGTTTATCAAAACAGTTCAATACAGGAACCTGAATGCCTGACAAAAGAGCGTGGACAAGCCCAAAATATATTATAGGAACACCGAGCTTACCTAGGAGTGGCTGATACATCCATATTATAAAGAAAACAAAAGCACTTATTGAAACTAAATCGAAAGCCAATATTTTTAGGATTCTATGTTCTTTAAAATATCTGATTCCGCTTTTTACGGTTTCTATGTATCTTGGTTTTATTTCTTCATCGCTTTTTATTTTCGGCTCTTTAAAAGTTATAGCGATAAAAAGAGCGATGAAATGGGGGAAGCATAGAAACATCATCGTGTATCTTAACCCTATTTGTGAGGCGATTAAACTTCCTATAGGGGCAGCTATAACGATACCAGCAATTTGGAAACTTTTAAATCTGCCTATTATTTTTTTAAATTCTTTTTCTAAGTCCATTTCTTTTAGGGAATCGTATGTTAACGCCACATCGGAACCGGACAAGAAAGCCACCGCGAGAGCGAAGAAAAATTCGCCCAGTACGAAAATATAGAAATTGGGTGCGGACGCGTAAACGAGAGGAGCTATTGTTCCGGTTATTGCCGAGAAAGCGAGAGAAGTTTTTCTTCCCAGATGGTCTGCTACTGCTCCCGTAGGTATTTCCAACAGGAACGCGAAAATAACAAAAAACGATTGCAGTATCATTATCTGAGTAAAGCTCACCTTCCCCCAGTCCAGGTAAAAAGGAACAAGTACTCCACCGATAAAATGCAACCCGAATAGGAATTCGAATATGTATATTTTCCGGATATTAGCTCTATATGTTCTCATAAGGCTGTTATTATATGGTTTAAAGTGAGAAAAGCAAGGGGATTTAGGTCTTAGTTAGGATTAGTAGAAAAGCAGGAAGGTAAGCTAGGATTAAGGATTAGATGAGAAACTTCAAAGAAAAACAAGGATTAAGAAAAAAAACTTACCACTTAATCCATAATTCCTGGACTTCTTACTTGTACTACTGTTAATCCTGATTAATTACCTGATAACTCATCAATTTTCTTTATGAAGGTATCTTTTCCCTCCTGGTATTTATCTATATCGTAAGGATATTTTTTTGCCAATTTTTCTTTAAGTAGGGAATATTCTTTGGCGACTTTCGGATTTGAGATTAAATAATCTCTAAAATCGATATGTCTTTTAATTTGCGGGCTTCCTACCTCAAATATATGTACATGATGGGTTCGTTTATTTCCTCCTTTCTGAAAAAAACGCCTTTTCGGGGTGCCGTATTCGCCCAACGCAACATAGCCTAATTTTTCCATTGCTTTATTATGATTCTCTACTTTATTTATGTCTTTGACTTCTACAAGAATATCTATTATTTGTTTAGCTTTAACCAGCGGAACGGCAGTGCTTCCTATATGATGTATGTCTACAAATATTTCTTTAAATATCTTTTCGATTTTTTTCGCTTCTTCTTTAAACTTCTGTTGCCATATCGGATTGTATGGAGCTACCTCAACTATTCTTTTATTTTTGTTTGGGGATTTATTTTTTCGCAATTATAAAGACCCTATTTTCTTTTTCCGGATTTTCAATTGATTTTAACAAATCATCCGCTTTAGCAAAATATATTTCTTTGAACTTTTCTTTCCTCAAAATTTTTTTAACTGCTTCCATCTCAAAATACTTATTAAAGACAATTTCGGTGAATTTTTCATTTGTTCCATCTTTTTTTCGAATAAAACCCGATATATTAGTATATCCTTTATTTTCTACTTTGTTGAAAGAACCTTTGGTTCTTATAATCATTTCATCATCTTCAATAAAGGAAGTTTGTTTCCAGTTCTGAAGTCCCAAATAAGTGTTTAAATCAAATATAAAATACCCATTTTTTTCCAGTACTTTATAAACCGAGTTAAAACAGTTTTTTAAACTTTTTTCATCTTCCAGATGATTAAGAGAATCGTAAGTTGAAACAACAAGACCGTATTTTTGCTTTAAAGAGAAATCGGAGGCATCTGCCTTAAAGAATTCGACTTTTGATTTTTTAATATATTTTTTGTTGTTTTCTCTGGCGTAGTAAAGCATATCTTCGGAGAGATCTATACCTGTCACATTGTATCCGTTTTTTAGGAAGAGTGAAGTTAATTGTCCTGTTCCACAGCATAAATCAAGTATATTATTATTTTTTTTACTAATAGGTTTGTTTGAATAAAAATCCAGAATTAATGGGCCGATTTTTTTAGTAAATTCGGACCATTTCTTATCGTAGACGCTTGCAAAAATTTTCCCATAAGCCTGTGACATATTAGATTATAAAGATTATAGATTCATTGTCAATTGCTGGGGATAATCTAAGATTTTAGCTTTTCGCTGTTGGCTATTGGCTTAAAACAAATAAAAATTGGGATGAGGTGGGGGCAAATCAGTGTTTATCCGTGTTAATCCGTGGCTAATTATTCGGGGTAGGCAAGGAAGCTTTTATTCCTTGACATATAAAATCGAATTTGTTATAATATATAAATAAAAAATTTTTAGTCAAACAAAATGAAAAAATGCGGGTGCAATTATGTTTTTAACTATAAAATTAGGATTTAGCAAATAATGCCTTTTCTCCTTTTACGGAAGAGAGAAGGGAAGACCTAAACATTTAATGAAGATTGCCATCATAGAATAATAGAATTATATTATAATTTTTAATTAAATGTAAGTTCAAATGTAAGAAAGTAAGGAGGTTAATAAGTGAAAATACTTCCAATTGCATCAAAAATGTTATTGTTACTTGTTTGTTTTAGTGTTATGCTTCCTGCTAATAATTCCGGTAGCACGATTAATAACTTGGCACCAGTCCCACCATATTACGTAGCAAATAGTGCCGGTAGCACGATTAATGATGTGCTGATAATACCATACGTAGCAGATGATCCTGTAATCGACGGTGTGTTGGATGCGGCATGGAATTTCCCTGACGTTGGTATGTTCGTCTATGTTGATAATGATTTACCTGAGGGTGGTGCTACGGATCTCTCCACGCTCTATCGTGTTGCGTGGAATGAGGATGGTCTCTATTTCTTTGGACGGGTGATAGATGACACAATCAATACGGGTCTTGCAAATGCCGGGGAGAACGACTGCTGGGAAATCTATTTTGATGGTGATAACAGAAAATCGTCTTCATACGATGACAATGATATTCAGTGGAGATGGGTTCATGGTAGAACTGACATAGACTCAGGATGGGCTGACGCAGGTGAATGGGCATGGGTCGAAACCGAAAGGGGTTATGACTTTGAACTGATGATTTCTGCTGAGAACCTGGTGAAAGAAGGAAATCCGTTGTTTTACCTTGAGGAAGGCACTATCATTGGCTGGGAAGCCCAGGTCGCCGACAACGATACCGGTGCACGTGACTGCATCTCAAAATGGTGGTCTAACAGCAATGAGTCCGATCTGCATCCATATTTCTTTGGAACAGCAAAGCTTGGTGGTTTTGATCCCACTTTGGAGCTACTAACACTCGAACATGCTCCTATCATCGATGGTGAGTTGGATGCGGAGTGGGATTCAATTCCCGAATTTGCTATGACTTCCATTACGGATCAGAATTTACCTGATGGTGGCTACGCGGACTTTTCCTCATTCTATCGCGCTGCCTGGGATGCGGATGCTTTCTATTTCTTTGGACGGGTGGTAGATGATGTGATCTATACGGCGGGAACTAATCCCTGGGAGCAAGACTGCTGGGAAATTTATTTTGACGGCGGAAACGAAAAAGCCTCATCATACGATAACAATGATATTTTTTGGAGATGGGTTTATGGTAAAACCGAAATCGAGTCAGAATGGGCTGATGTAGGTGAATGGGCATGGCTCGAAACTTATAATGGTTATAACTTTGAACTGATGATTTCTGCTGAGAACCTGGTGAAGGGTGAAAATCCGTTGTTTGCACTTGAGGAAGGACATGAGATTGGCTGGGAAGTCCAGGTCGCCGACAACGATGCCGGTACACGTGACTGCATCTCAAAATGGTGGTCTAACAGTAATGAGTCCTATCTGCATCCATATTTCTTTGGAACAGCCAGATTAACTTCATTTGGAGGAATTGCAGAGACAGTATCTGCCAATATCACCCTTTTCGTTCCCTCCATCCAAATTAACTCAATCGCCAATATCTCGTACACCATCGCGGCGAGAAATTCGGTAAAACTGAGATTATACAACTTAGCCGGACAGGAAGTGGAATCTCTGGTTGATGGGGTAAAAAGCGCTGGAACACACACTGTGAGTCTGGATGCATCCGGTCTCGCAAATGGTGTATATCTATGCAGACTTGAAGCATGTAATGGTGTTTCGACAAAAAAGATAACGCTGATTAAATAAATAGTTTTTTTAGATTTAATCGATGTTTATGCCTGTGGCGAATTTCGCCATTACGAACTTTTCTTCTTGCCATTTCCCTGAAAGGCAGTCTATTCCACGGGGCAGGGAAGTCCCTCCTACTCTTGGGGTACGGGGAGGGTTTTAAACAACTATATATGTTTTTCTCTGTGTGTTTTTTGTTCCTCTGTGTACTCCTATGATATGTTTATATATATAATTAATTATTTATCTCTTGACTTGGTAGAAATAGTTGCCAGATTAGGGGTTGACCGGTAGGCCCCTTCGGGAGCACGATTGTTCATGTGTAAT
>Ga0307434_1000656_pt1 | contig 21767 bp, 16 predicted proteins | sample SalMarWE160220MG_FD_202156 | JGI IMG/M metagenome (GOLD analysis project Ga0307434, IMG submission 202156) | Salt marsh sediment microbial communities from the Plum Island Ecosystem LTER, Massachusetts, United States - WE1603-220 | ecosystem: Environmental > Aquatic > Marine > Intertidal zone >... | reverse complement strand
ATTCTGAACGAGGTACGAGTGAAGAATCTCTACTGGTTCTCGTCGGAGATTCTTCTTCGCTTCGCTCATCAGAATGACACATATAATCACTTTTTACGAAACCATCAAGAATATAATAATAAATCTTCTAAAAAAGCCTATATACTTAACAAAAAATATCTACTATTTTTTCTCACAATTAAATTTTCCAAACTTTAGAGACTTATTTTCCCCTTTCAACGCAATTTGGAAAAATTACACTTTTTAAAAAGAAAGGTCGGTGTATAGCATACACCGACCTTATACTTCCATATATCCAATCGGACTAGAAAGCCAATCCGATTGCGAATATATTGCTATTCCCGAAATATTCCATTGGACGATATGCATAATCCAACATCATTTTAACGCCCCCAACACTATATTTCAATCCTGCTCCCAGCGATATGCCAAAAACAGTTTCTCCTAAGTCAGGATTATCAGGATCCTTCATAATCGTATTGTATCCTCCACGAACATATAAAAGATTCATCAATTCTAGCTCAGTTCCGATCTTAATCTGATCTTGCTCGAAGTTGTTGTTCTGAAACTGAGTGCAAACCAGGAGATTACCAACACCAATATTCTTCATATAGCTAAGCCCCATCTCTAAACTCGAGGGTAGCTGATCTGATGAAGTTGGTCTGTATCGATAATCATCATAAGATTCATCCTGGTCACGGGATTTTGTAAGCAAGGCAGAACCACTATATTGCATATTGGCTCCAACGTTCTTGATCACAAAACCTAATCCCAATCCATCAATCGACATCAGGTTTTTATACTGGATACCAAAATCAGCAGCAAAACCGCTAGCGCTGGCTCTTGGAATACTCTCATAAACCAATTTGCCTGTAACACCGAAATTTACATGATCAGTAAGACTTCTGGCATAAGTCATGCCTATTGTCGCAAAAGTAGGAGAGTACATACTACCTGTACCGTCCATACTTTCCCGTGTTGTAATTGGGATATCTCCAAAGTTAAAACTCTTTAAGCTGAATCCAATAACACCAAGTCTTCCGGCGTTAAAACCTAATGCAAAATAATTAACATTAATATCAGCGATAATGTTTTGACTGGAAAAATTCCCCGCAGCTCTTGCTTCCATATTTCCTAAGCCTGCCGGATTCCAGTAGAGCGCATCTATTGAACTTACACCGGCAATGTCAGCTCCGCCCATAGCAATTGCTCTGGCTCCTACCGGTACCTGAACCTGCACACCTGCTGCCGTACCGACACGACTTGCGTCACCGGCATAAACAAAAGAGCTGCACAGAAAGGTTACAACAAGGAAAATTGTCAATTTCTTGAATATATTCCTATTTATCATTTTTTTCTCCTTTTGTGTTTTGACAACCATATTATTCATATCACCTCCTCTTCTAATAGTATTCAAGAATTTGTCTGTCCTGAATTACCATAAGCTTCAAGACCTTCTCCATATCAAGACCAGGCAGGTCGATATGTACAATATACATACCGCTGGCTACAGGAAGATTCGCCTCATTTGCAAGATTCCACTGTAAAAATTGAGAAGTATCATCTTTCTCCAACTTCCTGACTTGAACACCGGCAAGGTTAAAAATACGAATGGTTGCTTTCACCGGCAGATGAGTGAATGATACATAATTATCATAGGGATCGGTCGAAAGTTCATTGTATGCATAATACGGATTCGGGAAGACATTGATCTTCTTGGCAGCTTCTTTTGCCGCTTCAGCATCACTTAAAACCGGAGCTGTAGTCGAGAAAGTGAACTTATCTACTCCTAACTGGATTGGATTGTCATACTGAAATACTATATTATCTCCTTGTGTCCAGGCACAATTCCAGAAAATCACGCTCCAGGTAAGTAAATCACTGTTAGAATTAGCAACCGGATCGGTAAGTGTCGCTGCATAATCCTCTTCTAAAAACCAACAGTACATTCTATCAGCTGTATTAAAGGCATCCATATCGGTAGCCGTCGGATCACCTAACCTGTCGTAAATAACAATAGATATCTGCTTATTATTATCAACATCCCATACCTCAAATGGTATCCGAACCATGAAAGGATCGCCGGTTCCAGGATTAAGCGCACTCGGATGGTCTTTAATATCATATAAACGAGCGCCAACTAAGGCAGCTAAAGAACCCGTTCCATCTTTAATGGGATGATATGTACCACCGCCAGCCATAGTAATAGTTGTGGCATCATATTCACCGGTAAACCGCAGTTCAACATCTATTTGCAGCAAATTCATCGATTGAGTACCGTGTTGTGCTTCATCGGCAGCATTGTCATAAGAATCCCATGCTGTGGCAGTTGGTCCATAGGGCCCCCAACCATGATCCGCATAAGATGTAATCTCGAAAGGTTTACCATGCTGATCATAATTCAACCAAGCATTGGCACGAGTATGGTCGAATACATCCGGGGTTGTCCTGTTAGGTCCAGTATGAGTATAGGTTGTATAATCGGTTGGTGCATCATAACTGGCATTAATAAATACCTGAAAACCATCGACAATACCGCCCGCGGTTGCTCCTTCGAGTCCTCCCGTGTCAGCATCTTTGCCGGAAACAACTTTTTGATCTTCAAGGACCACTACACCATCTGTTAAGTCTTTAACATTCCAGTGAGGTATAGTCTTGAATGCATACGCCTGCTCGGAGATCACACAATTACCTTCGGCATTTACAACAACCGCATCTGTTATACCGTAGGCCTCACATGTAGCAGCATTAGCCGGATCAGAACAAAATAACGTTGCCCAACCGTCATCATAAACGATAAAGGCAATTACGAGCGGCAAAGTCGGCGTGTTGACATTCACGGTCATTAATTCTCCGCCGGCAAAGGCACCTGCACCAGTTAGATCCGTCGAATCAACCACTTCATTACCGAAAAGCACCGTGTTTTCCGATTCATCAATTAATGCTGTTATTCCATCCGGTCCGGTAGCGCTGTTAATGACTACATCAGGAGGAAATATTAATTTGACACCTTCCGCATAATTATAATCCGGAGATACTAGATCAAGTACTAATTTAAGGTCTCTTGTACCTGCTATTGGAGACGTATAAGCAACACCTGTTATTGTAGAAGGTGAGACATCTGCCACTTTCCCAACAGCTTTTCCCACTGAATCTGGATAATTTGTGGTTTTCCAAGCACCATCTACATCCATATAATAATGCTGCTGATCGAAGAATACTTCGTAATCGTGACCGGTCAGGGCATAAGGATCAATTACCGTATAACCCGCTCCACCGTCGGCTGTACCGGCTGAATGTGCTAACTCATATTCACCACCAACCGGTTCCTCCAAAACACCAATATCACCAGGCAGAGGTTCCTGAACAACAACCGGCATGATGATAAGCGCTGATTCCAGAGCTTTGTCTTCGATCAGTTCCGGATTCGGATGATAATTATAGGCAGTTACTGCAAAGTAATAAGTGTTTCCTTCATAAAGCGGATCACCTGTCAGGTAATCTTTTTCTACCTGGAAAAAACGTTTTAGACCAATATCGGCACCAAATTGAACAGGAATTTTTACAACCTGTCCGTATTCCGGTACGAAGCGATTTCCTTCAATAACTTCAACGCCATTTACAATATCGTATGTAGCAAGCAGCTTACCCTGTGCCTTAGTTGCTGTAGCAGAGGGTAATTGATAAACATTGTAACCCTCAAAAGAATACCCGGCAATTACCGGTCCTTCCGTAGATGTTACAGCATCCGGGTTAGAGCCCCACTCCAACAGGATATTATCCTCAAACGCCCTTGCCGTGACTTTTGGCCCCGTTGGTGGTTTCGGAACACCTGCAAAACCTCCATCAAAAAGAACCTGTGCCACGTCGTCGGTCATTTTCATATCTGTGATCGAGCTAAACCTCGAATCACCCATTCCACCAACGATTGATACGACAACTTCCTGTATATCGCCATCTGCAAATGTAAATGGTCCGGAACACAGGGCGATACGACGGTCACCGGGCGAGAAGAAACTGGCATGTGCATCCAGATCGCCGGTTTCGGTTACAGGATCACCGGCCATAGGAAACATTGTTGCCTCAGTACCTTCATTTCCAACTGTCCAGGGAGTAGGATTGACCATATTATCCGTAGGCGTATTACCCAATAGCATATTATACCATTGCAAAGTACCTTCATATTCACCAAGCGTGGGATCGCTTATCGCCGAACCGGCGGCAAACCAGGAAAATCCGGTCATCGGCAAAGGTTCTCCGGCAACCATCGGACCTTTAAAGAAATCATAACCAATTGCCGCAGGAGCCAAACCGAAAGCGGCATATTTATTATCTACGTCCATTCCGTTATATGCATACCCCATACTTAATGTTGTATCGCATCCACAGAGATCGTCGGCAGCTTCACCTAAATCCGGATCGCACCACTGTGCAACATACATTTCCTCAACGTCTGCACCGGATTTGTTAATCATCTTATAATTCTTAAAGATGATCTGCCCGAGACGAGCGCCTGGCTGTGCATAAGCCCAGGCAGTAACCTGAAGCTCAATACCGATAGGTTCGGAACCATAAAGACCCATACAATTTGTTCTGTCCAAGTCATTACAAACAAACCAAACAACCTGATCGGCATTGGCAATTCCCGGTGTACCATCTGCATAAGTTGGAGCGCCAAGGTCAGCCGGCCATTCATTCCAGTCGGTTTCATACTGAGCAATAATCTCATCGGTCATCGCTTCCGTAACGGCTGTGGCGGCAACCATATTAGCTTCCGCTGCTTCCTGAACGACCATCGCATGAGTCAATGTCTCATAATCCGGGCGAATACGATAAATCCTGGCTCGCGGATCATCTTTACTTACAGCAGTACCATCAGACTTGATCCAGCCTTGCGTTGTTCCAACATTATAAGTTTGACCACCAACGCGAATTGCAGTACCAACTTTACCACCCCAGACAAATCCATCCTGGAAAATGGCTCCCGCAGTAGCGCGAGGATAGATACCTCCGGAATTGCTGTTAGGGTCAATCCCGGACATTCCATTATAATTCATCCAATAACTCCAATTGGAGATATTGGAAAGTGTACGTGTTAACTGACCGCTTGTTGCTTTAGCGAGAAATGGTTTCTGTGAAGAAAAACCTTTCTCAGATTTTGCCATCAGGTTCGTCGCAAAAAGCAACATAACGATAAGTGAAACACACAATACTATCTTTGTGATTTTCATATTATTTCCTCCATAAGTAATACCAATTCTATTAAAATTACCTTATACATCAGAAACTGAATTTTAGCCCAAAGAATATCTGACGAGGATTTCCATACAGTTCACGCCCTAGCCAGTCCCAATAAACCTGACCATTTGTGAGGTTTATAGCGTCATACAAATCGATGTACTCTTGCCCACCTTCAGCTTTAATAGTTGAAGCTGAATAATTTGGCTGACTCAGGAATCCATCATCCTCTGCGCTTCCGGTTTTTTCATAAACATTTATGACGTTTTTACGGTTGAATAAGTTATTTACTAATACATAAGCAGTAAGTTTAAAATTCATAATCTGAAATGTTTTATCAAGGCGTAAATCGGTAAAAAATGTCCAAGGGGTTGTGGATGAACCGATAGGCTCTGCAGCCAAACGGTCTCTCGTATCCCACATATAATCGACTCCAGCGCTATATGGATCTGTCTGACCACCGATATTTACATTAACATGGGTATAAGGGTGACCGCTTGAAAATTTAAATAACAAATTCATACCCAATTGTGAAAGAATTGGACCACCATCATTTTTACCAAAGCGGTAATCAAGATTAACCGAACCTGTATGAGCAGCAGAATAATCCAGAGGATTAATCGTAGTCGGCATCTGGGCATTGAAGTACAATGCTCCCTGAGCAGAATGACTACTGGATTGTGTCCCTTCAGCATGTGTAAGCGTGTAGTTAACCTGAGTAGCAAGTCTATTCATTCTACGCAGCGTTAGGCGAAACTCCATACCTTTGGTAGTTGCAAAATCACCATTAACAAAACGCTCATAATTACCAGGAATTGCAGCTGTTGGCTCAATCTTCTGATTGATGATCTGCACTAAACCCCTTATATTTTTATAGAACGCTGTAACATCAAATGCCGCATTCTCAGCAACTTGTTGCCTGAAACCGACTTCATAAGAGGTTGTTTTCAAAGGATCAAGTCCAAACCCGACCGGATTAATGAAGTAGTAACCCTGGCGGACAATCTGTCGTGCTAAAGTATAATTACTAAAATATGAGTTGTTCAAACTGGGCATCTGTACAAACTTACCATACTGCATATAAAAAGCCGTCTTATCAGTTACCGGGAAAGATAGTCCTAAGCGGGGACTTATGATCACTTCCGGATCTTTATCTTTCCAGGCGCTCTCGGCAAGCATACTGGATTCATTGTCAACTTCCGGATCTGCCGGGTTTTTCAGTTCTCTATCATCGGAGTTAAAATAATCAACACGCACACCGGCATTAATGATCAAGTCTTTATACTCGATTTTATCCATTAAATATGCAGAAGCCTGAACCGGTTTTTTAGGAGCGTCAACATAACCAAGGCTTTTTCCATCAGCATCTTTATACCTAATAATATCGTCTGATTCATTTCCATAGATATCATAACCATAGGCGTCAACACCGCCGTTTAACATCCAGATATCAGCGGGTACTGCATCCATACTTCCATAAGTTGTATAGCCAAAAGTTCCATTTTCGGCAGTATAATCCATCACTGAAGGATCTATATCGAAATAATGAATAGTATAACCCCTGAAGTCCATACCTGCCTGTAACAGATTGTATTTACCATACTGAGTTATAAAATCAGTGGCAAATCCAATGTATTCGTGGTTCTCATGACGATACAAACCAAGCGGATTACCATTTCTTTCAACAGGGAACCCATCCAGTCTATAATCAAATTGATCTCGCCATGAATTTCTATAAACAACGTCTCCATCAGTGTAGTCTGCTACAGCAGTGCTATCGTAATATTTCTGCCAGTCATTTCCAAACCAACTATCACCAAGTTCTCTCTCATATTGATAATAACTCGCCCTTAAGTCCAAATAAGTTTTAGACGAAAATACTTTTGTTGCTTTAGCGGTCAACAACATTGTAGATGTTTCATAATACTGACTTCTATCATTGAGAGTGTTTAACATCGGTGGTTTAAATCTGTCATATTTACGACCTGTAAACAAGCCACCGATATTCAAGTGGATTGGAAGGTCTAATGTGATAGTACCATTGATTTTGTAGAACTGATCAGCCTGTTTTGGCGTAAAACCATCCGGATATACCAATGTAACGGTATCATGAACACTATTCTGAGGATTTGTATCCACTAAATCCTTGAATTCATATCCTTTGCTAAAACGAACTGCACCATCATCCTGGTTATTATATTCTCCTGCAAGAAAAAATCGGGCTTTTTCCGAAAGTAATGGTCCACTGATTGTTCCTACAGCCAGTTTATGTCCATAGGTATAGGTATCTAGGAATTGTTTCCCCTCAGTAGGATCTCCAAAACCATCAGTACGATAATCAAAAGAACCTGATAAAGACGAACCTCCGGTTTTCAACTCTGTCTTTACCACACCTGCATTTGCGCCTCCCATATCAGCATTATAACCACCCGCTAACACCTGAATTTCTTCAATAGCCTCGTGTATAGGAGTTAATGCATTCCGGTTGGTTACAGGATTCATTGTTGAGACGCCATTCACAAAATAACCTACTTCGCCGTCTCTGGCTCCGCGAATGTGAACAATTCCATCCTGAACAATAACACCCGCCATTGTCGAAATAATATCTTGTACTCCACGAATCGGGATGTTTTCCAAATCCTCAGCTGTTGTAATCGAAATACTTGAAGTAGCATTTTTCTCAAAAAGCTTTCTCTCCGCAGTTACAGTAACTACTTCACCCTTTAAAACCGTACGCTCTAGTTCGAAATTCAGTTCGGTAGTTAAATCCATTGAAATCCTTAAGTCTTTAACTATGAATTCCTTGTAGCCAATGTAACTTGCGTGAACATTGAATAACCCAGCGGGAACATTCAATATCACATAGTACCCATTGGCATCAGTTGCTGAACCAAGTGTTGTTCCTTCAACAATAATGTTTACACCTGTAAGACCTTCACCAGTTGCTTTATCTACAACTGTTCCTGAGATCTTACCAACTGTTCCTGCAAAAAGAACAAAAGGCAGCAACATCAATAACAAACAAATTGTGACATGACGTTTCATACCATTCCTCCTTTAATAAATTTTTAATATTTATTGCAAATCCTCACTACAAATCAATCTTAATCAAATTAAATTTCTTTGTCAAGCTTTTTATAATAAAATATTGGTTAAAATTATATTTATCACATTAAACTTCATTTTTTTACGCGCTTTCCGAGAATTTCATCTATGATACCGTAATCTTTAGACTCTTTAGCTGACATAAAATAGTTACGATCAGTATCTTTAATAACCTTTTCAAGTGGACGTGATGTCAATTCCGATAAAATTCTATTGAGTTTATCTCTTAATTTGACAATCTCTTTTGCATGAATCTCAATATCACTCGCCTGACCTTCTATACCCCCAAGCGGTTGGTGAATCATGATCCTCGAATTAGGCAGTGCCGACCTTTTCCCTTTTTTCCCTGCTGCCAGAAGAATAGCTGCCATGCTGGCTGCCTGCCCAACGCAGATAGTAGCAACATCAGGCTTGATATACTGCATCGTATCTAAAATCGCTAATCCGGCTGTTATAGAGCCACCAGGACAGTTTATATATAGGAAAATATCCCTCTCCGGTTCTTCCGCCTCCAAAAAAATCAGTTGAGCAACAACAAGACTCGCAACGTGATCATCTATCGGATCCCCTAAAAAAATAATCCTCTCCTTCAAAAGTCGTGAATAGATGTCATAAGCCCTTTCTGTACGACCTGTTTGCTCAACGACCATTGGTATATATACTTGATTTTTTTCTCTCATAAAACATTCCTTTTGCGGAGTTCGTTGGTTCTAACAATCTCCTTTTTAACTTTTGTGAATTGTTTAAGATGATTAAAAACCTTTTTGTCATAAATATCACTTCTCAAGTTCATACGATTTTCATTTCTCCTATAAAACTGAATAACTTTGTTCCGCTCAAGTTCTGGATAATTTTTACTAATCTCCTCGACCTCTGAATCTATTTCATCACTATTTACATCAATATTTTCATTCTTTATTAACTCTCGTTGAATTAAATACCATTTTATTTCCCATATTGCGGCGGATTTATACTGCTCTCTGATCTTACTTTCGTTAATTTCGGTTTGATCATTTTTCGACTTAATATTTTCAACAATATTATCTAAAAATTTGTTAATACGGGAAGGAGGTATTTCAAAATCAATTTTGTTTACAAAATAATCTGAGATTGCCTTCATGTATTCTTTTTCAGAACGTTTATCCCAATCCTCCTGTAAAGACTTTTCAACCTGATTTCTTAATTCTTCGTAACTATCAAGTTTTTCAAAATTTTCTTTGACGAAGTCATCCGTTAGTTCAGGAAAAATACGAGCCTCGACTCTCTTAACATTAACTCCATAAGTTGTTTCATTCCCATTTCTTTGTTTTATATTGACTAATACTTTATCACCTGATTTTACACCTATAAGTTTATTTGCTCCAGGTTCTCCAAATACACCTTCCCCAATTTTTATAATCCTATCCTCTATTTTTTTACCAATAATTGGAACTCCATTTTCAGTTTCCTGCAAATCGCATAAAATATAATGACCTTCTTTAGCACCATCGGCAATTTCTCTAGCCTCCGCATGCTGCTCTCGAATATTCTCTAAATACAGGTCCACATCTTCCTTATCAACTACATAAGTCGTCTTAGAAACTGGAAATCCCTTTTCGTAATCAATGATTGCTATTTCAGGATCAACTTCTACACTCATAGAATAGTCGAAAGATTCATTTTCCTTAAAGTCAATATCTTTTACCGTTAAATCCACATACTCAGTAATACCGTTTTCTTCCAATACCTTTTTATAAGTTGTCTCAATAACATCATTACTAAAATCATATTTAATCTTTGAACCTAAAAGACGTTTTGCTATTGCTTCCGGAACTTTTCCAGGACGAAAACCATCTATCTTTAATCCTTTACGCAGTCTATTAAAAGTTTTTTTGTATGCATCTGCAACTTCTTCCCAATCAAGATTTACCTTTACACTACGTTCAACTATACTAGTATTACTGACATCAACTTTCATTCTAATTCCTCTTCAATTAGTCTCTTAATTATCAAATTCTTGTTTTTTTGTGCCATAGGCATTCTCCTCTCGAAGAGACCCCTTTGGGGGAAGGAGTCTCTATCCCAACAGGATCCCTTCGGGACGTGACCTTCGGAATGATTTGTTTTCAATTTGATATTTGCAATTTAATATTCTGGTTTACCCCGTTGAATATTGCTATTTATTCTGCTGAACGATCATTGGGATAGTTATTCTACGGGGTTTATCCAGGTTAGGGATTTAACTGTTCAGCAAGTGAGAATTTCTTAAAAATATACCCCCGCGGGAAAAACTCATTTCTGCATGCCAAAGCTTTGTGCCAGAGGTGGGATTCGAACCCACAATCCCGCATTACGAGAACCAGGTCCTAAGCCTGGCGTGTATACCAATTTCACCACTCTGGCAAATAGCATCGGCGGTCATGATTACCAATTCCACTGCTATGTCTCAAATAACTTCTAAATATAACCGATAATCCATATTTTTACAAAGTGATTTAGAAACAGTATGCAACACCTCAGTTATAGATAAACAAAGAAATTAACCCTACAACGTAATTTATAAGGAATAGCACTATATGTTTGGTTAATATTAACATAAATAAACAACATACTGTATACAAAAGTACTAAGTGACGTAGTAGGGTTAACTTAAAAACCTTCCGAAGTATTACTCCGTAGGAGTTCTCCGACGTATCGGAGTCCTCTCTCGTCTCGGAGAGATCCCTCCGGGATGGTACCTTTGGATGTACCCTTCGGAAGGTCAGGAAATATGATTAACCCATTACTAATACAAAAAATTGAAAAAGGGGGTGAAAGTTTGTACTTTCACCCCCAATAACTGTACGAAATTGATACCGGATAATTACCTGATAATGCTTCAGTATCAACAGTTAAAGCCAGTTCAAAAGTAGTTACAGAGCCGGCCGGAATTGGGGCACCAGTCATACTAAAACCAACAACGCTATAACCTCCGCTTTCTAACTCATTACCAGAAATTGTCCATCCTGTTAAAGATGATATTACACCGGTTCCGACAAAAATATCTGCTGAGTCCATTATAACAAACTGAAATCCACTTACTGTCGCAATATTATTCATTGTAACAATCATTTTACCTGCACAACCTACAAGTTGAGGTTTCCCCCATTCCTTTGACAGAAGTTGGAAAATTAAAACTCTCGAAGGAATTAGTTGAACGATATTATAAATCACTTCAAAAGGTAGAGAGGTTTTTTAGAATACTGAAGAATGAATTTGACATTAGTCCAGCACAGACGTGTCTTCTGATAAATGTTAGAAGAAGCAAGAATACACGAACATATAATGATTTGTTATTTGGCATTATTAATAGAAACCTTGATTAAAAGAAAAATCAATGAGATGTATTCTATCGTAAGATCCGTATGGTATTATATAGAGTCTGTCTATAAATTATAAGACAATGATAATATAGAAGATATGCGTTGATAATATAAAAATACTTTTGTATATTATTCTATAGAAAAGGAGGATAATGTAGATGAAATTGTTTAGCGAGTTAACGCTTAAATTTGAAAAAACAGACTGGGCTCATAATCCTGAATTCGGTCTTATAGACGTAATTTTAGAGGAGCATCCTGAATATTATGATATTTTTAATGATGATATCAGGCAGGGTTGTAAATCTAGTGAATTTGGTCGAAAAGATACTCCTACGGTTGAACAGATTGTTCGTGCAGCGATATACAAAGAGGTAAAGAAATTAGATTACAGAGAATTGGAATATGCACAAAGAGATTCAAGAATATGTAGTTTATTTATTAAATTGGATTATAGAAAGCCTTTTAGTTACCAGGTATTTCAGAAATACATATCAAGGATAAGTATGGAGAAATTGCACAAATTTTTAGTAGAGTTAAACAAGATAGCAATTAATGAGGGCTTGGAGGATATAAAGAGAATTCGTCAGGATAGCACTGTAATCAAGACAAATATTCATTATCCGACGAATAATTCACTGATTTGGGACTGTATAAAGGAGAGTAATAGGTTGTTGAGTCGTTTAAAAGAGGAGTGTAATACATTTACATACAGGGATTATACTCATTCAGCCAAGAAGAATTATTTTAAAATCAATAATACAAAATCAAAAGATAAGCGAATTGACTTATTTAGGAAGCAATTGATAATTTTCACAAAGAGTATAAATCAGGTAGCGAATGTTCTTAAAAAAAAAGTTGGTACAGTTAAGTCAATATGTGTTCTATTATCCTTAGAAGAATTATTGCCGTTGATGCGCCAAGTGTATGATATGTCTTATCAAAGAGAGATATTAGGAGAGAAAGTACCAATAGATGAGAAGATATTTTCCATATATGAGTTACACACAGATATAATTGTAAAGGGAAGTAGAGAAGTACAGTTTGGTCATAAAGTTAATTTTGCTGGTGGCAAAAGTAACTTAATATTGGATTGCCAGATATTAAAGGGTAATCCTTCTGATAAAAAATTGTATCAACCAACTATGAACAGAGTAATATCAAATTACGGCACTATACCTCGAGACGTTGCAACTGATGGGGGATATGCCTGGAAAGAGAATATTCTGTACAGTCAAGAGATAGGGATAAAAAATATAGTATTTAACAAGATAGTGGGCAGTCTTGGAAATGTTACCAGCAGTAAAAAGATGGCGACAATTCTAAAGAAATGGCGTAGTGGAATGGAAGCTGTTATTTCCAATTTTAAAAGAGGCTATGACATGTTTTTATGTACGTGGAAAGGTTGGAAGCATTTTCAAGCCAAGGTTTTATGGAGTGCAATTGCCTATAATATTAGAGTTATGACAGGAATAATACTGGGTAAGTTATTAAAAACATCGACAACTTGATTGTATTGCGTATGTGTTAAAGTAAGTATAAGGGGAAGTGTGTCCAAAAATTGAAAATGACGTGTAACATGTTGTAATATTGGGTATTTAAGAAGCAGTTTCTATTTGCAAGGGTAGCATAACAAATATTTTTACAAAAATGTTGTCGTACAACTCAAAAAAGTCAACTTTATGGACAGACACTAATTATATCTTCATTATTCCTTCACTTTAGAGATATAGCAGAGGAAAAAGCTTGCTTGGAACAATATGGTGAGTCATACAGTGCTTACATGAAACGTGTACCCAGGTATCTCCTGATTAAAACACATATGAAGGAAGAAGGAGAAAATGTTAAAAAATATTAGAAAAGGATTAATTAGTGGCGGGGTTCGGAACTCTGCGGTTGCTTTGCAACCTTGCCCTTCGGGTCATATAACAGCGGACATACGGCTTCGCTCCGCTCAAATTCGGCAAAGCCGAACTTCGCATGTCCGCAAACCGTTAGCTGAAATGGCGGCTCAAACCTTAGAGGAATAAACATGACCTGCAAAGAATATACAATTGCCAACGGAGACACTGTAAGGTTGTATTCATATGTAGTCAAAAGTGATATAGGTTTTGCTCCAAATCCTTTTTGGAATTACTGTACGGTGGCTTGTTGTAAGCCAAAAATTCGCAGGAATGCCGATCTAAATGACTGGATAGTAGGTACTGGCTCTAAACATAATGTTGGTCAAGATAAACTCATATATGCAATGAAAATCACCGAAAAAATCACCTTTGAGCAATATTCTGAAGATAGAAGATTCAGGAATAAAACTCCTCGTTTCGGGCCTATAGAGGAACGTGGAGACAACATATACTACAAAAACAATGATGGGGAATGGATGCAAATACGTTCTTATCATAATGAGAAGAATATGGATCATGACTTAAGTGGGATTTATGTTTTACTTTCAGACCATTATTTCTACTTTGGGAGAAATGCCATATTAATCCCAAACAAATTCAACGAGATAGTAAAGAAATGGTCCGGCTACAAATGTAATTTTGATGACAATATAGTTGAAGAATTTTTAGAATGGATAGAAAATAACTATAAAACGGGCATACACGGTGACCCATATGATTTTGAGCAAAAGTTAAATGACATTAAAAAGAGTTGTTAATAGAATGTTTAGGGATTAAAATATAGATACGCCGCCACATCAGATAACACAGCATATACGCTTCGGACTTCGTCCTTGCCCTTCGGGACATTGCTCCCTACGGTCGCAACGTCGTTTATGCTGGTTCCGTTATCGGAAATCGTCAATGAAGAGAGATGAGAACTGATATGAATAAAATTTTTATTCCTGCTAATAAACCAAAGGATTGGAAGTCATTATTGGCTGAACCTGATAAACAATGGAAGACAGGTTATTCGGCTAAAGCACTTGCATATTGCTGGCAGGAAGCGAATGATTTCCCCGAATGTGTTAGGAATGTATTCAAAAATTCTGGGATAGAGTTATTTCAAAATATTGAATTGCTGCTAGCTTTTCCTGAATACAAATTGGCTTTGCTAGGTGGTCAGCGCCCCTCTCAAAATGATATTTTTATTCTGGCAAAGGGAGATGACCAATTGGTTTCGATAACGGTAGAAGGAAAGGTATCAGAACCTTTTGGTGAAAAAATAGCTGAATGGAGGAAGGATAGTAGCGAAGGGAAGCATATAAGGCTGGAATTTTTGCTTAAGAAATTGGGATTAGAAGAGAATGAGCAAATTGATATTATTCGTTATCAGCTTTTACACAGAACAGCATCTGCGATAATTGAAGGGGAAAAGTTTAAAGCAGAAAATGCTCTGATTCTGATTCATTCTTTTAGCCGATCCAATGAATGGTTTGACGATTATAGTCAATTTTTGACTTTATTTGGTCTAGATGCTGACCCAGATTCCTTAGTATTTGCTAAAAATATCAACGGAATAAATTTATATTTTGGCTGGGTAAAAGGAAATGAGAAATATCTGGGTAAATGAAAGATTGACGACTTCCGATAACACAGTGTTTGCGGTTTGCTACGCTCACCCAAATAGGCTAACGCCAACTTCACAAACACCGAACGTTAGACGAAATTTTGCTCAATATTTTCAATGGGATTTAAGATGAGATGGAGATAAATTGTGATGCCAAGAATTATCAAGAAAAGATCGAAAAAGGTTGGTCTCCCCCCAGGGACTCCCGTTTACATAGGAGAAAAAAAGGCCGAAAAGGTAAGGATTACAATCATTGACTATGATGAAGCCCAATTTCAAGAGAAGGAAGCAAAAACGATTGAGGAATGTTTTCCCTTTGAGGATAAACCAACCGTTACTTGGATAAACGTAGATGGCATTCATCAAATAGATATTATAGAAAAGATCGGAAGGCATTTCAACTTACATTCTCTTCTATTGGAAGACATTGTGAATACGGGACAACGTCCGAAAACGGAGGATTTCGAGGATTACATCTTTGTCGTTCTAAAAATGCTTTATTATGATGAAAAAGATAATGAAATAAAGGCAGAGCAGGTCAGTATAATTTTTGGTTCAAATTTCGTTATCTCGTTCCAGGAGAGTGAAAGAGATGTTTTTAATCCCATCAGAGAAAGAATTAGAAACGGAAAAGGTCGCATTAGAAAGATGGGAACCGATTATCTTGGTTATTCTTTAATGGATGCAATTGTTGACAACTATTTCATAATCTTGGAGAAACTTGGAGAAAAGATAGATGATACAGAAGAAGAGTTATTTGCCAATCCAACACCAGAAACCTTACAGGAAATCCACAAATCAAAAAAGGAGATGATGTTCTTACGTAAATCGGTTTGGCCGTCAAGGGAGGTAGTCAGTGTCTTGGAAAGAGGAGAATCATCACTTATTCGTGAATCTACAGGCATATATTTCAGAGATGTTTACGATCACACAATTCAGATAATTGATACAATAGAGACATTCAGGGACATGCTTTCCGGAATGCTTGACATTTATCTTTCGAGTGTCAGTAACAAAATGAATGAAGTTATGAAAGTGTTGACAATCATTGCTACAATATTTATCCCATTGACCTTCATAGCAGGTATTTATGGGATGAATTTCAGATATATGCTGGAAGTTGGGTGGCGTTGGGGATATTTTGCTGTTTTGTGTGTAATGCTGATTATAGGTATTGGAATGGTAATTCATTTCAGGAAGAAAAAATGGCTATAGGAGGTGACTAACCATGAGTGGTTTATATTTTCTCGCGCCCACCTTGCTTGTGATCTTTGTCTCTTTTCTCATGGTAAGAGCTGCCGCTATTGCCTTGATGATGACAGGGATGGATGAGAAAAGGGCGAGGTTTCAGGCGCTATCAGCTTTCTCTGGAACAGGGTTTACAACGAAAGAAGCAGAATCCGTGGTGAACCATCCCTCAAGGCGGCGGATTATCACGTGGCTTATGATACTGGGCAATGCAGGGATTGTTGTGGTTATTGTAACTTCTACATCCTCTCTTGTCACCAGTAAAGGGTATCACCTCCCTATCAACGTTTTAATCCTGCTTTTGGGAATATATGTGATCTACAAAGTCGCAACTCGTAAGGGGTTTATAAGAAGATGGGAGAGTTTTGTAGAGAATAAGCTTGTAAAATCCCATGCATTTGAGGAAGGGGCAACTGAGGATCTTCTTCATCTCATTGAAGGCTATGGTCTGGTGCGAGCGATTATAAAAGAAAACAGCCCTTTTGCTGGCAGTTCTCTTTTAGAGTATAAATTAACGGAGAAAGGATTGCTAGTTTTGGGCATCGAACGGGGCAAAAATTGGATTCCTATTCCAAAAGCGAAAGAGGCGATAAAAGAGGGCGACAGACTTGTTGTGTATGGTCCTCTTGAGGTCTTGAGGGCTATATTCAGAGAGGAATGACGATAACATGATATTCGCATTTAAAGACACCTTAACGGAAGAAGAAATCCAATCCGGTCTTAGAGCGGTTATCAAAGATGGCTTAACCACCCAAGCGATGGTAACGCTGACGGGAGGCGTATTCTTAGTTGCCTTTGCCCTGAAGCTTGGGGCTTCTAACCTGGTTATTGGACTTCTAGCTGCTATCCCTCCGTTAGCGCAGTTGATTCAGATCCCTTCGATATATCTGGTCGAGAAATACCGGGTTAGGCGGGCAATTACAGTGTATGCAGCAGCTTCGAGCAAAATATTCTGGTTGTTAATCGCCTTGATTCCGTTCCTGGTTTCTGTTGAAGCAGGATTGGGCTTTCTCATTGTAGCATTGTTATTACATGCAGCCTTCGCTGCGGTGGGAGGTTGTAGTTGGAACTCCTGGATGCGCGACCTCGTGCCACAAGACCGGTTGGGTGCATTTTTCTCTAAACGAATGAGCTTGGCAACCGCATTGGGTATCCCTCTTAGCCTGGCTGCGGGATTTTATATTGACTACTGGAAAAAGCTATTTCCCGATTATGAATTATACGGCTATTCAATACTTTTTTTCTTCGGATTTCTTGCGGGTATGCTTGGCGTTTACTTCATATCCACCATACCAGAGCCTCGTATGGCACCCGTAGAGGAAAAAACAAATTTTTTCAAGTTAATCTTACAGCCATTTAAGGATGCCAATTTTAAAAACCTCATCATGTTTTTGGGTTCCTGGAATTTCGCCGCCAATCTGGCTGCTCCCTTTTTTACCGTTTATATGCTTAAAAGATTACAATTGGACATGTCCTTTATTATCGCTCTTTTGGCATTAAGTCAACTAACAAGTCTCGCATTTTTAAGAATCTGGGGTAGATTTTCAGACCGTTTCAGTAACAAATCGGTGCTCGGCGTAAGCGGTCCTTTATTCATGCTGTGCATCCTCGCATGGACTTTTACAACCATGCCTGAGAAACATATATTAACGATACCGTTATTGGTAGCCATACACATCTTTATGGGCATTTCGACAGCGGGAGTGACCCTGGCTTCGGGAAATATCGGGCTTAAATTGGCACCGAAAGGGCATGCAACCGCATATTTAGCCGCCAACGGTTTTGTTAATTCGTTAGCAGCAGGTACAGCACCGGTTTTGGGTGGTAAGTTTGCCGACTTCTTTGCAGGGCGTGAACTTGCCTGGACGCTAAAATATACAAGTCAAACAGGAGAACTGCTTATTCCAACATTGAACTTCCAGCAGTGGGATTTCTTCTTCTTCCTCGCTTTCTTAATTGGTTTGTATTCTATTCACCGGTTGGCTATGGTAAAAGAGGAGGGAGAGGTTGAAGAGAAAATTGTTGTCCGTGAACTTATTTCGGAGGTAAAAAGACCATTAAGAAATTTCTCCACCGCTGGCGGACTAGGCCACATGGTTCAATTTCCTTTTTTAGTCGTTAGAGCAACCTTCAATAGGCGAAAGGGAGAGAAATACAAGAAAATATGATTCAATCTTTTAATAGAACAGGCAAAACTTCGCCTAACAGCGTGTTTACGGTTCGCTCCGCTCACCCAAACCCTCCGCTAGGCTTAGGGCTTCGCATACCCGCGTACCGTTATACGCAATTCAAAAAATATTTTTTAGAAGGAACTTCTGATAGGCTTTTAAAAGTTAATGAATTTAACTTTAAATGAGAATGTTTATATAATGATTACAATCTTTAATTTATAATCGGTGTAAAATATGCCAACTCATGAACAAAAAATAAATAGAATTATAAAACAATTAAAAGAGCGCAAAAGCACGAAACCAGTGTCATTAAAGAAAAAAGCTGTTTCTCATGAAGTTCCTAAGCCGAGTGATAAGAGGTATTCAGACGAGAAGATCGACCTCAGCGACTTGAACGAGATTCTCAATATCAACACGGAGAAGCGAATCTGTATTGCAGAGCCTGGTGTTACTTTTATTGATTTGGTAACTACGACGATGAAATACGACCTTGTTCCTATTATTGTGCCGGAGTTGAAGACTATCACAATCGGCGGAGCGGTTGCAGGCTGCTCAATAGAGTCAATGTCTTACAAACACGGTGGATTTCATGACACTTGCCTCGAATACGAAATAATCACTGCAAAAGGTAATGTGTTGATCTGTACTCCTGACAATGAGAACAACCTATTGTTCCAAATGGTGCACGGCACCTTCGGAACCCTCGGCATCATCTCAAAACTAAAGTTCAAGCTGATACCAGCCAAGCCATCCGTGAAAGTGACATATGAGAAATACAATAATATTGAAGATTATAAATCAGCTATATGGGGACACTATGAGAATAAGGATGTTGATTTCATGGATGGAATCATCCACTCGCCAACAGAATACGTGCTAAGCGTAGCGAATTTTGTTGATGAAGCACCCTACACACGTAATTATGACTGGATGAGAATCTACTATCTAAGCACGAAAAAAAGAAAAGAGGATTACCTTAAGACACCTGACTACTTTTTCAGGTATGACAAGGGTGTGACTAATGTAAATCCCATGTCCTTCTTGGGCAGACTCTTCTTTGGAAAGTTCATAAACTCTACAAGAACACTGAAATTAGTTGAAAAGTTTCGCCGGTTGATCCCGTCTGATAAAATCCCTATCACAGTTGATGTCTTCATACCATTTTCGAAAGTCAGCAATTTTATGGAATGGTATAAAAAAGAAGTTAATCATTTCCCGTTATGGTGTGTGCCATACAATCTTGTACGGAGATATGAATGGGTATCCGCTGATTTCTTGCGCAAGACAAAAGATAAGCTTTTCTTGGATCTGGCCATCTATGGAATGAAAAAGAAGGGTGATAAGAACTATTACAAGATCATAGAAGATGAACTGATGAATATCGGAGGGATTAAGACTCTCATCTCGAGCAATTATTACTCTGAATCAGACTTCTGGAAAATCTGGAATAAGGAGAATTACGACAATGTCAAGCGCAAAACTGACCCGAACAATGTTTTCCGCGACATTTATACAAAGACTTGCAAAACAATGATGGGGTTGGAAAGGTAAGGTAACCATCAAAAATAATCTGAATTACTCGGCTCGGGGCGTATAACAAAGGATATATGCAATATTCAGGCTAAATACAACAGGATGAATATCATATGAAAACGAGAACAGAAAAAGAAATGATTGATTTAATTATTGGTTTTGCTCAAAAAGACAATCGTATTCGTGAAATTTTGATGAACGGATCCCGAGTTAATCCAAGTATCTCGAAGGATATTTTTCAAGACTATGATATAATAAACTTAGTAACCGATGTTGAACCATTTAAAGATGAAAATTATATTTTGTCCCATTTCAGGGAAACGATAATTATACAGAAGCCTGAAGATAAGATTTATCCCCCTCCAGTAGGAGACGGTAGTTATAATTACAATATGCAATTCGTAGATGGAAACCGTATTGATCTATCCTTTTTTAATATAAACAGAATTGATGAACTAACGAAGGACAGCTTAACAAAGGTTTTGTTAGACAAAGACCATATTATTCCTAATCTTCCAGACCCATCTGAAAGTAGCTATTTGATTAAGGAACCAACAGAGAAACTGTTTAACGATTGCTGTGATGAGTTTATATTTGGTTTAGGTTCACATATTCCAAAAACAATTTGGAGGAAGGAACTGCCATTGCTAAAAACCTATATCGATGTTGTTCTAAGGAAACCACTTATTAATATGTTTGAATGGGACATTGGAATAAAGACAGGTTTTAAAAAGTCAATTGGGAAAGCGGAAAGGTATTTGCAAAAACACTTGGAGCCAGAGATTTGGAAAGAATTTGAGCAGACATACGCTGATTCGAATTATGATAATATTTGGAATTCTCTATTCGTATTTTATAATCTGTTTAAGAAAACGGCAGAATCTGTTGCACAGGAATACGGTTTTCAGTTTCCTGAAGAAGATAGCATAAGAGCATTAGATTTTCTTAAACATGTAAGACAGCTGCCAGAGGACGCTAAAGCGATATACTAAAGCAATAGATGCAGAACAATGGAAAAGCTAAAGGAAGCCCGAATACTGCATATAACAGCGAATAGCCGGCTTCGCATCGCACTTCGTATGTCCGCAAACGTTATGTGAAATTCCAAATCCTGAAAGATAGATAAATAAAGGAACTTTTTATAAAGTGAAATGAGGAAAAATTATGATAGGAATGGAACTAATTCCCGCACTTGAAATAGGATGTCTTAACGGATGGATTCTATTAGTTATACTATATTTGATATTCGGTATTTTGCTTCTGACTTTTCCTAAGGATGTGAGAGCGAGGCTTTATGAATATGATAGGTCACGCTGGAGTAAAAAGCAAAGAGCTTTCTATGTTGTAGGAAAATCATTAGCTCTTGTTTGTTTAGTTCTGATAATCTTTACTCCTTTGAAAATAGGGTTCATTGTTTTCATCCCTGGAATTATTTTATTTGTCCTTGGTTTGGCTGGATTCATTACTGCTCTTCTCAATTTCAAAAACACACCACCTGATCAGCCGGTTACCAGAGGGCTCTATAGAATATCACGCCATCCACAGATACTCAGTTTATTTATTGCATCTTTGGGGATTTGCATTGCGATTGGCTCTTGGCTTGTCCTACTCATACTAATTA
>Ga0307434_1000653_pt1 | contig 21836 bp, 20 predicted proteins | sample SalMarWE160220MG_FD_202156 | JGI IMG/M metagenome (GOLD analysis project Ga0307434, IMG submission 202156) | Salt marsh sediment microbial communities from the Plum Island Ecosystem LTER, Massachusetts, United States - WE1603-220 | ecosystem: Environmental > Aquatic > Marine > Intertidal zone >... | reverse complement strand
GTCCCGAAGCCGAATATGCTGCTGCTCGATCTCCCAGATCCCACCGATGCCCGAACCGATGATCACCCCCGCACGGTAGGGGTCTTCAGCCGAGAAATCCAGACCGCTGTCCTGGGCCGCATCGATACCGGCCGCCAATGCAAATTGAGCGAACCGGTCCAGACGCCTGATCAGTTTGGAGTTCATCCACCGGGTAGGATCGAAATCACGACATTCGCCAGCGAAGCGCGTCGCAAAACCGGAACAGTCAAACAGCGTCAGAGGTCCAATGCCACTTCTTCCGGAAATCAGTCCTTCCCAGAACTGATCCACGGATCCCCCCAGAGGCGTGACGACGCCCATGCCTGTGATGACAACGCGTCGCTTCGACATGCGGACCACTCACCTGATTGACCAGACGCTTGCCCTACGCCGCAGGAGGCGATCTCGCTAGTTGATCGCCCGTGGGAGCTCTCCTTGGCGTGCCGCCCGCGGGGCCGCGGGCAGGCCTCTTCCTGCGGCCGGGCCGATGACAATCAACCTGACCCCAAGGTCGCCAAAGACGCGCCTCAACTCTGGCCCTGGTTGGCCACGATGTAATCGATCGCTTGACCGACCGTCTTGATCTTCTCTGCCTCTTCGTCAGGAATGCTCATCTCGAAGTTGTCTTCAAACTCCATGACGAGCTCGACGATGTCGAGCGAATCGGCGTTGAGATCATTGATGAACGATGTCTCGCGCGTGATTTCCGCCTTGTTGATTCCCATCTGCTCACTTACGATCGATAGTACCTTGCCTTCGATTTCGTCGGCTGTCACCACGGCAACCTCCTCATGAACAACCGTTCCACCATCCGCGGGCCGCCCGCGGCCCACGAGCTCTGGCAATACCCTACATATTCAATCCGCCGTCCACCAACAGCACCTGGCCGGTCACGTACTTCGCGTCCGGTGACGCCAGGAACATCACCGCGGCGGCCACATCCTGCGGCTCGCCCATCTTCTGACACGGGATCACCTGCGTGACGCTCTCCTTGACCTTATCCGGCAACACGTTCGTCATCTCAGTGTCGATGAAGCCGGGAGCCACGGCGTTGGCGGTAATCCCCCGGCGGGCCAGCTCCTTGGCCACCGTCTTGGTGAAGCCGATCACGCCCGCCTTGCTCGCGGCGTAATTGCACTGCCCGGGGTTGCCCATCATCCCCGACACGCTGGCGATGTTGACGATCCGCCCGTAACGAGCCCGGACCATGTGCCGGCTCACCGCCCGGGTCATCAGGAAAACGGAGCGCAGATTCACGGACAACACCACGTCGAACTGCTCGTCCTCCATGTTCATCAACAAACTGTCCCGCGTAATGCCCGCGTTGTTGACCAGAATGTCGATCTTGCCGAAATCCTCGACCACCCATTCGACGAACGCCTCCACCGCGCCCCGATCGGTCACATCGAGCGTCTTGGGTACGATGGTGCCGCTCAGCTCGCTTCTCTTGGCCTCGTCGGCCACTGAGGCCAGTCCCCCCGCGTTGAGATCCGCGGCAATCACCGTGGCGGACCGTTCGGCCATGGCCAGACAGATCGCCCGGCCAATGCCTCGGGCCCCGCCCGTGACGACGCCCACCTGGTTGCTCAGTGGCATCGCTTGTTCCTCCAGTTCCGCCGCCCACCGCGCCTTGGCGTACACCCCCGGTCCTTGTTCGTGAAGACCGGCGGCGGCGCTTCGGGCCAACGACCGGGATCCGGTAAACCACCGATTCAACCCGCCAACGCCACCAGCCTGGCCAAGCCATCTGCCGTACTGACGTTCTCGACCGGCACGGATCGCGAGATCTTCTTGAGCAGTCCGGTCAAGACCCGGCCGGGCCCGATCTCAACGAACCGCTGGACGCCCTCGCGGATGAGCCGCTCGATCGACGCCTGCCACCGCACGGGCTGCGTCAACTGCCCGGTCAACCATTGCCGAATGGTACCGCCATCACGATGATCCTGGCAATTCACGTTTGCCACGACCGGGACCCCGGGGGTCTTGAATGGGGTCCGGGCCAGCATTTCTGCCAGCCCGTCCGCGGCCGGTTTCATCAGGGGCGAGTGGAATGCCCCCGCCACCTTGAGCGGGACCGCCCGGCCGCCGGCCTGATCGATCAACTTCGCCGCCCGCTCGCAAGCCGACTTGACGCCCGAAATCACGATCTGGCCCGGGCAGTTGAAATTCGCCGGACCGACCACGCCCTCGGCTGACGCCTCGCGACAGATTGCCTCCACCTGCTCGGGTTCCAGCCCGAGGGCAGTGACCATGCCGCCGGGAACCACCCTCGAGGCCGACTGCATCACTTCGCCACGCCGCTGCACCAGCCGCAGGGCATCCTCGAATGAGACGCTACCCGCGGCGTGAAGCGCGGTGTACTCTCCCAGGCTGAGGCCCGCCATCGCCGCCGGGGCCTCACCGAGGTCCTTCCCGTCGTTGAGCGCCCGCCAAATGGCCACGCTGGCGGTGAAAACGGCCGGCTGCTGCACGTCGGTCTGCTCGAGCCGCTCGGCCGGGCCCTCAAAGCACAAGGTTCGCAGGTCCCAGGCCACCACCTCGTTGGCGCGTTCGAAAACCGCTGCCGCTGGCGGCGACACCGCGGCTATGTCCTTGCCCATCCCGACCGACTGAGCGCCCTGGCCGGCAAACAGAACGGCTGTCTTGGGCATGCCCGGCACTCCCTCAAAACCTCAGCAGGGCTGACGCCCAGGTGTAACCGGCACCGAATCCTGCCAGCAGGATCCAATCACCCCTGGACACCCGGCCCGCTCGACACGCTTCCTCCAGCGCCAGCGGAACCGACGCCGCTGATGTGTTGCCGTACTTCTCGATGTTCACCGCCATCTTCCTCATCGGAATGCCCAGCTTCTCGCTGACCGATTCGATGATCCGCAGGTTCGACTGGTGCGGCACGATCAGCGTCAGGTCATCGATGCTGATCCGCGCCCGGGCCGCCGTTTCCTCGATCACCTCACGCATCTTGACCACGGCAAACTTGTATACCTCGCGGCCGTTCATCTTGAGATAGTGAAGCCGTTCGTTGACCGTTTTCGTCGATGCGGGCTCCATCGAGCCACCCGCGGGGACCCAGAGCATCGGGGCCCCGCCGCCGTCGGAGCCGAGACAATGGTCATACATCCCACTCACGTCGTTGTCAGCCTGCGACAGAATGGCGGCTGACGCCCCGTCGCCCAACAGCACACACAGGGAACGATCCTCAAAATCGGTGACGCTGGACATCGTTTCGGCGCCAAGCACCAGAACATGATGATACTGCCCGGAACTCAACAGGTAGGCGCCCGTGACAAGAGCGTACACGAACCCGCTGCATGCCGCCTGAACGTCGAACGCTCCGGTGTGCCCGCATCCCAGCTTGTTCTGCAGGTAACATGCCGTCGCCGGAATGGGGACAAAAGGCGTCGAGGTCGCCACGATGATCAGATCCAGGTCCGCCGGGGCCAAACCGGCGTCGTCCAGCGCGCGCTGAGAAGCCGACAGGGCCAGGGTCAGGGTGTTCTCTCCGTCGCCTGCGATGCGACGCTCGCGGATACCCGTGCGCGTACGAATCCACTCATCCGAGGTGTCAAGTGTTTTCTCGAAATCGGCATTCGTCATCACCCGATCGGGCAAACACGAACCCATGCCCTGGATCATAATCGGAAGTCGATCACCCATACAGGTTCTTCACTATTGGTGGTTGGGCCGCCGGGCAGCAGGCTCATCATCCAGCTCAGCGGCGATGGTCGAGTTCAGGTCCTGTTCAAGGTACTCGCTGGCCACCCGGATCGCGTTTCGGATGGCTGTGTGGTCACTGCTGCCATGGCAAATGATGCACACCCCGTCGATGCCGAGGAGCGGTGCGCCGCCGTACTCGGCATAGTCGTGATTGGCCCATACCCGCTTGACGACCGGATCGAAGCTCTTGGCCAGGTCCGGGCTCGCCAGTGCGATCTCCTTCGAGATCGTCTTGAACAACCCTTCCGCCAACCCCTCGATCAACTTCAGGGCGATGTTCCCGACGAACCCGTCGCAGACCACGACGTCGCACCCGCCGCGGAACAGGTCCCGGCCCTCGACGTTGCCGACGAAATTCGCCCGCCGGGCGGGCCGGAGCAATTCGTGGGCCTGTCTGACCAGTGTCGTGCCCTTGAGGCCCTCCTCGCCCACCGACATCAATGCGATCCGAGGGCGATCCACCTTCAGTACGTGCCGGGCGTACGCGCCGGCCATCATCGCATACTGGACCAGATGGTGCGGCTTGGGCGCGAGGTTCGCCCCCGCGTCGCACAACACGATCGGGCCGGTAAACGACGGGAGCACCACTGCGATGCCAGCCCGGGACACGCCCGGCAGCAGCCTCATGCGGAGCTGGCTTGCCGCGGCAAATGCCCCCGTGTTGCCGGCGCTGATCACCGCGTCCAGTTCACGGTCGGCCGCCATCTGCACCATTCGGCAAATGGAGGAGCCCCGTTTTTGCCGGACCGCCTCGACCGGCACCTCATTCATGCCGATCACCTGGGAGGTGTGGACGACTGCAATCCGTTCATCAGCCCCCCCCCGTCGCTCAAGCTCTTGCGTAACCGTCTTCTCGTCCCCGAACAGAACGACCTCGTGCCCGTTCAACTCCGGCACCGCCTCCAAGGCACCGCGCACAACCTCCCTCGGCGCATAGTCCCCTCCCATCGCATCGACGCCGATTCGCATGGGACCTAGGACTCCTGCTCCTTGAGAACCAGCGCCACCTGGCTAGTGGCATAGCCGCAGTTCTCGCAAGCGGCATGGGGTCGCTTCGCCACGCCGCACTTCGGGCACGCGACCAGATTCGGGCGGGCCAGGGCCTGGTGCGAGCGGCGTTTGTTCTTCCGGGCTTTCGAGGTCTTCCTTACAGGTACCATTCTTTAGTCTCGGCAGTTAATCACCGCGCCCCGGGCAGCGCCGGCGGCCGCCGGCCACCTTCGGTGAGCCATACATTTCAAAGAGAGGCTTGCATCGCCGGCCTACTTCTGCCTTCAGCCGCTGTTGCAAGCCTCTTAGCGCATCCTCGGGACCCTAACGATCTTAGCCGGGGGTGTCAAGACTCTTCCGCGCCCGCCGCCGGCCTCACACTACTTCTCACGCCGCCGGCGGCTCGCCAGGAGGTGGCGGAAATCGGGCCGAGCTGAGCACCGAGACAGGGTTCTTCATCCACCCCTACGCGGATTCCCGGGCCGCCTCGAACTGCTGCACCGCCTCACATCTGGCCGGGTCGCTGCAACAGACGTCGCGGATGAACTCGTAGTACACCTCGCGATTCAGGCCATACTCCGCTCGCAACGGGCATTTCAAGCAGATCCGTGGCTTCGTCGTCCCGCCCCCGAGGATCTTCGACTGAATGTAAACCAGGTTCTTGCCCGCAAAGCACTTCATGGCCCGGTTCAGCCTGGTCTCGAGCACCGATAGATTGCTCTTGCGCTCTTCCTCGGTGATGGGCGGGGGGGCGGAAGTGACCACCCGATGGGTCTCCAGGGCCGCGGCGATCGCCCGGTGTAACCGCTCCTGATCCACAGGATATTCGACGATGCCTTTCGCCCCGAGCTTCATTAACAATGGCTGGGAGGCACCGGCCCCGGGAGAAACCACGACCACCACCGGTATTCTCAAGGTGTTATCCCGCATGTAGCGCAGCAGGCGGACCCCTTCCTCCTTGTTGGCGTCGTGCCCGACCACGATCACGTCAGGCTTGTCCCTGGCCATCTGCCTGATGCCGGCCACCAGGTGCTTGGCGGTATCCACCTCGTAGCGGAGCCCGGCGAGCATCTCCAGCCGCGAGCGGATCGACTTGTCATAATGGACTACTAATACCCTGGTCACGGGAACCTCCGGTTAACCCTTGGAACTCAGCGAATCCGGAGAAAACAAAGGACTGACCGAATCAGGCTTGAAGTAGCGTGGAGCCAATCGCGTGCTCATCTCGTCTCTTGCCCGTGGATGGTATTATAGACCCGGACCGCGGCCATTTCAACCGCGATGCCCAGCCCGATCGCATTCAAAGGTGCGCGAGTTAGCATGACCGTCTCACCGGAGTTGGCCTTATGTCATGGGTTGACCTGTTTCCCCGACTTCAGCCCGATTACACGCAGGTGGACAAGGTCCTCCGGCGGGCGGTGCCGGACCGGGTGCCCGTGATCGAGCTGTTCGCCGACCATGATTTCATCCACGCCGTCCTCGGACATGGTCCGGAAGCCGTCGCCCCCGATCGGGAGTACGCCGACTGGCAACGCTACTGGCTGTGGCGGATTGAGTTCCAGCGGATTGCCGGGCCGGACTTCATCACCGTCGGGTTGGAGGGGCTCACCTACCCCGTTCGCAAAGTCGCTTTCGCCGCCAACACCGCCCAACTGGGCCGGGAGGATCGCTGCTGGACCACCGAGACCAACGGCGTGATCACCTCCCGCGACCAGTTCGACGCATACCCGTGGCCCGAGACGCCGTTCAGCAGTGAGCGACTTGACTTCATTGCCGGGAACGTGCCGCCCGGCATGGGGATCATCGTCACCTCCTCGGGGGTGCTCGAATGGACGATGTGGCTCATGGGCTACGAGCCGCTGGCCGTTGCCCTATACGATCAGCCGGACCTGGTTCGCGACATTGTCGACCGGATCGGCCGCCGATTCGTCGAGCAGTATGTCCAGGCGGCAAAGCACGGCGCAGTACGGGCGATCTGGCTGGGGGACGACATGGGCCATAAGACCGCAACCATGATTTCGCCCGATCATCTCCGCGAGTACATATTCCCCTGGCAGCAGCGTATGGCCGAAGTCGCCCACGCGGAGGACAAACCCTTTCTGCTGCACGCCTGCGGGAACCTCGAATCGGTCATGGAGGATCTGATCGAGGACGTTGGCATCGACGCCCGGCACAGCTTCGAGGACGTCATCGAGCCGGTGTCGTCATTCAAGCGGCGCTACGGCGATCGGATTGCCGTGCTGGGCGGCGTTGACGTGGACCTCCTGGCCCGGCAATCACCCGGGGAGATTCGCCGCTGCACGCGGGAGATCCTCGAATCATGCGCGCCCGGCGGCGGCTACGCTCTCGGCACCGGTAACAGCGTCGTCAACTACATCCCCGTCCGGAACTACGTCGCGATGCTCCAGGAGTTGGCGGAGTTCAACGTTCGCGGCGATTGACGTGGGTTGACAAAACCTTCTACCCGCGGATTGTCCGCTGCTGCTTGTCGAACTTGACTTTGCGGCCAAGACCGTAGGCCGTGTCGCCCATGAGCACCGCGATCCCTTGCTTGTAGCCGTAATCCATGTTGGCGTTCGGTTCGCCACCGCTGCGAATGCAATCGAACCAGTTCTCCATGTGCGCCTTGCCGGGATACGGCGGGTCGGAGTCCAGCAGCTTATGGGCCGGGATCTTGTCGTTGACGCCCTCGCTCGAGTAGGCCGGGTTGCCGATGTTATGCCCGAATCGGGTTCTCAGCGAACCTTTTTCGAACATGAAAAGAGTCGTCTCGTCGCCGATGGAGCTGCCGAAGTGGCTGACGAACTGCGTATGGAACCCCTCGGCATATTGCAGGATCACCGTGACCTGGTCCGGTGCGTCGCAGCGAGGGTCGTTTCCCGGGGCGTACTCTCCGCCGAAGGCCGTTGCGGCCACGGGGCAATCGCAGCCGGTGACGAAGTGAACGAAGTTGATGAAGTGACTCATCCACCCGCCGATCGCACCGCTGGAAAAATCGTGATAACCCATCCAGGACGCGTGCTGATGAGCGTCAAAAGACCGATACTTGCGGTTGTAAAGAAAGGCCTTCCAGTTCGTTTCCGCTTCGGTCTTGGGACCCTTGTAATGGATCCAGTAAGGAACGGTCCACGACTCGATGCCCTCGACGCGAAACAGTTTGCCCAGCTTGCCGTCGGCGATGAACTGCTTTACCGCGCGAGTGGCCGGGCAACTGACACCCTGGGACCCGTTCTGGACGGCCAGCTTTGACGCCTTCACGGCGTCGTGGCATTTGTTCAGCGCAGAAAGATCGGCTGCGATCGGCGCGATTGGCTTTTCGACATAAACGTGCTTGCCGGCCTGGACCGCGTCGGTCGTCTGACCGCAATGCTGATGGGCCGGCGTGGCGATGATCACCGCGTCCAGGTCCGGATGCTCCAGGAGCTTGTGATAATCAGGGAAGGCTTTCGGTTTCACGCCGAGCAGCTCTTCCGCCTGGGCCGGGTAGGTGTCCAGCCGAAGCTTCCAGATATCGCTGATCGCTACCAGCGCGGTATTCGCGTTGGCCGGCTTCACCATGTGCTCCATGATCCATCGCCCTCGCCCGCCGCAACCGATCAGACCGAGGTTGATCCGGTCATTGGCACCGATCACCCGTGCGTAGCTCGAAGCCGTCATCCGCGAGAACGCCAATCCGGCCGCCGCGCCGGCGGCCATCCCATCCCGAAGAAAGAGCCTCCGGCTCGTTCTGGCTTCTGTCATCGTCAAGCTCCTTCAGATGGCTTTTCCCTGGCAGGTCGTGCCCGACTACATCGCCGGGCTTAGGTGCCGCCATCCTACCGGAACAAGGCGCGGCAAGCCACCGTGTCGTTCTTTTCCTATTGACTACTCGCCCGGGGGGACGTTGACTCCCACGCCGAGGTATCGATTGTAGACCTCTCCAGGGATACGGTGGCCGTTGTCGGCCGCCCGATCGATCCTGCAAACCCGCCTCCCGCCCGATAGAATAACCGGCCCAGAGACGCCGTTTCACAAGGAGCTCTGATGATGGCTTACCAGGATCAAATAACTGTCAGCACCTCCGGCCACCGGGCCATGCACGATATCACCGATAAGGTTGCCCAGGTCGTGCAAGCTGCGGGCGTAAAGACCGGGATCGCGCACGTTTTCAATGTCGGCAGCACGGGAGTTGTCGGCACGATAGAGTTCGATCCGGGCCTGCGACGTGACTTGCCGGAGATCCTCGACAAGCTCATTCCTCCAAGCCGGGAGTATGGCCATGAGCAGACGTGGCACGATGGCAACGGGCACTCGCACCTGCAAGCCAGTTGGCTTGGGCCTGATCTGACGGTGCCGGTTCGCGACGGCCGGCTCGTGCTCGGGACCTGGCAGCAGATCTTCCATCTCGAGTGCGACATCAAGCCCCGCGAGAGAAACGTCATAGTCACCGTGATCGGCGAGCCGTGAACGGTTGTTCGGCCTGATTCCCCCCTTCACCCGCTTCGTGGTTGCCCCGCTTGCGTACTTGGATCGTCGCCGGCCATTGGAACGGTCAGGCGACGGCGGCCGTGGTGTCGCCGGTGGCGTCGAACCTGACGCTGACCCGCTTGCTGACGCCGGCCTCCTGCATGGTGATGCCGTAGAGCACGTCCGCGATCGTCATGGTGCGTTTTGAGTGGGTGATGAGGACGAACTGGGAGCGATCGAGGAACTCGCCGACGATGCGATTGAACCGCTCGTTGTTGGCTTCGTCGAGGGCGGCATCGACCTCGTCGAGGATCGCGAACGGTGACGGGCGGCTGCGGAAGATGGCCAGCACGAGGGCGATGGCGGTCAGCGTTTTCTCCCCGCCCGAGAGCAGCGAGATGCTCTGGAGCTCCTTGCCCGGGGGGCGGGCCTGGATCTCGATGCCCGCTTCCAGCACGTCCATCGGCTGGCCCTCCGGCGGGGTCTCGAGCATGGCGTCCGCCTTGCCCCCCCCGAACAGCTTGCGGAACAGGTCCTGGAAGTGGCCCCGGACCGCCTCGAAGGTCCGCGTGAATCGCTCCCGGCACTCGGCGTTGAGCTGGGCGATCAGCTCCTCAAGTTGCTTCTTGGCACTTCTGAGGTCGCTGCGCTGCCCGCTCAGGAACTCTGCCCGCTTCTGGAGCTCCTCCTGTTCGGCAATCGCATCCAGGTTGACGTTTCCGAGCCGTTGGATCTTGCTCTTCAGGTCGGCGATCTGGGCCTCCAGCGCCTCCCAATCCTGATCTTCGTGGCGGTACCCGGCGTAGCTTTCGGCCAGGTCAATCCCCAGGTCTTCGCGAACCCGCGAGGTCAGGTCCTCGAGGTGGATGCGAACCTCCTGGGCTTCCATCTGGAGGCGGTGGAGCTTTTCCTCGATCTCCGTCACGGCGGTTCGATCCGCCCTGATCCGGGCGGCGAGCTGCTCGGTCTCGAAGCGGATCTGCTCGCGGGTATGCCGGTGGACGAGGGTGTCTGCCTCGAGCTGCTCCTTGGCGGCGACGAGCTCGGCCAGCCGGCTTTCCGCCGCCAGCACCGTCCGTTCCGTCTGCATGATGCGGTGCGATGCGTCGCCGGCCTCGCGGGCCGATGCCTGGACGGCCTCGTCGCTGTCGGCTTGCGATTCCCGCAGGCTCCGGAGGTTGTCGGCCAGGAGGGTGCGCCGCTGGGCCAACTCACCAACGTTCACCCTGGCCTCGGTCACGCGCTCCGCCAACTGCGAACGACGATGGACGAGCACGACGATGTCCTCCTCGGCCTGTCTGACCCGATGCTCGCGCTCAGCATTGTCCTTCTCGAGTTGGGACAGCGACTCGCCGCTTTGCGAGGCCCGCCGGGCCGCCTCGCGGATCTGCATCTCGATCGACTCGACCTCTCCCGCGATCAGGGGCTGCTCCTGCGTCAGTCGCTGGATGGCGTTCTCGTTGCTGTTGCGGGCGGCATTGTTCTCGACCTCTGCCTTGTAGGCTTCGTGGACGGCTGATCGAAGCTCCTCCTGAACCTGCTCCAGATGGGCCAGCTCGGTAGAGGTCTCTTCCAGGCGATTGGACATGATCTCGATCCGGTCCTCGACCTCTTCGATCTGGTCGTCGATCTCGCGGAGCTCGCTCTTTCGGGAGATCAGCCCCGCCCGCCCGCCCGCCGGGCCTAGTTCGCACAACCCCTGGTGCGGGTCCAGGAGTTCGCCGCTCTGGGTCACGTAACGGTAGATCGGCGGATTCTGAGCCGCGAGCCGAAGCGCATCCTCGAACGTGCGAACGATGATCGTTTTGCCGAGCAGGTGCCGGACCAGCCGGTCGGCGTCCTCCGGGTGCCGAACCACGTCCATCGCGCAAGCGACGAATCCTTCCTGCTGCGAGAAGTCCCGGCCATCGATGAACGGGGGGAGACGGTCCAGGCATATCGCATGCACGCGTCCCGGGAACTCGGCGATGACCTCAGCGTCGTTGAAGAACGCCTGGCTGTCCTCGACCACCAGGTACTGATCGTATTCGCCCAGGGCGGTCTCGATCAGGATCGCGCTGGCGACATCGACGGCGACCAGATCAGCCACCATGCCGCAGACGTAGCTGAAGGCCTGTCCAGTGGGGTCCTGCTCCTTGCGGTGCAGCAGCTCGCGGACGCCGGCGTCCACGCCTTCCAATTGCCGGTCGAGATCGGTGAGGAGTTGCTTTCGGCTCAGCAGCCCGCTGCGGTACTCCTTGGCCGCCGCCAGTTGGCCGTTCAGATTTGCCCGATCAGTATCGACCCGGGCCGCCTGCTGCTTCTTGGCGTCCAACTGCTCGGTCTGGGCCTGGATGAGCCCGGTGATCTCCGTCGCCCGTTGGTCGATCCGGGCCCGGGTCTCCAGCAGCTCGCGAAGCTCGACGGCGACCTGCTGGTGCCGGGCGTGCAATCGGCCCTTCTCGCCCTGGAGATGTTCCCGGTGCTGGTCGAGTGATTGGATCTCGTTGTGCAACTGGGACGTCCGGCGGAGCAGATCTATGATGCCGGCTTTCTCGTCCTCGCTCGTGGCCCGCAGCGCGGTCAGCTCCTGGGAGAGCTTGCCGTCCTCCAGGGTCAGCGTTTCGACCGATCCGCGGGCGGCCTCGAGCTCGCCTTCAAGCGAGGCGGTCGCGGATTCTTCCGCTTCGACCTGCCGGCGCAGGCGGTCGGCACGCTGGCGTTCGACGGCGAGGCGCTGCTGGGCCCGACGGCGGACCGAGACCAGTTCGTCGATGCGCTGGCGGGACTGGTCGATCCGCTCGGTATGGGCGGTGATCTCGGAGGCGTTGGCCAGGATTTGCTGCTCGACCTGGTGGAGCTCTGCCTCGAGCTTGAGCAGATCGCCGTCGAGTGTCACCGACCGGGCCTCCGCCGAGCTGATCGAGGTCCGCAGCCGGGTCGCCTCGTCGCTGAGTCGGGCGGCATTACCCTCAAGCTCCTGCTGCCGCCCGGTGAGCCGGTGGTACTCAGCCAACGAGTAAGTTGCCCGTTTCTCGTGGAGTTGCCTGTCGAATTCCAGGAAGTGACGGGCCTTGCCCGCCTGGTACTTGATGCTCCGGAGCCGCTTCTCGATCTCTTCAATGATGTCTTCGATCCGCAGGAGGTTCTGTTCGACCCGGCCGAGTTTGCGCTCGGCCTCGCGCTTGCGGGCCTTGTACCGGCTGATGCCGGCCGCTTCCTCGAAGATTACCCGCCGCTCCTGAGGGTTGGCCTGGAGAAGCACGTCTACCCTGCCCTGCTCGATGATCGAGTAGGCCCCCACGCCGATACCGGTGTCCATGAACAGCTCGCGGACGTCCTTGAGCCGGACCGTCTCGTGGTTGATCAGGTATTCGCTTTCGCCGGAGCGGTAGAGCCGGCGAGTAATGGTCACCTCGTCCGTCTCGCAGGCGAGCCCGCGGTCGCCGTTGTCGAACAGCAGGTCAACCTGGGCCATGCCCGAGCTTCGCCGCGTGCCCGAGCCGTTGAAGATGACGTCCGTCATCTGCTTGCCGCGCAGACTCCGGGCACTCTGGTCGCCGAGGACCCACTTGATGGCATCGACGACGTTGCTCTTGCCGCAGCCGTTCGGCCCGACGATCCCGGTGACGCCGGGCTGGAAGTCGAAGTCGGTCCGGTCGGCGAAGCTCTTGAACCCCTGGCAGGATAATCGCTTGAGAAACATGGGCTTACCGCAACCTCCGTGTGTCCGGATGCCGCCGGCCTATCCGTGGCCGGGTACTGGCAGGCCCCTTCCCGTTGCCGGTGCCACATAATGTATCCCAAGCCCGGGCCGTTGCCAAGGGGGACACAACCGGCGGAGCGGTGCTTGCGCCGCCCGAACGCGATGAGTGGTGTGGTGACCCGGGCCGCCGGGTAGTGGGTCAGACTGATTCGGCGGTTCCGAGCAGGCCAACCAGCTCGTCGATGGACCATTGATGATCTGCCAGGCCGGCAGCTTGTGCGGGGGTCTGCTTCAGCGTCTGGTGCTTCCGGCAGAAGTCGTAGTACATGAAGTGCAGGGCCACGGCGTGCTCCAGGTTGTCCGGCTTCTTGGAGGAGGCGTTCGTCAAGCGGGTAAACCACCCGGACTCGCTGTTCTCGTAATAGCCTGTCCATGCTATAAGTATGCTTGACCGATCAAGCAGCGTAAGCCGTTTTTTGTCGATTTACCGGAAAAGTATAAAAAGCTGTTGACGGCTTGGCAAGCATGTGGCATAATTGGGTGTGGAGCTAGCAGCAACAGTGATTGGCCGTTATGAATTTCCGATTCCAAGACGAGGATTTAGAGCAACTCGCATTTTGTTCGGATGTTACCGGCGGCTTTCCGGCAGCGGTAGTGCGAGCCTTCCGGAAGCGAATCCAGATGATCCGGGATGCGCCAAACGAACGGGATCTGTATGCGTTTCAGTCATGGCGTTTCAAGAAACTCAAGGGTGCCAGGGCTCACCAGAGATCAATCCGCCTGAACGATCGGTGGCGGCTGATCGTCGAGATTGAGCCATCTCGCCCTTCAAACGTACTGGTAATCGTGGCGATCGAGGACTATCACTAGGGTTGATCGCAATGGCTGACAGACCTCTTGCTGACGTGTTTCCGCCCGGAGAGTTCATCCAAGAAGAACTTGATGCGCGCGGCTGGGCCCAGGAGGACTTCGCTAGGATAATTGGCAGACCGCTCACTGCTGTAAACGAGATCATCAAAGGCAAGCGCTCTATCACTGCGGACACTGCGGTCAGGATCGCCGCGGCATTTGGGACCAGTCCGCAACTCTGGATGAACTTAGAGTCTAGTTGGCAGCTGTACAATAAGGCCGAGAACACAGACACCCATGATGTGCGAGAGCGCGCGAGAATATACGAAGCAGCCCCTGTCCGAGAGATGCAGAGGCGGGAATGGCTTAGAAAAACTAGAGACCCAGGGGAAATTGAGCGGCTACTCATACGCTATTACGGCGTCAAGGATCTTGGCGAGGTTCCCACGCTTGAAGCCGCCGCCAGAGCATCTAACCGCGCCGAAGATGGCGGTCTTACGCCAGCTCAGTGGGCATGGTGCATTAGGGCAAGAAAGGTGTCTCGCCTCGTGACCGGTAAGCGATTTGTCAAGTCGCGTCTCGTCCAGCTTGTTGAAGCTCTGCGCCCCTTGATGTCGGAACCAGAAGAGGTGAGGCGCGTACCGCACTTCTTGGCAGAGGCTGGGATTCGTTTCGTTGTCGTAGAGCACCTTAGTAAAACTAGAATCGACGGTGCCGCACTGTGGCTGTCGCCCCACACGCCGGCTATCGCGCTGTCCTTGCGATATGGAAGAATCGATAATTTCTGGTTTACTCTCCTGCATGAGTTGGCACATATCCTGCATGGCGACGGAGTACGAGCGGATATAGATATTGAAGACCAAGGGTCGATAACAGATGAGAGAGAGACTAGGGCCAACAAGCAGGCCGCCTCGTGGCTGATTCCTCAAGACGCGCTCCAGTCATTCATTCTTAGGACAACACCACTATACAGTTCGAGGAATGTGAGCAGCTTCGCGCGCCGAATGGGAGTACATGCAGCCATCGTGGTTGGGCAATTGAAGCACAGGCATGAGCTTGATTACGCAAAACTGACACGGCTTCAGAACGTCGATGTCCGAGACATTGTGAAACAGGCGGCAATGTGTGACGGCTGGGGAAGGGTTGCGCCGGTTAGCTAGTGGGAGAATACAAGTGCGAAGGCTTCAGCAAACACAGACCCAAGCTTTGCAGGGTTTAGTCGAGCAGTATAGACGACAAAACGGCGTGTCTGCCGTGAATCTGAGGGAGGTGGCCGCTTGGGCTGTGAGGAACGGGCTGTGGGAAGTAGGCCGAAGCTCTTCGGTGAACATCCTTTCCAGGGCTCTGGCGAATGCCTTGCGGGAAGAGTATTTCCGCGATCCTCAAGGTAGACGAGTCCGCAAGAAGCATGCACAAAGAATTGTGAACGAGATCGTGGATGGAAGACATGAGCAGTTGGTATTCTGGCACGACATTACGGAGGCCTCCCGGCCGGAAATGCAGGCGGCTTTCCAGCAAAGGCGACGCGGGATCGTGATGGACTGCAATCAGCTTAAACAGGATGTTGACAGCTACAACGAGAACTACAACAGTAGCGTTCCCATTCAGATGGTGTTTGATTTCACAGAAGACCTGAAAGACATAGAGCATGAGAATGTTGAGGAGGAGGGCGATTACTGATCGTGGCCCTCATTCTCTGCCCAGCGTGCCTGCGCTGCCTTTCTGGCGATCTCCGACCGCTGTTCTTTAGTCAGCTTCTCAGCCCTAGCCTTCCCGCCCTTTAATCCTCCCAGCCGCCCCAGCGCAACCGCCGCCGGATTCTTGCCCGATTCCACTGCCTTCTCCTTCGGCTCACCAACCGGCTCGTCAGCCGGCTGGCCATCTCCGGTCGCCTCATCTACAATGGCCGTAGCGAGCTGATTCACGTCTTGTGGCTTTTTCCTTGAGCGCTTACGCATCCCCTAAGTGTACAACGATTCCGGCGTGTGTCAAAGGGAATCTGCGATACTGCGCACTGTTGCAGACTGGCAATAGTCTTCCCGCACCCCCGTTTTTGGCTCAGAATCGCGGCTTCTCAGACTGACCCATTACCGGCCGCCGGATCAGACCGGCCTGATTCCGCAGGCTACCGTCCGTCGGTCATGTTGCGTATCCGCTCCAAGACCTCGGTGTCCGGCTCGTAGCGTCCAATGAAGTGTGTGAACGGGCGTTTCGAGGGGGCGTAATAGGTGAGCTGCCGGGTGTGCCAGGCGCCAAGGATCGCCTGCATCGCCGACGCCAGTTCGGGCTTTTCGGGTACGAGGTCCTCCTGCTCGTGGGGGTCGGTGTTCAGATCGAACAGGTGCGACTGGATATCGGTGAGGTCGTAGACGTACTTGAGCTTGTTGAGGCAAACGACCTCCATCCATCGCGTCAACTGGAGTACGGAGAAGATGGGCCGATCCCGGCTGGTGTAGCCGGGGGCAAGTACGTCCATGCCCTGCCAGCTTGGATGCCGCTCGATGCCGACCAGCCCGGCGATCGTCGGGGCGACGTCGATGTGCGAGACGGTGCCGGAGATCCGCGCGCCGGGCGAAGCCGCGAGCGGCTCGCGGACCTGCTGGCCCACGTAGACGATCAGCGGCACGTGGATCATCTCCTCCCAGACGTGCACCCCGTGGCGGGCGAGTCCATGCTCCATGAACGCTTCGCCGTGATCGCCCGTAATCACGATGATGCTGTTGTCGAGTTCGCCCGCCCGGTCGAGTGCGGCCCGGATCCGGCCCATCCAGTGATCGGAGTACCGCATCGCGTTGTCATACTGGTTCTTGAGCAGCGGCACGAGGTCGGAGGGGATATGGATGATCCCGTCGCCGTTCGAGTACAGCGGCGGCACGGGCTGATAGTGGGAGAACCACGGCTCCGGCACCTCGTAGTTGAAGTGCGTCGATTGCAGGTAGAAGCCGCAGTAGAAAGGCCGGCCGGCCGTTCGTCGCGAGAGCCAGGTCTCGAATTCGCCGACCGCGTGCCGGTCGTCCATGCGCATACAGTCGGCTTTCTTGATGTCGCAGGTGTCGTGAGAGAAATAGGTGTCGAAGTCCGCCGGTGGATAGAAAAGGTTGATATTATCGAAGGCTTCGTTCCCGCTGCTGAACAGGGCCAGTTCGTAGCCTGCCAGCTTGAGGGCCTTCGGCAAGCTGAGGAACGGAAAAGAGGTGTCGGCAAGGTGGTCGTTGTAGTCGCTGCGGAGCATGTAGAGCGAGGTCATGAGCGAGACGACGCTGTAGGTCGAGAACGAGGCTGACGCCAGGCAGTGCTCGAAGAGGATCCCCTCACGGGCCAGCGCGTCGAAGTTCGGGGTGACGTCGCTCCGCGGGTGCCCGTAGCAGTGCAGCACCCTGGCGGGCACGGACTCCAGGAGGACGAGGATGACGTTAGGCGCGGGGGTTCGGGGTCTGCCCATGTTTGCCTGGTAGGTTGCCTGGGAGATGATCGGCTCGGCGAAATGCTCCGGGACCGGGCCGGTCAGCTCAATGCCGATCAGGGCCCGGGTCAGGTTGAACGCCCGCAGCGGAGGGGCCGATCGAAACAGGACCGTCAGCGCCTCGCTCGGCCGGCTGCAGAACTGCCAGGCCAACAGCCCCGCCAGGATCACCAGTCCCGCCGAAACCGAACCCGCCCATCGGGCCGATCGCAGCCCGTGGGCGGATGTCTCCGCCGGTTGGCCGTGAGGGGCCTGGTCGGAACCGCGAGATTCCGCTTCCATTTGCCGGCCGGCGCCGAGACACCGGAATGAGCGCACCGACAGCCGGTAGATGACCGCTGCGGCGGCTATGGCCAGTACCGCCGTCGTTACCAGGTAGGCGGCTCCCATCTCCCACGCGTTCTCGAAGACGGCCCCGGGGGTGGACCAGATCAGCAGGATCGCCTCCCGCCCGAGCACCTGCGAGGTGGTGGTATAGACGAATTCGTTGAGCAGCAGCCAAGCCAGCAGCGGCACCAGCATGGCCGTCTCAACGGTGGCCGCCACCGCAGGCCGGCGGGGACGTGGCGCCAGCCGGGCACAAACAAGCGCGCTCGCGGCGACCCCAGTAGCGAGCGTCGTTCCCACCCCTGCGAACAGCGCGACTGCCCAGATGGACGATCCGAGCCGGGTGCTCAGCGTCAACCCGTCGGGCAGACGCCCAACGGCAAGCCACACGCCGTAGAGCGCAAAGAAAACAGCTCCTGCCGCCATTCGGCGGTATATCAACTGATAGGCTGTCACGATGCTACCGCCCGTTAGCCCGTGCCTGGGCAGAGTTGTCCTGGTACGGCACGGGACATCAAGATAATTGTAACCGAACGCCGGCCCGAGGTTAAGTTGAGGCAAGGGGCGCGTCACAGGGGAGCGGCAGGCGTGACCAGCCCCCGCCCGAGCCCGACGATCATCGAAGGCGCCGGCCGGGGTCTCATGGCTTGGTGGTCACCATGACGCGGCCCAGCAGATCATCGAGCCTTCTCGCCTTCTTGTGGACGAACAGAACGGTGGACAGCTCGTGCTCGGTGTCGTCGTCGCCGAAGTAGAAGATCAACGTTCCGGTACCCAGGATACCGTACTCCACGATGTCGTCGATCACGAGCTTGAACCGGGCCTGGGCGGTGGGGTGACGTTCCTGCTCCTGCATGAAGCCTCTGTGGATGATGATTTCGTTGTGCTCGACCTTCCAGTAGTTGAACCGCGTGATGACCCAGGCGATGAGAAGGTTGAACAGCAGAATCAGCGAGAACACGAAGTAGAAGGCGGCGTTGGCCGCGACGCGGACACTGAGGGCCTTGCCGAGCGACGCCCAGAGCCCGCCCCCCCGGTTGAGCAGACACAGACCCAGAACCAGCACCCCAATGAGCAAAACCACGATGAGAAAACCACGCAGGTTCAGATCGTAGAGCAGGATCGTCAGATTGACGGCCAGTATCACCAGGAAGAACAGACCGACCGCGTGAATGCCGCCGAATACGGCGCTTTCCGACGGCGGGCCCCTCAGGGCCATGATGATCCCGCAGATGATGGACACGAACAGCGTGGGCAGCATCAGGACGATCTTCGGCCAGGAGCGAATGACAAGGGCCGTGGTAGCTGCCGGTGACGTAGGACTGACGTCGGCCATCGTCGTCTCCTTCGGCGCCTGCTCAGCAGGGGAGTCAGGTTCAGCCATGGATCACGTTTCCTTTCGCCGCGCGGTTTCCGAGCCCTGTCTTCGGGCTTGGTGGTCACGATTATCCCGATCATAAGTGGCATCCCACGGCGATTCCAGTCCGCCCGGCTTGACGCGCCCATTGCAAGGGTCACAATTGAAACGTCCGGGAGACTGAGCCGGGGTGCTCTGGAGGTCGCGCCTTCGGCCACCAGGTGCAGACGTGAGGGCTGTCTTCCAGCCGCTGGAGAGCGATTCATGAGCAAAGCCGAGAACGTTACCGATGGTTACGTCGTGGTTCACATGGACGAGATCGAGCCCGTGTCGTGCCCCTGCGGCATGAGCCGCCGGGCCTTTGTCTCGCCCGACAATGCAGTGGCCACGCTTCATGTGGTGGACATCGCGATTGACGCCCGCACCCACTATCACCGGAAGCTCACTGAGCTCTACTATGTTCTCGAGACGAGGGGCGAAGCCTTCATGGAACTGGATGGCGAGCGGATCGCGGTTCGGCCCGGGACCGCGGTGCTGATCCGCCCCGGCACGCGGCATCGCGCCGTCGGCAGAATGAAGATCGTCAATGTCCCGATCCCCGCCTTTGACCCTCAGGACGAGTGGTTCGACTGAATGGCGGCGGGCGGGGGTCTGGTCCTCGCACGTCATCGGTGGCCCGGTCGGCGCCCTCCAGCCTTCAGTGCCCGACCGCCGGTCATCCCCGCCGTCGGCCCCTGCGGCAAAACCATTTGCAGCGCATGGAAAACCACAGGGCCAGATGGTAAGTTTCTTATCACCGTGAATCGCCCGGAAAAACAGTTCCTGCTGATGGCGGCTGCGTCGGCTGCCTCTCTGGCAGCGTTCTTCGGGTACTTCTTCTTCCCCCGTTCGTGGTTTGAGGGTCCGCCGCCGGGCGGCAGCGAGCGGGAGGGTGAGGTGTTCCTCGTCGGTTTCATGCCGGTCGCGACGGAATGGGGTATCCAGTTCTACCACCAGGGCTTGGCTGAATTGCCGGACATTAGCCACATCACCGGCTCCGGGGTTGCCCTGGGCGACCTCGACGGTGACGGCCGCAACGACATTTACCTGGTCAACTCCACGCCGGAAGCAACGGAGACCCAGCGGCCCTGCATGCTCTACCTGAACCGGGGCCGGGGCGGCTTTGCCGCCGTACCCAACGCCGGCGGGGCCAACCCGGCCGGTCTGAACATGGGCGCGGTCTGCGCCGACTATGACAACGACGGCGACCTGGACCTGTACGTCACCCGTATCGGCCCGGATCGGCTCTTCCGCAACGATGGCCGCGCCCACTTTGAAGACGTGACCGCATCGGCGGGCATCGACAACCGCCGGTGGAGCACGGGCGCCGCCTTTGCCGACTACGACCGCGACGGCGATCTGGACCTCTTTGTCGCCAACTACGTGGTCTTCGACCCGGAGCACCTGCCGGCGGAGGCCGCCACCGCTCTCGTTCGAGACGAGTTGGCGGCGTTCAACCCCCACCTCTTCCCGAGTGAGCCGGACCTCCTGTTGCGCAACGAGGGCGACGGCACGTTCAGCGACGTAACGGGCCAGGCAGGCATCGTTGATGAGACCGGCAAGGGGCTTGCGGCGGTGTTCACGGATCTGAACGATGACGGCTGGGCGGACATCTACGTTGTCAACGACGTTTCCCCGAACGCCCTGTACGTGAATCAGGGTGGCCGGTTCGCGGAGAAGGGTGTGGCGGCAGGTGTGGCGGATCCCCGGGGCGGGATGGGGATTGCGGTGGGCGATTACGATCTGGACGGTTATCTGGACCTGTTCTCGACGCATCGGCAAGACGACTTAAACGTGCTCTACCGCAACCTTGGACCGCCGGTCAACGGGCGCATCGACAGGGGACGGCCACCGGACAGCTCATCACCGCAGGAAACGGGGAGCTTTGACTTGCGGTTCGACGACGCAACGGTGGCGGCGGCCCTCGGCAGAACGGGCCTCGGGCTGACGGGGTGGGGCACCGTGTTCTTCGATGCCGATCATGACGGTGATCTCGATCTGTACATCACCAACGGGTACACCAGTCCGGGAACGGGCAAGCCCGGCACCTGCGAGCCGCAACCGGACCGCCTGCTGATCAACGTGTCCGGTCGATTCGTGGACCGAAGCATCGAGCTGCTCAGGGGGGTCCCGGTCAGCACCGGGCGGGGACTGGCGGCGGCCGACCTGGACGGCGACGGCGACCTCGATCTGGTGCGGACGGCCAATAATGGGGCGGCCGCCGTGCTGGAAAACTGGTGCGCCCAGGGGCACTGGCTGATCGTCAGGCCTCTCGGGACCTTGGTCGTGGGGTGCCGGGTGAGCGTTACGTCCAGGGGGCGCCAGCAGCTCCGCGTCATCCAGGCGGGCACGAGCTTCCTGAGCTGCCAGCCGCCGGAAGCCCATTTCGGTCTGGGAACGTCAACCATCGTCTCGCGACTGGAGGTGACCTGGCCTGACGGGCGCCGGCGCGTGTGGCGGGATGTCTCCGGGGACCAGCGGTTCGTTGCGGAGCCGATGCCATGACGTCCGCCGCGCTCGATCGTCGATTTCTGGCCGGCATTCAGAACCGGCTGACCATCGCGTTCCTGACCGTGACGACGATTCCGGTGGTGGCACTGGCGATCTACAGCGCCCACAGCCACCTTCGGGCGCTGGAGGCATTGGCTTTCGATGCCGCCGCAGACGAGGCCCACCTCCGGGCCCGCAAACTGCAGGATGCCCTGGCCGACGCCCAGAGCGACCTGTTCTATCTCGGTCAGATCGCTGAAGAAGTGGACGTCCGGTACGCCGGGGACAGGCTGGGCAAGCAGTTCGAGGCCTTCGTGGCCAGCCGGGGGACGTACCGATCGGCGGTGCATATCGACAGTCACGGACGTGAGCTGGTCCGGGTGAACCGGGTGGGGACGGCGACGAGGATCGTACCGTTCGAGGAGTTGCGGTCCCACCCGCCGCACGAGGAT
>Ga0307434_1000652_pt1 | contig 21853 bp, 17 predicted proteins | sample SalMarWE160220MG_FD_202156 | JGI IMG/M metagenome (GOLD analysis project Ga0307434, IMG submission 202156) | Salt marsh sediment microbial communities from the Plum Island Ecosystem LTER, Massachusetts, United States - WE1603-220 | ecosystem: Environmental > Aquatic > Marine > Intertidal zone >... | reverse complement strand
CCTCATACTTCTTCATGAACGCTTCCCGTTCCTCCTTGTCCAGATTGAGCTCGTCGATCTTGTTCTGGAGGGCTGTGAGCCTGGCATTGCCCGAGCGGAAGGGCTGATAGGCGGCGACGCCCGCGGCGGCCACGAACAGGGCCACGGTGGCGGCCATCATCGGGACGCGCTTGGCCCGCTCCCGGCGCCCCGCCTCGGGCTCCTTGGGATGCAGGAAATCAAAGCGGAGCGTCCCCTCGGCGGCATTGCTCATCGCCAGGCCGATCACCGCACTGAACGGGGCTGCCGACACTTGTCCCTTCGGACGCCAGCGCAGCGATGACGGGGCTTCGTACGTCGTCGTGGGCGAGCCGAACCGTTCCTCGAACGCCTCCTGCACCTCCCGGTCGATCTCGGCCGTGCCGGACAGCACGATCCGGTCGATCGTGGAACCCGGATCGGTGGCCCGGTAGGCTTCGATCGTCCGGCTCACTTCGATCAGCAGCGCGTCCATGGGGCCGGGCTGGGCCGGCGAATCATCGGCCAGCACCAAGGTCGCGTCCCCGGCGTCATCCGTGGACGAGGGCCCGGGCGCGCCCGCAGGGCCGATCGGGGCCGACAGCCCGCCGACCGGCACCGAAACCGACGCCGCTCGAGAATACGCCAGTCGCCCGTCCCGAATCACGTTGATCTCCGTCATCGCCGGGCCGATGTCCACCGTCAGCGTGCGCCCGGCCGGAACGTCATCCACCGTCAGCGCTGCCAGGTTGGCATACGGGCGAAGCCCGATCCGTTCGAGCTTCAGCCCCGCCGCCCTGATCACCTGCTGATAGTGGTCAATCACGTGGCTGCGAACCGCCGACACCCAGACGTCGCACGTATTGGCGCCTTGCTCCCGGGCGACGGCGAAATCGATGACCGCTTGCTCCTTGCTGAACGGCAGCTCTTTGGCGATCTGGATGTGGACCATCGCCGCCAGCTCGTCCGTCGATGCCTCGGGCAGCGGCAGGAGGTTGAGAACCGCGTCCTGCCGCGGAATGTCCACGATCGCCCGCCGCGTACGAATCCGGTGCTCGCCCAACGCCTGGCGGAGAAAACCGCCCACTGACGCTGGATCGCGCACGTCCGTCCCCGGGGCCAGCGGCACGTGCAGGGCGCCGCGAATGCGAACCCCTGAACGCGAGGAAAACCTCGCATCCAACACCCGGAGCGAGCGCTCATCCCAGTCGATGCATAGAACGCTGCGATCAGAAATCCTCAAACGCAAAGCCCTCACTCCTCTCGTCCTCCCAGGCCGGATACCCGATCCCGAGGGACGTGATGTCTCGATAGTACTTGGTCTGGGCCACGTGGCCCCTCATCTCGACCACCGCCTGGATCCGCTTGAACGCGCCCACGTGATCGGCGAATCCGATCACCTCGACCGTGAACTGGATCGAGCGCGTGGTCAGCAGATTGGACACCAGGGCGAACGTCTTAGGCTCGAGCACGCCGTGGGCCACCAGCCAACCCAGGCTCGCCTTGTCCTCGCCGCTGAGCCGCGACCGCGTAGCCACGATCGAGGCCACGTCCTCCTCCGTCAGCCCCGGGATCGTCCGAAGCACCCGGGCCGATGCGGTGTTGACGTTGATCAGGCCTTTCAGCGGCTCCAACGGCGAGGCCACCGCGGTCAGCCGATCCATGATCACCACCATGTCCTGAGCCGTCACCGGGCTGATGATCGGCGTGCCTTTGAGCTCGATTCCCTTCTCGCCACCGTCGTCGGCATACAAAACGTTCTGTCCCTCACCTTCGTTGACCCCGCCGTGGCTCGTCGGCCGCCACTGATCCGGATCACCCGGCTCGCCCTGATCCTCGGGGTGGAGCAGATCATCGCTCTCATCGCGATTGCCCCCCCGCCGCCTGCCCCCGCGCCGGTTCTCGTCCTGCTCCCGCAGGCTCTGCTGCCGACGAGTCCCGGGACCGGGTTTCTCCTCCTCATCTTCTTCATCGGCATACTCACCATCCCTGCCTCCAGGCTCGTCCCCCCGGGATTCGTCCTCGCGGTCCTCCTCGAAATCTGCCTTGTCCAGCCCGAGTTCGTCTATGTCCTCTTCCTCCTCCGGTTCCGGCTCTTGGTCCTCGTCCAATTCCTCCCCGGGTTCCTCCTCAAGCCGGTCGCGCTCCAGGTCCGTAACCATGCGCTCATACGCCTGGAACTCGGCGGTGTAATTCGAGACCCCGTTCTCGTACACTTCGAGCCCCAGTAGTTCGCCGACCGACTGGAAGTTATAACCCCTGCGGTTGGCATCGGCGATGAATTCGATGATCTCGACGCTCACCTCATCGGCAAGGTACTCGAAGTCGGGGACCTCCAGGATTTCGACGCTTTGGATGCTGTTCAGAGGGATCCGCGGCTTGTTGTCGTTGGCGAAGTTGAAGTCCCAGGAGTAGACGGTCACCAGGGGAAGGATCCCGCGATCCAGGATGTCATCTCCGTTGTCCGGCGGGAATACGCCCTCGTCGCCATCCTGCTCATTCTCATCGGGGTACCCGTTGCGGTTGTAGTCCTCGCCGTAGAGGATCCGCCCCGTGAACCCCTTGATCATCAGCAGTTCCTCGACCGTCTGCAGCGGCCGGCTCTTCGACCGGTACGCCGGGTCGAGCGTGATGTAGTACGAGCTCTCTGCCCCATTCAGCGAAACGGGGGCGTCATTGTCGTCACGCCAGTCGATCAGGGCATCGGCGAGTTGCTCGGGGCTGATGTCGTGCAGTTCGATCTGGTCGAACAGGGCCAGCAACTGGGCCCGCGAAGCCGTGTTCAGGTTGATCTTGCTCGCCTCGTCCGTCAGGCCGTAGCGAACCTTGGCATCGTCCCCGTCGAGCATGTACGACACCACACTGAACCGCCACGCCGGCCGACCTTCCACGGTTTCCTGATCCGCCACGAGTTCGGAGCCGCCCTTGTCTTCTTCGCCGCCTTCCCCGGGGGCCCAGACCAGGATCCGCCGGAACGCTGTCGGGTTGTTGTACCAGGCATCCGTGTCCGTCCGTTCGTCGCGAAGCAGATGGACCGCCCGGTCCAGGCCCGACCTCGCCGCCCACCTGGCCTGCTGGAGACTGTTCATCGAATCCACGGAAGCCAGGTCCGCGTTCATCCGGAACGAGAAGCTCGCCCCCAACAGCCCCAGCACGGTGATGATCGCCAGCACCACGACCAACAACATCCCGCGGCGCCCAAACTGGGCCGGGGCGCCTTGCGGACCCCGCCGCTCACGCCGGCGCGTGAAGCCCGGCCCGGGGACGGGCCGGCTCGCTGGACTCCGAACGGCGAACCGCACACCGAAATCCGGAATCAGCCCTCCCAAACCGGCAATCCCTGAGCCCGACCTCATCAAGGTACCCCCTGCTCACGTCCCTGGGCATCCACCACCCCGTACTTCCGCGAACTGGCCAACGACGGGTCCGCCTGCAACAGGTGCACCACCAGCGTAAACCGGTCGGGATGGTACTCCTCGTCCTCCTCCTCTTCCTCTTCAAGTTCGAGCAAATCCCGATCCTCCTCGGGCGGGACGGGAACTTGGCCAAGCGTGATCTTCACCGCCTGCGGCAAGGCGTAGGTGCCCTGTCCGGTAGCCGCCGTCGGGCCCATGTCCACCCCGCCTTCCTCCCCGACCACTTGCCATTGCTTGCGCCAATCAGCCCCGTCGAAATACTCGAACCGCACGTATTTGATCTCCGGGGCAATCAATTCGCCCTCGATCTGGGGCGCGTTAAACCGGTTGTCCTCGTCCTCCTCGTCGTTCTCGTCCCCGCCATCGCCCGGCTCCGCCTCGTCCTTCACGATGAACTTCGGATTCGGATCGAACGTCTTCTGCACCGATCGCCACAGCCCGTGGCACACCGGGTTGCCCTCCTCGTCCTCCAACTCCTCGTCCCAGAGCAGTTCGTACCGGACCCGCAGAAGGTCCATCTGAGCCGGCGGTGGTTCGTCACGCACCGGGTCGAACTCGGCGAACGCGTACAGCTCGGGCATCCGGGTCCGGACAATGGTGATGTGGTCCTTCTCGCCTCTGAAACCGATGCCGTCACCGGGAACGATGTCGGTGGCGTGCCGGATCTCCTCTGCGATCTGTTCCAGCAGGGCCCGGGTCAGCATGGCATCCCGGGCGATCTGGCCCCCTTGGGTCCGGGCCCGGAGCAGAGTCGCGTAGAAGGCATAAACACTAGAAAGAATCATAATGGTCAGAGACAGGGCCAGGATAACTTCGAGCAGCGTGAACGCCCGGCGGCCCCCGGCGCAAGTATTTCGCGGATACTGACGCCCCGACGAGCCGCAGGCTTCAGCCTGCGCGGCCCCTCGTGCGCGAGTGTCCCGTCTCTCGGCTGTCCCACGCATCGACATTCACCGTTTCCAACCCGGACCACGGGGAGCTCGCGAGGCCCCCGCGCCTACGTCGAATCATTCGCCGCCTCCGCCCGCCCCGCTCCTTCGGCCTTCCCTTCCCGGGCGTGGCCTGCGGGGCTCCGGTTGCTTATCCGAGCCGTCGCGAGGCGCCGGTTGCTTGTCCGAACCGTCGCGGCGCCCCGGCGGACGCATCCCCGGCCCCCCATCCGGCGGCGGCCGACCCCCATCGCCGCGTGGTTGTCTCCCTCCCGACGGAAGCAAACCTTGCAACTGCTCCAAAGCATCAGCACCGCCCCGGCCGTACAGAGCCTCCAATACCCCCGCCACCAGCATGAATTCCTCTTCCGGCAACTGGGACAGAAACCTGAGGTCGAAACTGCCCGTCTCGGAAAACGACTGCATCAGGTCACGAAGCAGCTCTGCCGCACGCTCGGCGTCGATCGCGTCATCTCCTCCTTCGGGTACACCCGTTAGGCCCGTCGCCGCTGCCTCGGTAAGAGCCTCGAAGAAGCGATCCGCCTGCTCCTCGGTCAGACCGAAGTCGCGCTCCGGGTTCGCGTCCGCCGGCTTCGGGCAGAGACGGTACACGGTCCGCTTGATCAGCGTCCCCTCATCTTCGATGTCGAGCTCGTAATCGGGGTCCTCGAGCTGTTCCTTGGCCCCCTCCTCGTTGAAGCCGATCTCCAACTTCACCTTGTAAAAACCGTCGATGTCCGTCAGATCCATCGTCATCCGCCACGTGTAGCCGGGATAGAGCACCCTCGTGTAGCTGGGGTAGCGCACCGCGAAGTCGCCTTTCAGCTCCTCCTCGTACAGCTCCGGCTGGAGAAACCCCGCATCGAGCTCCGACAGCTTCGTGTCCGCAAGCATCAGGGCTCGGGTCCCGATGTCACAGCGGCGGGCGGCGTCGAGGCCGGCGTTAACCTGGAGCCCAACCATCACCATCCCGAACAGCAGCAGTCCGATCGACACGATGACCTCGAGCAGCATCGCGGCGCGGGTCCGGCATGGACCTGAGCCGCCGCCGCGGAGCACCCGACCCCGCGCGCGACCGGCCCCGCGGCAGCCCACCCGAGCGATCCGATATCCCGCCCCGATCGTCATCAGCCCTCGCTCCGCCTGCGATGAACCGAAGGTGCCCCGCCCTGGCCGATCCGCACCTCCAGGATGTTCTCCTCGGTGATCACGTCCGCCCGGGTAAAGTCCATGTGCAGGATCGGCGACGCGCCGTACTCCTGCATCACCTCAACTTCCTCCACCCTCAGGGCCCGCTGAATCCACGTCTGGCCGGTGCGCCCGTCCACGATGACGTTAAGAATCCGCCCCACGTGGTACGGTTCGGGTACGATGTCGAACGGCAAATCGGTGAGCACGAATGTGACCCATTCGGTCGTCCCGTCCGGGTTGAGGGTGAGTGGGACAAACTCCGCTTGGCCCTCGGAAATAGACGGCCCGGCGATCGGGCTTTCCGGGGTGATCTCGAAGTTCGGCCGGCCCGGAAGGACCGCCACGCAACGGGTGCCCTCCTGCAGGATCGGCCGATTCTTCCACGCTGCCTCGAAGCCGCCGAACGCCTCCGGATTGTCCAGCGGCTCACATTGCCGCTCAACCACCGGCTGCAGCGTCTCCAGAGGCACGTCGATCTCTTTCTCCGCGTACCTGTCGTTGGGGTCGGGAGTGCCCGGAAACATGATCCGGTACTTCAGCCCATCCTGCATCGCCTGGGCGTGGGCCATCACGATCAACGACCGAAGCCGGTCCGCCGATTCCACCAGCGACCGCTTCCGAAGCGCCGGCGTCAAGTCCGGAAGCGCAAAGGCGATAAGCACCCCGAGCAGCAGAATCACCAGGATGCCTTCCACCAGCGTAAATGCCCGCAGACGCATCGTCATCTTCCGTCACTCACCCCGGCGATCGGCACCGGGCGCGCCCACACCACGCGACCCCGTGGCACTCAAACCGGCCGGACAGACCCACACGCCGGCTTGCCCCGACCACCAGGCACGTCAGTCTTCTCGGGTCCAGTTCCCGATGTCGTCGTCGCTCCCGTCCTCCTTGTCCGGGCCCGTGCTCCACAGGTCATACCGGTTCTCGTTGAACTCGGCGTCCTCTCCGGCCTTGTACTGGAGTTCCTGGCCCCAAGGGTCTTTGAGGGAATTGAGGCTGTTGATATAGGGGCCGGCCCACTTCTCGGCCTCCTCCTCCTCATCTGGGGCCTCGAACAACTCCCTCAACTCCTCGGGATACGCGCCCATGTCCTGGCGATAGAGTTCCAGTTGCGTGGCGATGGTACCGCCCCAGTCCACCATGCCGCGGGCGGCCTTGATCCTCGCCTTCTTCTCCGTGCCGATGAACTGCGGCACGACGAACGCCGCAAGCAGGGCGATGATCCCGACCACCAGCAACACCTCCAGCAGCGTAAAAGCACGTCGCCTTCGCCGTTGGTTCCGAATCCTTCTGCCTCGTCGCATGAGTCAAACTCCTTGCTATCCCGGTCCCGGGCCTCGCCCCTGGGGACCCCTGCGAATCCACGTGTCTTCAACGGCCGGACCGCCAATCGCCCGCCCGGCAATACCCGTCAAGCTACCCCGCCGCTCATCTTCAGAATCGGCACGAGCAGCGCGATCGCGATAACCAAGACGATCCCCGCCATGACCATCAGCATCATCGGCTCCAGCAGCCGCACGCCCAGATCGATCTGCCGGCCGGTGCGGGCCTCGTTCGAGTCCGCAATCTGAACCAACACCGTCTCCAGGTTGTTGCTCTCCTCCGCCACCGCGATCATGTCCACGATATCCATCGGGAACAATCCGCTTGTACTCAGCGGTCCCGCCAGCGATTCGCCCTTCTGGACGTTCTCGGCGGCCCTCTCGATCTCGTCGGCCAGGATCCGGTTCCCCGCCGAGTCCTTCGATATCCGCAAGGCTTGCAGGATCGGCACCCCATTGTGGAGCATCGTGCCCAGAATCCGGCAAAACCGGCAGATCGCCACCATCGTCACGATCCGGCCCATCACCGGCGCCCGTAGCTTCCACCGGTCCATCGCGAGGCGGCCCCACTCGCTCCTGCCGATCGGAATCAGCACCACCACCGCCACCACCACACCGCCGAGCACGAAAACGCCGCGTTCGCCCAGAAAACCACAGAACGCGAACAAAGCGTCGGTCAGCCAGGGTGTCTCCACCCGCTCCAGCAACGGCTTGATCTTCGGTACGACGTAAGACATCAGAAACGTCACCACCGCAACACCGGCCATCAGCAGAACGGACGGATAGATCATCGAGCCGATCAGCTTGTTGCGAAGCTCATCCTGCCGCTCGATGAAGACCGAGATCCGCATCAGGACCTCCTCGAGGAACCCGCCCTGCTCGCCAGCCCGAACCATGGCAATCGCCAGATCGTTGAACGCATTGGGGTGCTTGGCCATCGCCTCGGCGAGCGTCTCGCCGCCCGAGACGTCACTGTGCACCTCTTTCAGGATTTCACTCAGCAGCGGGTTCGCGCTTTGTCGGGCCAGCACGTCCAGTGCCCGCAGCACCGGGACGCCCGCACGCAACAGATCGGCCAGTTGGCTGTAGAAAGCCGACAGCACCCGGAGCCTCACTCTCCTGGTCCGCCCCGTGATCACTGTCCTGGAGGCTTGGCCTCCCTCTGCCACCGTAACCGGGAACAACGCCCGGTCGTCCAGCATCCGCAGCGCCGCCTGCGAACTCTCTGCCGTCAGTATGCCGGTCACTGTCTGCCCGGTGCTCGTCTTTGCCTTGTACGTGAACGTCGCCATCCGATTCGCCTCGAATCAATCGGCCCGCGGATTGAGAGTCCCTCGTGTCAAGTCGCCGCTCAGCACCCGGCAGGGCAAACGCTTCAACTCGTCGTCAGGAGAAATCTGCCCGGACTTCACCGGCATTTGACGACCCTCCTTGGTCGCTCGCCGACCTTGGCGGAATCGGGAAGGCGGTTTCCAAACCGCCGTTACTGTAACTCCGACAAGCACTTAAATCAACAGCTACCGCACCCGGCCCCCGGCTACGCCACCTCGTCACGCCGGAGCGCCGGGCACTCGCCCCTTTATACCCCGGGCCGACTGCGGGCGCTGCATCCAGAGCACCGGCCACGGAACGAGCCCCCGTGACCTCAGATTGCGCGTAATTTACTGTAGACAAAGGACTTACAGGCTGTTGCCCGGCTCTGGACGCCCCGCCGGCCTGGTTCGGCCGGCCTGACCATAGGGGGCTGACCTGCGTGATTTAGAACCCTACCGCGAGACATGAGCGCGCTTTGCGCGCATGTTGTTCCACAAGCTTCCTCTTTGGTTGCGGACCAGGAAAAGGCGCTCCGCCTTAGGAGAGGTGATTCGCCAACCCGCAGGGCGGTCGAAACCGCCCAACAAAAAGGCGAGGGCCGCGAGGTCTCCCCTCCTCGCGACCCTCTGAACCAGAAAGAAAACTATCAAGTTCTTCAGGAAGATCGCCCGGCACCGTCGTACTGATCTCCCCAAGAAGCACGCCGCCGGTACTTTCTCCCATTGAACCTTGCGGGCTCGCACCTTTGCTTGCCCGCCAACGGACCATGGCTGCAAGCGCCATGCCAGAACGGCGACAGGCGGCCCCGGCACGCTGCCAGGCTAATACAAGATCCTTATTCACAGCATGTTACGATGAATGCCGCTTTCTGAGATCTGAGAGGACCTGACCCCGCGGTGGGTAATATTACCCCACCACGGCCACTGCCGGCGGGCAAAAACACGCGCCTTTACTCAGGCTGGCCGAGATGCTCGGCGAAGAAGGTCCAGGTCCTGGCCCCGCGGAACTCGTGCTTGCCCTCGAAGATCTCCGCTTCGAGGGCTTTACTGGCATTGAGAAGCTTATAGCAGCGTCGGAGCTTGCGGACGGCGGCCCGGGTGGCGGCAACGGGGAAGATCGGATCCTCAGTGCCCGACTCGATCAGCAGCGGCCGCGGCGCGATCAGGCACGCTATGTCGTCGTTGTCCGCCAGGGTGCCCAGCCCGGCAACGTAGTTGTCGATACAGTGGTGAATCGACAGGATGCAGTCGGCGTAGCGGTTGCAGTACCCGCTGACGCAGGCGGCGCGGATGCGGTCGTCGAGGGCGGCCGTGAACTGGGTGACCAGGCCGCCACCACTAATTCCCACCATGCCGATCTTATCAGCCAGCACCTCGGGGCGCGACTGCAGGAAATCGATCATGCGCAGGGCATCCCAGACGCGGATGCCGGTCATGCTCAGACCCCAATGCAATGCGTTCTTGCTGGGCTGCTCACAGTGGTTGGGCATCTTCTGGGCCTTGCTGAAGTCGATGTCGCGCCGCCGGCCGAAGCCGCACTGATCAAACGCCAGGGCGACAAAACCCGCCTTGACCGCCTGAAGAGCGAAATCATGCTGGTAGCCCTGCTTGTATTGCCGCTCCTTGCCCTCTTCGGTCAGGCCGACAAGGGCGTTCATCCCGATGCCGTGCCCGTGAGAGCAGAGAATCGCTGGCCGGGGCTTGTCCAAACCTTCGGGAATCAGGAGGAAAGCCGGCACGTACAGGCCCGGGCCGGTTTCGATCATAAACCCGCAGCGGGTGTAGCCCTTGCCCTTATGCACCGGCCCCTTGGTGACGCGAAGCCGGGGCCGCCCGTCGGCCTGCCGGGCGACGGTCCGTTCCATCGCCGGCAGCCCGATGGCGACGGCCAGCTTTCTGCGCAGCTCCGCGTGCCACCGCTGCCATTCGTCTCGGCTCCCGGCCGCGAAGGCGTGCGAGGGCCGGGTTTCCTGCCCGAAACGCGAAAGGTAATGCAGCGGCTCCAGGCGCGGGTCGCTGGCCCGCTCCGCGGACATCGAAAACTCAGGTTGGGCCACAGTGGTCTCCTTGTTCGCCCCCGGCGGTGGTGAGACCGCCGTGCCGATCGCGAAATACTTGTGCCGCCGCGTTTGCTCGTTGCGGGTCGCGTACCAGATCCGGTAGCCGCAACAAACCATACATCTGTTGCGCCAGACGAGCCCCGTGGATTTGCACTCGATGCAGTTGGGCAACACGGTATGGCTTGTGCAGTAATTGCTTTCAAACGGGCGCCTCGGGTCCGGGCGGATGATCGGGTTGTCGGCGTACTTGTGCCAGTGGATCCCGTCGTCGCTGAGGGCCAAGCCGATAGCGGTGGTATCATCGCGCTGGGACCAGTAGGAGCCATACCACATCAGGTAGCGGCCCCGGTCATGAATAACGAAGGGGTAGAATAGCCGCTCCTTCTCCCACGCCTGATCGACAAGAAGGACCGGGCCCGGATCGGCGGGTGTCCAGTGCGTGCCATCGTCGCTTTCCGCCAGGCGGATCGACCAGGGCTCGGCCGATGCGTCCACGTACCACATGCGATAGCCGCCCCGGGTCCGCAGCAAGCTGGGCGCGTACACGTTTTCCATCAGAGGCCCGCCGAGCGGAGCCCAGGTCAACCCGCCGTCGGCGCTGGTCGTCTCGTAGAGTCGATGCACCTCCTCGCCGGTGAAATCGACGGCGACGACGTACATCCGGAGCTTGCCGTTCTCACGGCACGCCCATCCCGCGCCGTGGCGAAGCAGGGCCGGCGTCACGAGCGAGGTCCTGCCGTCGCCGAACGCCAGGACCGCACCGCCCGGGCGTTTGGTCCAGTTCAGGCCGTCCTCGCTGTCGGCAATCCCGATCTTGAACAGGCGGCCCTCTTGCGGGCCGGAGCCGCAGTAGAACATCCGGAACTTGCCCTCGTGTCGGCAGACGCACGGGGCGAACACGTGGTCCGAATCGAAATCCCCCTCGTTGCCGAGGCTGATGCAGGCGGTCTCGGCCGGCCGATGCCACTCCACCGGCAGCGGCAGGCGTTCGACCACCGGCTCGGCGGCGGGTTTGCCGCACCCTGCAGGGCCCAGACCGACGGTGCCCATGAGCAGGCAGACGGCGCAGTTGACCGGAACGGATCGGTTGGCGTTGAGGTGCACGGCGTCGTCTCCATTGGCCCGGCACGACTGCCGGCCCTCGCGGTAAGGGACAAACCTCCCACCGAAGCCGGCACGGGGGCACGATGCCCTGCTCTGGTGCCGGATCAGTGTACCGGCCCGGCCCGCGTTGACAACCGGATGCCTCAATTCTACGCTGGCGGATGTGATCGTGCTGATCGACAACTACGATTCGTTCACCTACAACCTCGTGCAGCGGATCGGTGAGCTGGACCGCACTCGCGAGATGAAGGTCTACCGCAACGACCAGGTGACGCTGGCGCAGATCGAGGCGGACAGGCCTGATCACATTATCATTTCGCCCGGGCCCTGTACTCCGAAAGAGGCCGGCATCAGCGTGGACGTGGCCCGGCACTTCGCGGGTAAGATGCCGATCCTGGGCGTATGCCTGGGACACCAGTCGATTGCCGCGGCCTTCGGGGCCGAGATCGTCCGGGCGGATCGGCTCATGCACGGCAAGACCAGCGAGATCCGCCACGACGGCAAGACTATCTTCGCCGGGCTGAGCAACCCGTTCACCGCGACCCGTTACCATTCGCTGATCATCAAGCCCGACACGCTCCCGGCCGACTTCGAGGTCACCGCCCGCACCGTAGACTCACCCGACAATGAGATCATGGGCATCCGCCACAAGACGATGCCGATCGAGGGCGCCCAGTTCCACCCCGAGAGCTTCCTCACCGACGAGGGCCACAAGCTGCTGGCGAACTTCCTGAAGATGTAGCAGGAGCGTTTGGGAGTCGGTACCGACAAGGGCGAAGAAGCCCAGTTGCATATCTGCTCAAACTGACCGATTCCAACGTAAGGAGCCGCAGGCTTCAGCCTGCGCGGCCTTGCGGACGGGCACGAAGCTCTGGACTCATTGGAAGAGCCGCGCGGGCTGAAGCCCGCGGCTCCTTGATGTTACGCACGACGGGCGCAGAGAACCCGGTCAGTTTGAGATATCTGGTATCCGCCGTGACGCTCACCGGTTCAGCACAACCGTGATATGCAGTTTTCGGCATTCTCTGGTAGAATCAGGACGAGGTCGTCTATGACGTATAAAGGTAAAGTCAAAGGGGGGTGGTGGTCCTGGAGGGCCGCGTTGAGCTGCCGGAAGGTACCGAGGTGGAAGTCAATCTGCCCGATCCCGCGGACGAGGACGCCACGAGCCTGTACGAGCGGCTCGAGCCTGTGATCGGGGCGGCCAAGGGGCTGCCGCCGGACGCATCGAAGAACGTGGACCACTACCTCTACGGGCACCCGAAGAAATGACCTCCGTGTTCGCCGACACGTCGTTCTAGGTGGCGATGGTCAACCCTCGTGATGTCTCGCACCCCGCGGCCCTTGAATTCATGCGTCGTTTTCGCGGCACCACGCTCACCACGGAATACGTCCTCATCGAACTGGGCAACTGGCTGGCGAGGTCAGGGGACAAAGCCGTGTTCGTCCAGTTGGTCGGGCCATTGCAAGCCGACGCTCGCACGGTAATCGTACCGGCTGATCGTTCCCTGTTCGACCGTGGGTTTGATCTTTACGCCCAGCGGCCCGACAAGGACTGGTCTGCCCACCGACTGCATTTCTCTTGTGGTGATGGAACGGGAGGGGATCACGGAGGCACTCACGGGCGACCGCCATTTCGAACAGGCAGGATTCGTTGTCCTGCTCACGTGAGTACCTGGCCTAGAAAGCTCATGAGGTACCCCGTCGTCAGTTACCGCGGAGTCACCTGCGGTCGGGCAAGGTGAGAACCGCCCGGCACAGCAGCTTGAACACGTCCGTATCGCGGGTCGGCGTGGGGAGAGCGTCCAGAAGCTCCGGATGCGTGGTCAACAGCAGCGTTTTCTGATCGGGTCGCGTCGCCGGGGCTCCGTGGCTTCCCTTTACCAGTGAGGCATCGAGCGGAATCTGCCGGCGGTACGGGTCCATGAAGAGCTCGACCGGGTCGTAGCCGGGCTTGGCATGGATGTCCACCGTGCGGGCGAAGGGCGGAGCGGCAGCGTCATCGAGCCAGTAGTAGTAGGTGAACCAGCGGTCGGGCCGGCTGATGAGGATGACCGGGGCGCAGCGCGGATGGTCCATGCCGATCGCCGCCCGCTCGCGCCCGACGATGATGTCGGCAATCTCGTCAACGCCCCGGAAAATGTCCGCCACCGCGTCCGCGTCCCCACGCTGAACAAACACGTGAGCAAACTGGTGATCCACCATCGCGAAGGCATCGCTGCCGGCCAGGTCCAGGTACTCGCGCCCGTCCTCCTGGCGGACCTTCAGCAGGCCCGCCTTGCGCAATATGCGGTTCGGATGGACGGCTCCGCTCACTGTCGTCAGTGCGTACTCGCCGGCGAGCACCCACGCCGTCCGTTTGGCGATGGGCAGCTTGTCGTATCGCCCCAGAAAGCTGGCGAGGGCGCCATCCAGCTCCGCCAGTGCCCCGGCCGCTTCGCGGGAGTCGGGTCCGAACTTCTGGGCGGCGTAATCGAGGTGGGGGATGTAGATGTACTGCAAGTTCGGGCGATGCTTCTCCGCCAGCCAGAGCGCGCCCTCCAGGATCCATCTGGTGGATTCGATGTTCGCCATCGGTCCCCAATAGTGCTGCAGCGGGAAGTGGCCGATCGATTCGAGCAGCTCCTCGTACAACCCGTCGGGCTTCGAGTAGCACCACGGCCTGGTGGTACCATCCGGGGCGTGGACGGGTGCGGGCGTGACGATGTAGGTCGCATCGGCACCCTTGATGTTCTGGGCATGCCAGACGGCGGATGTCAGGTCGGGCCGCTGCTGCGCGAGCCGCGTAAAGAACGTCGTCCGCTCGATCACGTCGTGACGGGCGGTCCAGAACTCGATCGCCTGGCGGTCGGGCCAGTAGAAGCCGTTGGCAACCACGCCGTGCTCGCCCGGACCGGTGCCGGTCAACATGGACGCCTGCACCGGCGAGGTGACGCACGGAAAGGTCGGCACCAGCGTGCACGACGCCCCTTCGCGGGCCAGACGGTGCAGGGTCGGCGTGACGTTCGGATCGTGCACATCGACGGGCCGAAGCCCGGGAATGGACAGAAACATCACATGGTCGATCATGGCGCAACCACCCGTGCTGGCGGTTTCGCGCGGCCGGACGCGCTGCCCATCCACCAGGTCACACCCACTTTGGCGCTGACCGGCGAGTCGGACGGGTGTTCCCGCCGGGGGGCCCGGGCCTGCATGTCGAGGAGGATCGGCCGGATCGCCGTCAACCGCTGCCGGCTTCGCGACGAGCCGTCGAGAAGGCACCCGGACGAAAACAGGCTGAAAGCCCCGCCCCATTGCCGGGCCAGCTTCAACTGATCCACCGTCACCCGGTCGGAGGCGTGCAGATACAGGCCGATGCCGGCTGCGAGCGGCCTGCCCGCGGCGGCCCGCTGCCAGGCCTCCTGACGCAGCCGGAACGTCCGCGGGTCCGCGCTGTAGTTCATGACGAACACCAGATCAACCAGATGCCCCCGCAGCCACGCCGAACCATCCTGGAAGTGCTGTTCCCGCGCAGGATCGATGTCCGCTGCGCAAGCGGCCGTCAGTTTCGCCTCCGGGCGAGCCCGCCTCATCATCGACCGGATGTCCCGCACGAGCTGGGTAACCCGCTGCGTTCGCCACTCGGACCACCGAGCGGGGTCGTCCCGCGGGTTGCGGCCCGTGGCCTTCTTGTACAGGGCGAGCGTCTTGGGATCGTAGGGATAGTCGCTGCCCGGGGGCGATTCTTCCGTGGGGAAACGGATGTAGTCCAGATGCAACCCGTCCACCGGATACCGCTCGACGATCTCCCTGAACACGCGGACCAGGTACGCGCGGACCGCCGGCAGACACGGATTGAGGCTGACGTAGAAACTGCCCAGGGGCTGACGTTTGCCCTTCTGGTCGTACAGGCACCACTCAGGATGAGCGTTGTAGAGCTGGTCGGAATCCGGGGGTGGTTCCCCGCCGCACCAGGCCGGCATTACGTTCACCCACGCATGCAGGGCCAGCCCGCGGCGATGGGCCTCCCGGCACGCCACCGACAGGGGATCGAACCCCGGATCGCCATTGGTGTACTCGTACGCCAGCGGCTCGATGGAGGACCGGTAGAAGGCCGTCCCGTTACCCCGCACCTGAAACAGCACGGTATTGAGCCCGGCCGAGCGGACTTGGTCCATCACCTCGGCAATCTGCGCCGGCGAATCGTACGCCTGACGCACGACCCACACCGCCCGGGGCGGCCAGACATCAGTCAAAGGCGGCATCCCCTCGCCTCTCGCCCTCCACCATCCGCCCTTGCGTCCGCCCCCGCCGTCCGGCTCACAGCCGCTCATCGAAATCACAACCCCCATGCTCAATGCCAGCGCGGCACCGAGACGGGTGCCCCTGTTCATCTTCGCGACATGCGGGCTCATTCGCGACTCCCTGTCCTGGATTATTCACCACGAAGGCACGGAGACACGGAGAAGACAATGAGATCAGTCGAAATCGATGCCTCGGGTTCCGACACGGCCACCAACACACTGTCGAAGCCTCGACCCAGCAGGACTTCACCTGACTTCTTTTCTCCGTGGCCTTTGTCTCTCCGTGGTGAATCCATTCATGAATAATCCGGACTATGCCATTCTGCTCAGATATCATACCAGGGATCGGGGATCTCCAGTATGGCAGCGCCACGAGCTGCGCAGAAGGCTGAGATCCTCATCATCAAATCGCCATCTCGAAGTGCTGTGGTATCGGCGGCACCTCTCGCCGCGGGTGACCGTGCCCTACGTGGCTCTCGATCCAGCTCGCACAGCCTGTCCATTTCCCTTACAATGCCGCCGTTGGGGGCCCACGTTTGTCAGCACGTAAGGCTGGGTGAACCATGGCGCGCTCTTCGTCGATACTCATACATCTGATCCGAGACGTCACGGTCGTCAACTTCAACAAGCCCTCGATTCTCGATATGGCTGAAGTCCAGCAGATTGGGGAGCAGCTTTTTGAATTGGTCGACAATCAGGCCCGCAAGAAAATCATCCTCGACTTCTCCAAGGTGAAGTCCCTGTCATCCTCGGCCCTCGGGGTCCTGATCACACTGCGGCACAAAGCCGACGCGATAAAGGGCAAGGTCGTCGTGTGTAGTCTGCGCAAGGAGCTGCAAAGAGTCTTCAAGATCTCCAGATTCGACAAGCTGTTCACTTTCTGTGATGACGAAGAGCAGGCCCTGGCCACGTTCGGCGTGACCACGGCGGGTTGACGACGATGGTGACGTGGCGGTGGCGGACAGCGGCATCTGGCGCGGCCTGTCCGGTCGGACGGCCCTTCCCCTTGCCTGGTCAGAGCTGAGGAATCGCCACGCGAGCACCGCCATTCATGGCGGATTCATGGGCACAGATGCCGGCCATGGTCCAGTTGACACTGGTCTCGGCATCGGGTCTCGGGGCCCGGCTCTCGACGATGGACATCACGAACTCGTGGGCAAGGTGCGGATGCGAGCCGCCGTGACCCGACCCCTGGATGAACGAGAGGTGCTGGTGCTCGTCCTCATCGTAGACACCCCTGGTGGTGTAGCGCCGGATGGGCTCGGGCAGCAGGTGGGGGAAGTCCGGGACCTCGACCTGCTCGGGCGTTTCGCCCCGGTGCAGGATGCAGGGCTCATGCTCGATCTGGGGCCACTCGAACGAAACCTTGTCGCCGTAGACGTCGAAGCTTTCGCGATACTGGCGGGCGGTCTCGAACAGGCTTCGCGTGACCTCGCAGCAGAGGTTTGAGTCCTTGAGCTTGATGGTGGCAGTCTCAATGGCGAAAGGCGAGCCGTACCTGGCAGTCAACTTCTCGCTGATCCGCCCGGAGCCGTGGCAGATCACGGACTCCGCCAGCTTGCCGGGCAGGCAGAGGCACGGGCTGATGCAGTGGGTCGCGTAGTGCATCGGGGGCAGACCCTCCCAGTAACCGGGCCAGCCGGCCATCTCCTGCTGATGTGATCCGCGGAGGAACTGGATTCGCCCAAGCTCGCCCTTCTCGTGAAGCTCCTTGACGTAGAGGAACTCCCGGCTGTAGACGACGGTTTCCATCATCATGTAGTTCTTCCCGGATCTGCGCTGGGCCTCCACGATTCTTTTGCAATCTTCGACGGTGGTGGCTGCGGGTACCGTAGAGGCGACGTGCTTTCCCGCCTCGAGGGCGGCGATGCTCATGGGGGCGTGGTCGGGGATCGGCGTGTTGATGTGGACCGCGTCCACGTTCGGGTCGGCAAGCACGTCCTCGTAGCGGGTGTAACGCCTGGCGATGCCAAACGCGTCACCGATCCGGTCGAGCTTCTGCCTGGTTCGCCGGCAGATGGCGTACGCCTCGGCGTTGGGGTGCTTCTGGAGAATCGGGATGAACTCCGCGCCGAAACCCAGACCGATGATCGCGACTCTGACCTTGTCGTTGCTGGCCATCATTCCTGCTCCCGTCACACGGGCCGTGTGGTTACAAAGGACCGGTTCTCAAATCTGAGTCCCGGGATCTCATGGGCTCTGCAATTGATATCAGGTTGTCCTTCCGGATTCAATGGTCACGTGTGAGGCGGTCTTGATGCAACCGTAAGGGAAACCCTCCGCAGACCGTGGAAGTGCGGGGCATCGGCGAGACCTTCGGTGAGCAGCAGCGTGGCGGACTACAGCCCCATGCCTTCCTCGGTGAACACCGAGTCGGGGAGGTTGGGGTTGAGCTTGACATCGGTGTTCATGTATTTGCCGAGCAGGACCTTCTTTTCGTCGTCGGCATAGGCTAGGCACAGCGCCGGGAGTAGCAGCTCCTTGTCGATGTGCACCACGAGCACGCGGTCCGGCCAGGGTCCCTCGATGTTTTCGTAAGGCAGCCGCCGCTCGAACACGAGGGTCTCGCGCCGGTTGACTTCACCTTTGCCGCGATAGGAGAAGTCCAACGCGCCATGTTTCTCGGCCAGCCTGCAGTACTTGAGGGTCAGGGCAAGGGCATTCCGCAGGCCGAACTGGTCGACGGTCCTCCGGGAGCTCTTCTTGGCATCCTTCCCGTGGATCGGTCGCTTGACGCTATTGACGAATAGACTGGCAATCTTGCCGGCGGGGTCCACCACGGCCATCTGCTGGCCCTTCTCCACCCAGCGGTCCGCCACGTACAGCACGCGAGCGGCTTTGTCGGGGTTCTTGACCCACTCGAGACGGACACTGAACGGCTTCTCGCGGAACATCGCCCTGGTCACCTGCTCCTTGCTCATCTTGCCCCCGAGGAGCTCCTGCTTCGTGAAGGTGCAGGTGTAATCACGGACGGTGCGATCGTACTTCTCGATGGCTTCTTCAATGAAGCCTATCGGATCACGCTTCGCCCGCATCTCGAGTGAATGGATGGCGCCAGGCGTCTCGGGGGCCAGGGACGCGAATGCCTCTCTCGCGCCGGGCTTGACTGGTCCTCTGACGATCACGGGCGCCGGCGAGCCCGAGTGCTCGGTGATCGCCTGCTGGCACTGGACCAGCAACCCTCCCAGCAGGATCAATCCAACAAGAACGCGAATACGGCGGTTACGCCGGTCACTGCCTGTGGTACTTGGCATTCCTCTGTCCCAGTAGACTCATCACGCCGACATTGACACCCCGCCAGGGCCCTGACCGCCGCGCGAGACGGGCCGATCGGCTTCCGTCGCCGGATGAGCAGTTGTCATGCAGTCACAAGAGGTTCTCGCTCTCTCGTAGGTTCCGGACCGTGCGAATCACTTTGCCTGCACCCCGGTCCTCCATCGTTGATATCGACCGCTGGCGCCGTGATCCTTTACCTATCGCAGTGGTCCGTTCCCGGGAGTCTGCTTGCCACCCCGCCGGCATCCGCGCCTCAAGATGGATGAAGGCAAGCGGTCCATCCGTTCATACGTGCCGACGGGCTACCATCGGAACCTCGCCAATAAGGATAGCAACCCTGCCGCCCAGGTTCAACCTCCGGGGCCGCAACAGGTTGCCCACTCGCCCGGGGCCGATTACCAATCCCTGCCCCGCGGGGCCCCGCACCGACCCTTGGCCGCGCTCTCTTGTACGAGTACCCGTCCTTCCAGGTCGCGTCAATCCTGACACTCACCCCCATCAGGGCAAAAACCAGGCCGCCAGGGCACCGTCCCAGCGTTCGACTTGCCGGGCATGACGGGATTCCGTCAGGCGGCGGTGGCGTTTGTCAACCGCTGTGCGCGGAAAGTGGCAGGGACAGCGAAGGACTGGTACAGCAGGGCTTGTCTGTGTCTCATTACACACGGAGGCGCCCTGCCGCTATGGTTCGCGGAGCGATGTTCAAGCCCCCGACCTCACGGCCCGGCGGACCGGCCCGTACCGGTCACCCTCGGGGTAATGAAGTATATCGATTCGAACCGACGCCCTTCGATTTCCTCACACAACAGCAATGAGCCCGCCAGGTGTCCCCGCTCCATCCTCGGGCCGGGACCGACGACGAAGAACTCGTCAGGACCCACCTCCATCGCAAAGGCGAGTTCGCGGAGCACACGTGTCGGCTGCTGCCGGCGGCCCTGCACAAAGCCCGACTCGCCGAACCTGAAGCGGGGCGGCGTGGGCGGCAGCCGGATCTCGGGCATGACGTTGACCTCCAGCGCACCGGGACGGCGGTCCAACGAAATGTCATACTCGATGCGCAGCAGGTTCGTGCTCTCGGGGAAGCTTGCACCCCCGAGGGAGCCGTCCGGTCGGAACAAGAAGAGGACCTGATCGCGGGGCCACCGGTCCAATTCGACCATGAGCGGAAGCCCGTTATTGACCGCCACGTGATTCGTGGAGGTCTCCACGTGCTCTTCATCCTCGAGCAGCGCCTTGATCGGCGGCCAGGAATCCTCCTTGCCGCGAGCGACCCGCAGGCCGTTGCGCTGCAGTATCACCGCCGTATCGGCCGGGATCGCCTCCTCGTCCAGGTGGTTCCATATCTTGCCCGACTCGCTGAAGACGCCCGAGGCTGCACGAGCGCGCAGCACGTCGAAGCTGATTTGAAGCGGGATCACCGGCCGCCGCGGGCGAGAGGAGTCCTCTTCGGCGAGACCGTTGTCGCCCACTCGCAGCATAGACAGCGTGGAAACTCCCGCCGCTTCCGATGCAACCGGCCCCGGACGACTGAGACCATCCTCGCGATCCCAGCTCACCTCCCCACACCCCCCGGGACCGATGAAGCACGCAACTGCCAGCGAGACGGCAACGCCCGAGACGTGATGGAGGCGACGAGCAACTTGCCTTGAGGCGGGGGTGAGCAACCTGTTGTACAAGGCTTGCACGCAGGCACCAAGGCGTGAGGAGAGTGTCCGGACCCACCCAGTGTGCATCTTCGCAACTCGAACTGACCGATTCTGTTCCGCAGGCAATCACAAGTTCAAATAGCGGCCGGTTTGAGTTCCTGACCGTTCAACTCTAGGGTGTCCATCCGTGCCTGTCAAACATGAGAACCACGGCGCCGCCGCGATTCAAGGCTCGGTAACGATCTCACGGGCCGGCCCACAAGAGCCCGGGGGCGGCAACTGCTGTTGGGACCATAGGGCAAGGGACGAGCCAACCAGCAACACCACACCACCGGTCCACTGACCACGCGAGAACTGCTCGCCAAAAACGATATGGGAGCCGACGATCGAGACGAACGGCGTTGCCGCCAGTGTGAGCGAGGTAATCGCCACCCCGATCCGCTGAACCGCGATGTAATACAGACCATGGGCAATGGCGACGCCCAGCAAGGCGGAGAGTACCAGTATGCAGAGGGGAAGCGGTTCGAGCCGCAGCACTGAACTCGGCTCACCCAACGGGGCGAGCGCAATCAGCCCCACCGAGGTATAGACACTGATCACGCTGAAGACGACGAGCGGGTGCAGACTGCCCATCACATAACGAACCGTCACCCCGTACAGTCCGTAGCAGATCCCGCAGAAGAACATGATGACGATGCCCGTGATGCGGGTGCCGGTGCTCACTTGGACGCCCAGCACGGACATGACGGAGAAGCCGATCAGGGCCAGCGCGCTGCCGATCCAGAACCGCGGGCTCCGGGCCAGCAGGCGTTCGTCGGGGAACAAACAGAATGCCCCGAGAATAGCCCAAAGGGTGGCCAGTCTGAGAAGAAACGCCTGCAATCCGGGAGTGATATGATAAGGGGCGCAGGCCCAGAGGGTCTGGCCCGCGAGGTTGATGGACGTGGGTATCAGGGCAACCAGCCAGAAACGGCCGAGTCCACCCTTGCGAATACCGATCACCAACCACGGCACGTAGATCAGGGCGGCAACGGGGTATCGCACCAGGTTCGTGGTGAAGCCGTCGGGCACGAGCCCGGGCGCCGCCAGATACTTGAGCATGACCGGTACGCTGCCCCAACAGAGCGTCGCCCCGATGAGACAGAGTGTGGCGGGGATGTCCAACTTGCGCCGGATGATCGATTCTCCTCAGCACTACCGCGCAAGGTCGCCGATTCTGGCCCCACGAAGCGCGTTTTCATCCCCGAGAAAGAGGCCCGGACGCCCCTGTTGGAACGACTTCGCACTGTAGCGTCAAGCAAGGATGCGTTTCGAGTGAA
>Ga0307434_1000650_pt1 | contig 21861 bp, 17 predicted proteins | sample SalMarWE160220MG_FD_202156 | JGI IMG/M metagenome (GOLD analysis project Ga0307434, IMG submission 202156) | Salt marsh sediment microbial communities from the Plum Island Ecosystem LTER, Massachusetts, United States - WE1603-220 | ecosystem: Environmental > Aquatic > Marine > Intertidal zone >... | reverse complement strand
CCGAAGCGCACCTACAGACTTCATAGCAAAAGGGGAATACCAGTTCAGCATGACGGCCGCCACGGGATTCCCCCTGCCGGGAGACACGGATGGAGACGGCACCTTGGACCAGACCGAGTTCGCCACGGCGGCGGCGAACCACAACAAGACTCTCAACTCACGCAATCATAACCTTGAAGGGCAGAACGTCAGCTTCCTCGATGGGCATGCCAAGTGGTACAAGACCTCCCTGGCCGGCGCGGATGAGGATTGCATCTGGACGACTCTCCTGGATGACGAGAGCTATCACAAGTTGCCAGACGTCGACGCGGAATACGGCAAGATGAAGTCCAAGCCGACCTGGCACACCGATTCGATACTGATCCCCTGAGGGAGTGATCGCCGGCAGTGCCCGGAGTCTTGCAGGCACATCCTGGTTGCCCAATCGGCGGGATCCTGCGCGGTGCGGTGCGCACGGAATAGCCCTCCGCCTGCTTCGGAGCTTCTGCGTTGGAGCCAGTGCCGACTTCAGAGGCCGCCACCGGCCCGGTACCTCAATCGCAGCGCATCGAATCGCTCGACGTGCTCCGCGGGTTCGCTCTGCTGGGGATTCTGATCATCAACATCCAGTCGTTCGCGATGGTCTGGGTCGCGTACGTCAACCCGACCGTCTACGGGGACCTTACCGGGGCGAACTACGGCGTCTGGCTGCTCAGCCACCTCCTTGCGGACCAGAAGTTCATGCCCATTTTCAGCATGCTCTTCGGAGCGGGCATCGTGCTGATGACGAGCCGCCGGCGGGCAGCGGGCAGAGGCTCCGCCGGGGTGCATTACCGGCGCATGGGCTTTTTGCTGCTGTTCGGCCTGCTTCACGCCCACCTGCTCTGGTACGGAGACATCCTGTATCACTACGCCGTGTGCGGGCTGGTGGTCTATCTCTTCCGCAACTGGCGGGCGCGGTTCCTCATTCTGCTGGGCGTGTCGTCGATCGCGGTGCCGTCGGCCCTATCGCTGTTCTTCCAGTGTACGATCCCGTTCTGGAGGGCTCAGGACGTGGAGAGCTTCGTCCGGGAGTTCGCGCCGACGCAGGACATGATCGCGGCAGAATTGGCCGCGTACCGGGGGGGCTGGTGGGCCCAGATGGGCCATCGCGCGCCGACCGCCCTGATGATGGAGACGTACGTACTCGCAAGTACGGTCGCCTGGCGGGCCGGTGGGCTCATGCTCGTGGGGATGGCCCTGTTCAAGCTTAACGTATTCAGCGCGAAGCGATCGGCCGGGCTTTACCTCGTCATGGTTGCCGCTGCGCTTGTCGTCGGGATTCCCGCCGTTGCCTGCGGCGTTCGTCACAACTTCGCCGCCAATTGGGATCCATTGAAGTTCGTCTTTCTCGGCAGCCAGTACAACTACTGGGCGAGCCTGCTCGTCAGCCTCGGGTGGGTCGGTCTGGTCATGTTCGTATGCAAGCGGCGGCTGTGGCCAGCGATGAGGCGCCGACTGGCGGCGGTGGGGCGGATGGCCCTGACCAACTACCTGCTGCAGACGGTGATCTGCACGGCGATCTTCTACGGCCACGGGCTGGGGCTGTTTGGCCGGGTCGAACGCGTCGGCCAGATCGCCATCGTTCTTGCCGTTTCGGCGGTCCAGTTCATCATCTCACTCGCCTGGTTACGTCACTTTCGTTTCGGCCCGGCGGAGTGGCTGTGGCGCACGCTGGTTTACATGAAGGCGCAGCCAATGCGTCACGCCTGATCCGAATCCTTCAGCCCTGACGCACGTTTATCGAGTCGAGTCATGACGATCCCGTTTTGACCCGGTGATCTCGGCATGACGCTCCCCTGCGGGTCGCGGCTAAACGGCACACGGGAGCGCAAACTCGAGATGCGATTCGAACCATCGTCCCGGGTGTCGTCAGGCCCCGATGCCGGATTTCTTGATGAGCTGCGCGGACCGCTCGCTTTATCGGGTGTGCCCGGCGGTGCGCAACCCCGTGCTCTTTCTCGGACGCCGTCGTCGGAGTCGGCAGGGACGGGAAGAGAGGCATCGGATGGTTTATTGGCTAAGGGAGCCGTTGAGCAAAGACGATGTAACTCGCACCTTCTCTGTTGGGCACGATACGTGGTCCAGCGCCGCTGATCGGAGGAATCACAATGCAGCGTACTCTACTGGCCGTGTTTGCGGTGACGGTCGTCTTGATTGCGGCTGCGCCAGCCGCGGGCGCGACGAACTGGTTCTCGACGGTTGATGCTCCCATAACTGCAGCTCTCATCGGTCAGGTTACCGATTCCAGTGAGGGCCCTTGCGGTGGTCCCGGTGAGCCGCCCTGCGAAGGGCAGGGGACCGGGTCCTGCGGTGGTCCCGGCGAGCCGCCCTGCGAAGAACAGGAGCCCGAGTCCTGCGGTGGGCCCGGTGAGCCGCCCTGCGAAGGACAGGGGACCGGGTCCTGCGGTGGGCCCGGTGAGCCGCCCTGCGAAGGGCAGGGGACCACATCCTGCGGTGGGCCCGGTGAGCCACCCTGCGAAGGGCAGGGGACCACGTCCTGCGGTGGGCTCGGTGAGCCGCCCTGTGATGGAATGGATGGAATGGGCTGGGAGCCCTGCGGTGGTCCCGGTGAGCCGCCCTGTGAGCCCGGGATGACGGAACCCGGCGGTCCTCCCGCTGCTACCTTCGGCCCCGGAGGTGGGGGAGCAGTCAACATCTTCTTGCCGGACATTCCGGAGTGTGGTGCCGGTGTTCCCGCGACGATGCCGGCCCTGTTTCTGGCGTGCTTTGCCGCAAAGGTCGGCTATCGCAGACGCCGGGGCCGCGGCTAGCTGAGACGACCGGCGCCGGGGGGGATGCCCCAAGGCGCGGACACTGGCCCCGACAAAAAGGGGCAGGCAGAGAAAGGGCCTTAGGGGGCTCGTCTCTCGTGCTGCCTCTTTTCTCTCGGCCGGCCACCCTTCCTTCCATTTGTCTCAAGTGAAACATTCCCGCCTGTCCTGTTGTAGTATGGTTGGAAAGCGCAAACAGGACACGCGATGGCGGAGACGCGGGACAAGCGGAGCGACGCCGACCTGGTCGGGGCTGTCTGTGCGGGCGAGACGGACGCTTTCACGGCCCTGGTGGATCGCTACCTGCCGGACGTGTACGCGCTGGTGGCCCGGATGCTCCATAACACCGCTGACGCTGAGGATGTGACGCAAGAGGCTTTTCTGCGGGCATTCGGGCGGTTGCCCCTTTGTGACGTGCGTCGTTCGTTTCGGAGTTGGCTGTTGAAGATCGCCGCAAATGTGTCGCTGAACCATCTCCGGTCGCGCCGTCGCGAGCGGGCCCTGCAACTGCGAAGGGCCGAGCGCGACGGGGATGCCGCCGACCGATGGGAGCAGACGGCGGAGGTCCCCAGCCCGCGGGACTGGGAGTACTGGCTCAGCCGGCTGGATGAGTCCCAGCGGGCGGCGATCGTGCTGTTCCATTTCTCTGAGATGTCATACACCGAGGTGGCCGAGGTGCTGAACGTCCCGCTCAATACGGTAAAGACTCTCTTGCACCGGGGGCGGAGGAAACTGCGGGAACTGATAACCAGGGGTGTTGTGCCGGAGAACGGGTCATGGAATGTCGCGACGCAGAACGGCTGATCGAGGCTTACCTGGACCATGAGCTTTCGGAGGAAGCGGCCGAGCAGGTGGAATCGCATCTGTCCGGGTGTCCCGCGTGTCGGGACAGGTACGAGGCGGTTCTGACGCTGCTGCGTTGCCCGCGCCCGGTGTCGGTCCCGGCGGGTCTTCGTGATCGGATCGTGACGGCGGTGGCGACGAGGGCGGTCCCGCCCGATCCCACCGGGGCGAGCGTGGAATCGAGTTCGAGGTGGACGCGTTGGACGTCGGCCCCGTGGATGGCGGCGGCGGCGGCGTTGATGTTGTTCTTTATGGGATGGCTCGTTTCGCAGTTTCGCGGCAGGCCGGCCGAATCGGTGCCCGGGCATACGGAGGTATATGAGTTTACGGTCACGGTTCCGCCGAGTCCGTGGGTGCTGAGCAGTTGGGCCCAGGCGATGACGTTGCCGGGCCCGGGCCGCCCGACGGCTTTGCTTGTTCAGGGCGTGGCGATGGACTTGCTGACCCGGCCGTCGCCCGACACGACGCCCGTGATCCGGGTCCGCCGGCCACTGATTCGCGAGGCGGCGTGGGGCGATGATGAGCCAGTGGTGCCCCGGATTCCCTTTGTTCTCGCCGGTTTGCCGAAGCTAGGAGTTTGAGATGACCGCTAACAGGAACCAATCAGACATCCGGATCGTGCAGCCACCCCGGGCGTGGAAACAGGCTGCGATCGCCATGGTGACGCTGCTCATGAGCAGGGGGGTCGCGCTGGGGCAGCAGGTGGACCCGGAGGATTCGATCGAGCGGGCCATGTACTTCGTCAGCCGCAGCGCCGAGGCGACCGGAATGTTCAACTCGAACAAGCCGCAAGAGGCGCTCATGATCTTTCAGGAGCTTGCGGCGGGCTATGCGGATCTGGACGAGAACGGTTACGTGGCGACAGCGGTGGGCGACTGCCTGGCGGCCCTCGAACGTGACGACGAGGCCCTCGCCGCTTACGGTGCGGCGGCTGCCACGCACCCCGAGCTGGAGGACGCCGTCCGCCAGAAGATCATTGAGCTGGAATTAGCCGGTCGGGTGACCGGTGAGCTGATCGACGAGCTTCGGGGGGCGGCCGACGAGGCGGATGACGACACCTGGCTCGCCGCCAATTGGCGCCTCGGGCGGGCCCTGCAGAAACGGGCCAGCGCTTTGCTGGATGAGGCAGCGGTCGTCTTCCGTACCGCCGCCGATGCCGGAGGAAGCGAGATCTACCTGCACCGCACGACGATCCTGCATCAGGCCACCCTGCTGGAGGAGTTGGCGGAGGACCTGACCTCCCTCATTGAACGGCTGGAAAGTCGGTGGGGCCCGGCCCGCGGGCCGGTGGTCCCACCCGGGTGCCCGGAAGCTCAAGTGTCCCCTTCCGAGATTGTCACCGAAAGCCAGCGCTGCCAGAGGCGGATTCGGACGAAGGACGGCCGGCGGATCGAATTGCGGCTTGAAACGGGCGGAGAGGAGCCAAACGCCGAGACGAAGATCACCGTGAATGGCAGGCCGGTCACGTTGACCGCCGCCCAGAAGCAGATCATTCAGCGCCACCAGTATCGGATCAATGCCATTCTGCTCGAGGCCGCCGGGCAGGCTGAGCCCCCCGACCGCCCAGAGCACTAGAACCTCGCCCGTCCATCGTGGGTGGACGTGGCGTACAAGCGAGGTGAGAGCCATCGTGAACAAGGAGATGATCATGACACGGATTGCAACGATCGCATGGGCACTGGTCGGATGCTGGGCGGCGGTGGGGCACGCTGAGACCCAAGCCAAGCCGGACGGGATCGAGTTCAAGCTCAAGGCTGAGCCGGGGCAGGTGAGCCGAACCAGGATCGTGGTCACGAACGTCGGCACGATGGAGATGCCGGGCCCGATGCCGCCTCAGAAGTTCTCCCAGACCGTCGAGCAGGCGTGGGTCAGAACCTGCAGGAAAATCAACTCCGACAACTCCATTGTCTATGACATGGGCATCGAGAGGTACGCCATGAAAATGAACATGGGGGGGAGGGCGATCGAATTTGACTCTGCCACGTTCGACCCCAAGAAAGCCGCTAACCCATTTGCGGCCATCATGGGAAAAGTCTTGTCAGCGATGACGACGAGCAAGTTCACGACGACGGTGGGACCGGGCGGCCGGCCGGTGAAGGTCGAGGGCCTCAGCAAGTGCATTGACAATCTCATCAAGGAGATCGGCGACGAGGCGGACGCCGGCCCGACCAAGAGGGCGCTTGAAGGGATACGGGCGATGTTCGACGACGACAGCATGACGCAGGACGTGGTCGCGGGCTACCAGCTCATTCCCCCGAAGGGCCAGGCCCGGGTGGGAGATAGTTGGGAGCACAAACGGGAGTTCAACCTGCCGGTGCTCAACATGAGCTGCGAAAGCCAGGGCCGCTATGAGCTGGTGGGCATCGAGACGTTTCGCGGCCGAGAGTGCGCGAAAATCCGCATTAAGGAATCGTGCCGCATGGTTCCACAGCACAACCCGAGCGAGAATACTGACGACCCCAAATCGCGCAAAAGCATATTCGACCGGATGGATATCGAGATGACTTCAAGCGGTGGTCAGGGGATCGGCTACTGGGACTATGGGAGCGGCGAACTCGTCCAGCTCCGCCAGACGGGTAATCTGACGATCAAGATGACAATGAGGCCTGACCCTGATGCCGAGAATGATGAGCCGAAGGTGGGCTTCGGCCCCATGGTGCAGAAGCTCAAGAACTCACTGAGCATCGAATTGATCGAGGAAAACGCCGAGGCCGGCGGCGAGAGCGCGGACTCCGTGGCCACGGCCTCCGCTCCGGCCAGCGTCGCTCGTTGAGTGATGTCGATTCTTGGGGTTGGCCAGGGCAAGTCGCATCAGACGGCCGGTGGTTCGGGCGGGTCCTGATGCCCCACCGGTTGGGTCAACACCCGCGGGGGCCAGAGACGTATCAGGGCCGGCAGCAGCAGTAACGTCGCTACCAGGCAACCCGCGATGCTCAGCACGACCAGGCCGCCCAGCCGGGCATTCGCCGGTACCTGCGACAGCGTCATGATGCCGAATCCCAGACCCACCGCCAGGGCGTCGATGACGACCGCGGGGCCGGTGACGGTCACCGCGTCGAGCAACGCCGCTTCCAACGCCGCCCCTCGCAAGCGGGCAAGCCGGTAACGCTCCATCAGGTGGATGGCGTAATCAACCCCGATGCCGAGCGTCATCCCGGCAAACATGGAGGTGGCCACCCCGAGCGGCATCCCGATCATCCCCATCACCGCGAAATTGACCAACACCGCCAGTGCGCACGGAAGAACACAATACACGCCCCACTTCACGGACCGGCCCAGCGCCGCGGTTACGGCAAGGATCCCCACCAGGGAGATCAAAAGCGAGCGGGTCTGCGTGGTGACGATGGCATCGATTAGGGTTTGACTCACGGCCACGTCGCCCGCGAATTGGAGGGAGATGCTGTGCGGGGCCAGGTGCTCACGCTCGTAGTCACAAATTGCCTCCATCAACCTGGCCGTGTCCATGAAGTTTGCGTTGGTCATGTAGACGGTCACCAGCGCCTGGGCGTAGTCCTCGTCCACCACCTGACGGAGGCGCTCTTCTCCGCGGGCCAGGACGTACCGGCTCCAGACCTGTTGGACCCTCAAGGAGTCGTCGGGTATGCGTCGGTGTTTTTCCGCCCGGGCCCGGGTCATGAAGTTTGTCGTCTTTACGTAAGCGGCGGGGCCGATGACGCCGCCCACCGTATACTGGCGGAGGGACTCGATGAATTCCTCGAGGCCGGCGATCCGCTTCAAAGTCTCCGGCCAGGTGAGTCGTCGGAACTCGAGCTCGTACTGGACAACGGCGTCATCGTCCCTCAGGCCTAGCGTGAGTTTCGGCGGCGCGGCGCGCCGGGGCACGGTCGCCACAATGTGTTCACCCTGGCGGATCGCGGTTTCAATCCGGGAGTTCCACGCGGTTCGGCCTCGGCGCCTGGGGGACGGCAGATCCTCGACGGCCGGGCTTCCCGGGCGACGGATGCGAATGTACTGGCCAACCAGCGCCTCAGGATCGCTCACCAGGTCCCCCGGCAGCGACACGTGGTGGTGGCCGAGATCTCCGGCCTCCAACTCCCCGGTCAGCACTTCACTGCCGGTGTCCACGCAAACAAGAAGGATATGCGTGCCCAGGAACTGCTGATTGAACGTCTGGGTGGTCCGGTAGAACTCGCTGTCCGGGGCGAATCCGTCAATCCAACTGTCCTGAACCGCGATCTGGCGCAGCCCCAGTGGCGTGGTTGCGGTGAGGATAATCCCGATGACCAGGGCAACGTACCGCCACCGGAGCACGCCGGCGCCCAACCGCTCGAAGACCGGCGCCCGGGCATCCGGCTCGCCGTCGGCGTCTTTCCGGCGACCAGCCACGAGCCCACGCGGACGGGTCAACACCAGCAACGCAGGTATCACCGTCAGCGACCAGAGCATGCAGAAGATGATCCCCACCGAGGTGAACACGCCGAAAGCGCGTACTGGGCCGATTGGCGACAGGGCGAAGGAAAGGAACCCGACGGAGGTGGTGACCGAGGTCTTGACCACGGGCGAGCACATCTCCGCCATGGTGGTCGTGACCGCGTCAACGTGATCCTGTTCGGGCTTCTCGCGGAGGCATTGCGCGTACCGGCTGAAGATGTGGATCTCGTCCGCGACGCCGACCGCGGTCAGGATGACCGGGAGCACGGCAATCGTCAGGTAGACCGGGACGTCGAACCAGCCCATCAGCCCGAATACGACGATCAGGCACGCTGCGACCTCGCTCAGGGGCAAGAGCGTGGCGGTAAGACTGCGGAAGCTGACCAGGAATACGATCGCCATCACCGCAATCGCGATCGGCACCAGGCCGATGTGCCGGCCGATCAACAAGCGCAGCTCATAGAGGCTCCCCGGCCAGGGCGCGGTTTGGCCGCGATCGTCTCGGCCCAGCCGGTGACCCATCAGCGCCGACGGCACGCCCAGATCCTCCAGGATGTGGGTCCCCAGCAGCGCTTCGGCCACCGGCGCGCCGATGACGTGGATTTCCTCCGGCAGTTCGCTACGGCGAACGGGCGGCTCGGGTGTATCCCCGGCTTCCTCTTGGGTCGCGGTATGTAGTTGCCGGCCATCGCTTCCGGACCACCGGCAGGCTGCCTTGGCAATCGAGCGGATGATCTCCTGGATTCGGCGGTAGATCCCGGTCCGGTCGGTCCCGGCGGGCACCCCGAAGAAGATCGCGGTGGCTTGCTCGTCGTACGAGACGAGCGTACCGGTATACAGCTCGATGGCTTGCAGGTCGCGGCGGAGCCGGTCCAGCTCCTCCCGCGTCGTGGGAAAAGGTTCCAGGAACCTCCGGAATCGGAGTGTCCCTGGGATCACCCGGTCCCCGCCCTCCGTCGCCAGGCTGAGGACGTTCGATGGTCGCACACCATCTACTTGCTGAAAGGCGGTGGTCAAATCCTCAACCAGCCTCAAGGTGTGGACGTTGAAGATGCCGTGGGCGTCATCCGACTTGATGAGTACCACGATCGGGTCCTGGTTGTCGAACTTCTCGCGGATCGACTCGTCGTAGAGGACTTCCGGGGCATCGCCGGGCACCAGGGCGTGGCCATCGGTCCGCAGCTTGAGACGGCCAGCGCCCGGGGCGATCGCCAACGTCAGCAGCACCGCGGTCACCACGACGCGCCTGGGGTTCCGGATCGAATAGCGATACAGCCAGGCCAACTGCATCCCTGCCAGCACAGAAGGGTGAAGCCGGATGATTAACGCAACCGCTGGATGCTATGTCGCCAACGCGGACAGGGCAACACCCGGGTCCGGTTGGGAGGGGATTCATCAGGCTGGTTTCTCTGCATCCGAGCGGGTATACTACCACTGGAGAGCGCTGGAGGGCCAAATCGATCGGTCCGGTCGGTGGTTCGTACCGGGCCCGCGTGATGTCGCGTCTGAACCGCATGGGCAACGCTTGTTGCGGCCGGAGAATACGGCTTCTGGTCTTTTCGCAACGGACGGCATGGCCTCGAGTTGTGCCCAGATGGATGCGGATGGACTGAGTGCATGGAACACGTGGCGTACATCGCGTTGGCCTTGGCCCTGGCAGCGATCCTGGCGTTTGCCACCGGCTGGTGGCGGCTGGCGTTTGCGGTGTTCGCGATCCGTCGCGGCAGGATGACCATTGAACGGCTGGGGTTCGTGGTCAAGTCGCCGCCGGATGTCGAGCGAGTCAACGGGATCCTGGAGAGCTTCTCCGGCGGGTTCAACGCGATGATCTGCCGGCCGTCGGCTTCGGGATGGGTGCGCTACTGTGATTCGTTGCCCGCGGTGTACTGCCCGTTCGCCCACGAAGGTGCGGCCATGGGGCACACCCTCCGGCGTCTTGGCCGCTACCGCCCGGCGGTGTTCGAGGAACAGATCGTCCGGCCCCGGCCCGAGTTTCGGTACCTGTATTACGTGGGGCTGGGCTTCTTCTCGGGCATGCGCGGCCACGACCCGCAACGGTTGACGGGCATGGTTGAAGGTCTTGATCCGGTTTACGGGTATTTGTGTTATGATGGTTACGGCTTCAAGCACGGGTTCTTCGATTACCTGAAAGATCCGGGCTGCTTGGGGCGGCTCGATTCGCTTGAGGGCTATGCGAGGAACGCTGCTTATCAAGGTGTGGGGCGGTCATTCTGGTTCCTGTTCATGGGTGACCACGACGCCCTGATCGAGCATATTGGCAGGCTGGGCGCCCATGCCTGCGACGGGGCGGCTGGCTTGGGGCTGGGGGCGGTATTCGTTTATCCCGACCGTCTGGAGATCGCGCAGGAGTTGGGCATGAAGCTGCCGGACGAGTGGCATGACCATTTCCATCTCGGGATGTGCTTCGGGCTCAAGGCGCGGTCCAGCAACGATCCGGATCAGTTCGCGCGGGACGTCGCCCGTTGCGGCGCGGGCGTGCAGGAGGCGATCGTCTCGGCAATTCGCGAATGCGACCGGGCGGAACGCCAGGTCCGATCGGAGCGAGAGGAAGACGGGTATCGCCGTTGGCGCGGCCTGGTTACCCGGTGGATGGCAAGCCACATCCCGTATCCGCTTGCCGGTGTCGTTTCCTCAGTACCGGAGACCCTCGGTCGTGAACCGGCGTCAACTCAGGGGAGGAGATAGGAAGATGACGAGTTTTGAAGCGGCGAAAACGGAAATCCTCGAGTGGTTGGCCCAGACCCTTCGCGTTGAAGTCGAGGAAATCGAGCTGGACAAGCCGTTTTCGGAGATCGGGCTCGATTCGCTCGACGCGGTGCACATGCTGGCCACGATCGAGTCGATCATTCGTCAGGAGCTGCCCGAGGATGTCATTCAACGGGTGACCTGCCTGAATGACATATTCGAGATGATGCGGGAGCGGCTGGCGGCGGCGTGAGATCGAGAACCCACGTCCGAAAACGCGGGCCATTCGCTTTCACCGGTCCGCGGACCAGATGCTGGTAGAACGATATGGCGGACGACGTGGTTATTACCGGGCTGGGAATTGTCTCGCCGATCGGTTGCGGCGAGCAGCGTTTCTGGGATTCGCTGCGGGAGGGCCGGTCCGGTGCCTCGCCGGTGGACTGCCTGGACACCACGGACCTGCCCCGGCGGATCGCGTGTCAGGTACGCGAACCCGTCGATGCCGGTCGTTCGATGGGCCGGGCGTCGCGACTGGCGGTGGCGGCATCGCGTCAAGCGGTGGCGTCGGCCGGGATTGTGCCCGCAGAGGTAGAAGGGAACCGCTCTTGCGTCGTCGTGGGCACGACGATGGGGGAGACCGAGTTCATTGAGGAGCGCCTGGATGCCCCGGAGGCGGAATGGCTCTCGCCCGACCATATGCAGCGAATCATTGGCGGCCGGCCCGGGTCGATCGCCGGCAACGTCCAGGGCGACCTGGGTTTCAGCGGTCCCTGCGTAGACCTCTACGGGGCGTGCGCGGCGGGCAACATGGCCATCACGATGGCCCGCCGCCTCCTGCTGGAAGACCGGTGCGATGTGGCTCTGGCCGGGGGTTCGGACGGTTTCAGCCGATTGGCGTTCATCGGGTTTCTCAGGCTTCGGATAATGGCGGCAGAGGTGTGTCGGCCTTTTGATGAGCAGCGCGACGGGCTGCTGGTGGGGGAAGGGGCGGCCACGTTCGTGCTCGAACGCGAGTCGCACGCCCGGGCCCGCGGGGCACCGATCCGGGCCCGCATCCTCGGTTGCGGGTTGGCCTGCGAAAACTACCATCCCACCCGGCCCGAGCCCAACGGTGACGGGCTCACTCGGGCTACCACGAGCGCCCTGCGAGAGGCCGGCCTTGCCCCGGGCGATATCGACTACCTCTGCGCGCACGGCACGGGAACGCTCCAGAACGATGCCATCGAGGTTCAAGTCATGCAGCGCTGCTTCCCGGGCGGGGTGAGCTTCAGTTCGATCAAGGCGCTCACTGGACACACGATGGGCGCGGCAGCAGCCATGGAGGCGGCCTGCTGCGTGCTGACCCTGGAACATCAGACGTTGATTCCCACATGGCATCTGACTAATGTGCTTCAACCTTGCGAGCTGGACGCCGTCCGGGGGGCGTCGCGGCCGGCCCGGGTACGTTGCGTGCTCAACAACTCCGCGGGCTTCGGCGGGTATAACAGCAGCGTTGTTCTCTCGGCGGCCTGAGAACCGATGGCGAGCTCTTATGTCAGCGGTGTGGTTGTCACCGGCCTGGGACCGGTCACCTCGATCGGGGTGGGCAATGATGCCTTGTGGGCGTCGCTGGCGGCAGGGCGGTCGAACGTCCAGAGCCGGGCCCTGCGGGTGGACATCGCGCAGACCGCGGATCTGCCCGTGGCCGTGATGCCCGCCGCCGGCGAGGTGCCCGGGCTCGCACCCCATATCGAGTTCCTGGCGGGGCAGGACTGCGAATCCTACCGTGATCTCGCTTATACGTTGCTGGCGATTGAGCTGGCCCTGGACGATGCCGGTCTGACCTACGACCGCGACGCCAACAACATCGGTGCGGTTCAGGTTTTCGAGGCTCCGGGCTCCGAGCGGACGGTGAGCCGCCTGTTCGAGCTGTGCTCAGCCCCGATGCCCTCGGACCCGCCGCCGCGGTTGTACGACCAGCTCGCTCCCTTTTTCTACAGCTCGCAGCCCTTCCTGTACGTGCACATGGCAGGTAAGGCCCTGGGGCTGCGGGGCTTCTCGACGAGCGTGCATAACGCGTGCGCTTCGGGTGCGTTCGCGATCGAGTTGGCGGCTCAGCGAATCCGCCTGGGGCTCGCGGACGTCACCATCGTGGCCGGCGGCGAGGCCTTCGATACCGGCGTGCGCATGGAGTGGTTCCGGCGGCTGGGTCTGTATGCCTGCGATGGCCGGATGCGCCCCTTTGACGCCGGCTCGTCGGGGTTCTACGTGGGCGAAGGGGCGGGAGCGATCGTCCTGGAATCCGCATCGCACGCTGCCCGGCGCGGCGCGGAGGTCTATGCGACGTACCGGGGCGGAGCGTTCGCCCAGCAGGGCTGGAAGCAGACCATCCCCGACGTGCGGTCGGCCAGACTGCGCGACGTGATCAACCACGCGCTGGCACAGGCGCGGGTGTCCCCCAAGGAGCTGGACCTGATCGTGCCCCACGGAGCAAGTACGTCCCTCTCGGACGGGTATGAAGCGACGTGTCTGGCCCAGGCGCTTCGCGGAGAGGCCGGGGCGGCTGTGGCCACCGTCTTCAAGCCGCACGTCGGGCACATGCTGGCGGCCAGCGGCGTCATCGAAACGATCTGCATGATACTCGCCATGAAGCGCGGGGGCGTCCCGCCCACACTGCACAGCCGCCCGGACAAGGTGGAGCTTGCCGTGCCGCTGGCGACGGCGTTTGTCGAGCGCCCGGTTCGCACGGCCCTCAAGCTGTCAACCGGGTTCACCGGGCACGACGCCGCATCACTGTTCACAAGCGGTCAGCCTCGTGGGGCATTGGCGTAATCGGGTGGCCCGTGGGGGCATCGTGCGTTCGCGCAAGCTCGGCGGATTGACCGCGCCAAGAACCCGTCGCTGGCGCTCCGGGATCTGATTAGAACCTTGCGGCGAGACATGAGCGCGCTTTGCGCGCATGTTCTTCCACAAGGTTCCTCTTTGGATGCGGACCGGGGAAAGGCGGTCCGCCTTAGCTTTTCTCCTCGAATTCGGCGTCGATGACGTCGTCGTCTTTGGTGCCGGAGGTGGCACCGGCGGTTTCCTCGGCCTGGGCGGCGTCGGCGGATGCACCGGGGGCGCCGGCTTTCCTGGCCGCTTCCTCGTACATGATCCTGCCGATGGTTTGCGACGCGGTGGCGGCGTTCTCGAGGGCCTTGGTGATCGCGTCCTTGTCGTCGCCCTTGAGCGCTTCCTTGAGCTGATTGATGGCAGCCTCGACCTTGCCCCGCTCGTCGGGAGGGACCTTGTCGCCGTGCTCCTTGAGCGTCTTCTCGGTCTGGTAGATCATGTTGTCGCCCCGGTTCTTGAGATCGACGACCTCGCGGCGAGCCTTGTCCTCTTCAGCGTGCGCCTCGGCCTCCCGGCGCATCCGCTCGACCTCTTCCTTGCTCAGGCCGCTGCTGCCCTCGATGCGGATCGACTGGGCCTTGCTGGTGGCCATGTCCTTCGCCGATACGTTCAGGATGCCGTTGGCGTCGATGTCGAAGGTGACCTCGATCTGTGGCAGGCCCCGCGGTGCGGGCGGAATCCCGGTCAGGTTGAACCGGCCGAGCGACCGGTTGCCGGCCGCCATCTCACGCTCGCCCTGCAGCACGTGGATCGTCACCTCGGTCTGGTTGTCGGCGGCAGTGCTGAAGACCTCCTTCTTGCTGGTCGGGATCGTGGTGTTACGCTCGATGAGCTTGGTCATCACGCTCCCGAGCGTCTCGACGCCGAGCGAGAGGGGCGTCACGTCGAGCAGTACGATGTCGTCCTTATCGCCGGCGAGCACCGCGCCCTGAATGGCGGCGCCGACGGCGACGACCTCGTCGGGGTTGATGCTCTTGTTCGGCTCCTTGGCGAAAATGTTCTTGACCAGCTTCTGCACGGCCGGCACTCGGGTTGACCCGCCCACGAGCACGACCTCGTCGATGTCGCCGGGCGAGATCTTGGCGTCGGACAGCGCGCCCATCACCGGCTGGCGGGTTCGCTCGGTGAGGTGGTCGGTAAGCTGCTCGAACTTGGCCCGGCTGAGGGTTTCCTGGAGGTGCTTGGGCCCGCTCTGATCGGCGGTGATGAACGGCAGGTTGATCGTCGTCTCCTGGGTGGTGGAGAGTTCGCACTTGGCTTTTTCGCACGCTTCCTTGAGACGCTGGAGGGCCATCGGGTCCTTGCGCAGGTCGATCCCTTCCTTCTTACGGAACTCCTCGGCCACGTAATTGATGAGTTCCTCGTCGTAATCATCGCCGCCGAGGTGCCCGTCGCCGTTGCTGCTGAGCACTTCGAAGACGTTATCGCCGATGTCGAGGATCGAGATATCGAACGTCCCACCGCCGAGGTCGAAGACGGCGATTTTCTCGTTGGCCTTCATTTCCAGCCCGTAGGCAAGCGACGCAGCGGTGGGCTCGTTAATGATGCGTTCGACCTTGAGCCCGGCGATTTCGCCGGCGTCCTTGGTGGCCTGGCGCTGCGAGTCGTTGAAGTAGGCGGGCACGGTAATGACCGCGCGGTCCACCTTCTCGCCCAGGTAGTCCTCCGCCGTCTTCTTGAGGTCGCGCAGAACCATGGCGGATACCTCGGGCGGGGTGTACTCTTTGCCGCGAACCTCGACCTTGACCAGGTCGCCCTCACCGCCGACGACCTTGTAGGGAACCTGCTTCTCTTCGTCATGGACTTCATTGTGGCGCCGGCCCATGAACCGCTTGATCGAGAAGACGGTATTCTGGGGGTTGGTGACCTGTTGGTGCCGGGCAATCTGGCCGACCAGTTGCTCACCCTTGGCGGTGAAGCCGACCACCGACGGCGTCAGCCGCGAGCCCTGAGCGTTGGTCAACACCTTCGGCTGATCGCCTTCCATGACCGCCACGACCGAGTTGGTGGTTCCCAAGTCGATGCCGATGATCTTTGACATAGCCGTGCTCCTCGGGCTGCTGCTATGTCCCTCTGCGGGCGCACAGCCCCACGAGTGGCTTGGCAAGTGGGGTGCCAGCGGCCGCCGCCGACGGGTGCTTTTTCTTAACTTGTTCATTTACAGGATGTTGCGTAATCGTGCCGATGGTACATACTGGCGTTAGCCTGCCAGAGTGGCAGGGGGCGATTCCTCGGGATTGGCACACCTGCCGATTCGGGAGCTGGAACAGAACCGTGGCCATGGTTCGCCCACCTTACGGAACACTGGAGGGCCAGGGCTTCCCCACGGTCAGGCAGGTCTCGATCTTCGTGGACAATCGCCCGGGCCAACTCCTCCGATTGGCGCAAGTGTTTGCCAGGCAAGACATTAGGATCCTTGCCCTGTCTGTGGTGGACTCGGTAGACTGCTCCGTGGTCCGGCTGCTGTTCGATTCGCCCGACGAGGCGTTGGCCCTGCTGGGGGAGGCGGGTTTCGCGGTCAGCGTGGCTGAACTGGTGGTGGTCGGGTTGCCGCCCGGCAAACGGGGGCTGCTGGCGGTCTGGTCGGTCCTGCTCAGCAGCGAGATCAATATCGGTTATGCGTACCCGCTACTGCCGGCTCAGGTCGGCCCGGCCATTGCCCTGCACGTGGACAACATGGAAATCGCCATTGACACCCTGCAGGAGAAGGGATTCACAGTGCTCAGCGAGGCGGACCTGGAGAGCAACGGGTAGGTGCTGCCAATATGGCGGGACCGACGCCCGGCGTCGGTGAGCATAAGTCCGGCGGCGCCAAGGTTTTGCCGGTTTTTCCGGGATTGGCACCGGCCTTGCCACCGCACAGGGACGTATAAGAGGGGAGAGTGCGTCGGATCTGAAGAACAAGGTCGGGCCAGCGGCTCATCAAAGGAGGTTTCGATGCTTGCGTTCTTGTTCCTCGACCCGCTCTACTTCCTGATTATTGCCCCGGGTGTTCTGCTCGGGGCTTACGCCAGCCTCAAGGTCAAGTCCGTGTTCGCCCGCGCAGGCAAGATCGCCACCCGCCGGGGATGGACTGGCCGGGATATTGCCCAGGCCATTCTCGATCAGGAGGGCATCAATGACGTCGCCATTGAGCCCGTGCAGGGTCACCTGTCCGACCATTATGATCCCCGTCACAGGGTGTTACGGCTGAGTCCTGACGTCTACCACGGACGATCTGTCGCGGCGGCGGGCGTGGCGGCTCACGAGGTGGGTCATGCGATTCAGCATGCTCGTGGGTACGCGCCCCTGGCGCTGCGCAACAGCGTTGTGCCGCTGGCGAACTTCGGCTCAAGTTTCAGTTTCATCCTGTTGATCATCGGGATTGGATTGTGGCGGCCCCTGGCCTTGATCGCATGTGCGTTGTTCACCATGGTCGTGGTTTTTCAGATCGTGAACCTGCCGGTGGAGTTCAACGCGAGCCGGCGGGCCCGTAAGACGCTGGTGACGAGCGGGCTCGTCTCGCAGGCGGAAGATCGTGAGGTAGGCCGGGTCCTGAACGCGGCAGCGATGACGTACGTGGCGGCCACGATCACAGCCATCCTGATCCTGCTCTATCATCTGATGCGATCGGGGCTGCTCGGCGGGCGCAGGTAGCGGCGGCAGGCCGGGTGGGCGCGGAAAGTCTTGTCGGAACTCCCGTGGCGTCGCGGGCGCTTGCTTGCGGCGTCGCTTCTTTTATGGCACAACGCCGGTGAGGAGGAAACCGTGAGGGTGGGAAAGTGAGAACGGGTGAAGGTGAGAATGGGCGAAGGTGACAATGGGTGAAAGTGTAAATGTGTGACGGTGCAGATGTGTGAAAGTGGCAGAGATGCTGGAGGAGTTCGGCCCGCCAGGCGGCGGTTTGTCGTTTGGGGGGTGCTTGGGATCCTCATCGCGGCGGGGGGCGTGGGGATCAAATACGGCCGGCATCACGTGCTGGCGAAGCGTTTTGCGGTGGTGGTGCCGGGGCAGCTCTACCGTTCGGGCTACCTGGAGCAGTGGCCGCTGGCGCGGGTCATTCGCAAGTACCGGCTCAAGACCGTTCTGACCCTGATGACGAATGAGCCGGATATGCCCTACCAGCAAAAAGAGGAGGCGCTGCTCAAGCGCGAGGGTGTGGCGTTGGTCCGCGTAGGCATGCCGGGTGACGGCTGTGCCGACTTCGATCTGCTGGACCGGGCGGCCGAGGCAATCGCGGACGAATCGCGGCGTCCGTTGCTGGTTCATTGCGCGGCGGGCGTGTGTCGCACGGGGGCGGCCTACGCGGCCTGGCGCATGAAGTACTGCGGCTGGGATGTCGATCAGGCCCTGGCGGAGGCGGGCCGATACGGCATCACCCCACGGCGCAAGCCGCAGCTTTGCGAGCATTTGCGCCGCTATTACGAGTCGCTGGTGTGCCGCGGCTACTCGTCGAAATCGAACTCGAGGCCCATGGCGTATTCGTCTTCGGTATCCGCTTCGAGCTCCACGCAATATCGGACGACGGCCTTTCCGCAGAAAGTGGCCTCGGGCAAATGGAGGGCGATTTCGAGCGCGGTTCCGGGCTCGAAGTAGCGCTCGCAGGTGATTCCAACACCGGTGATACTGACGTCACGACAGGTCCCGAACCACGTCTCGTCACCACCGCCGTCGGCAGGCCGGAGTCCGATCGCGCCGGGGAAAGGCCAACGAGGCGCCCGGCGGCGTTCGTTTCCGGTGTAGTCACTCTCGGGAGCCTCCCGCGAACGGACCAACTCTGCAATTCGATCTCGGGTCAGCTTGACGATGTCGTTGGTTAACATGACGACTACCCCCTGGCGACTGGAGTTGCGGCCGCTCCGCGTCGGATCGGCCGTGGCCCACGCCCCTATACTCTTACCCCTCAAGCGTCGGAGGATGGCCAGGTCTGGTGGTTGGTTCGGCACCGGGGCGGCGGAGCTTGATGTTCAGTCCGCGGTTATTCTGGAGGAAAACACGTCGCGGAATGAGAAGGAGCATGAGCATCAGCAAGGCGGGCTCGAACACGAGCAACCCACACAGTCCGGTAACGGGCTCGGACGGCGCTTCGGCGAGCACTTCTTCGCCGTCCTGGGACGCATCGTCCGAGCTGTTCTCATCCGCGGACGCCTGGTTCTCCTGAGACGGGTCCTCGTTGACCGTGATGGTCACCGTGCCGGGCGTCGAGTCCTCTTTCCCGTCGTTGGCCACCCAGTCGAAGGAGTCCTCGCCGACCATGCCGCCGTCCGGCGTGTAGACGAACGACAGGTCGGAGCCGGAGGGACTGTACTCGGTCGTGGTACTCGTGACGGTGCTGCCGCCGATCTTGAGCGTGCCGGCACCAGGCAGCCGGGTGATGCGGACGACCAGCGAGTCACCGTCGGCGTCGGTTGGTGTCAGCACGCCCTCGACCGTGCCGTTCTCGGTCCCGGTGAGCGAAACCGCGGGTGAGACGGGCGGGGTGTTCACCACGATCGTGACCACGGCCCGGTCGGATGCCGCCACGTCATCTTGCACGCGGTAGTGGAAGCTGTCGGTACCCTGATAGCCCGCGTCCACCGTGTAGGTGACGGTTGTCTCGCCGGCGTCGAGAAGCAACGGCAGGTCGCCGTCGGTGATCCCGGCGCCTCCCGCGTCGAGCGTGCCGTGGGTCGGCAAGCTGATGATCCGGTACCGGACAGGGTCTCGGTCCGCATCGGTGCTGGTGAGTTGGATTGTCGTGGTGCCGTCGGGCAGGACGGTCGTGCTTATGTCGTCGGGCACGGGTGCGGTGTTGATCTCGATCTCGACCGTGATCGTGCCGGTACCCTCGGTGCCATCGGTGGCGGTGAAGTCGAAGCAGTCGTGGCCGTGATAATTCGCATCCGGCGAGTAGGTCAAATCAGCGGTGGCGGTCTCGAGAGGGAGGTCGTCGTCGGTGAGTGTGGTCGATCCGCTCGTGAGACGTCCGTGCCCGGGCAGAGCGGCGATGACGTAGGACAAGGTGTCGCCATCGGGATCCTCGGCCGGCAGGGTGATTGTCAGATCGGCGTTCGGCTGCGTAGAGAATGTGTTGTCCGTCTGCGCCGGCGGTTGGTTGATCACGATACTGACCGTAGCGGTGTTCGAATCGCCGGTCCCGTCGTTGGCCTTGAACTGAAAGGTGTCGGTGCCGTGTTCGTCGCTGTCGGCGGTGAAGGTGATGCTGTCTCCGCCGGCGCTGATCGTGTAGGGCAGATCGCTGCTGGTCAGTGAGGTCGAGCCGGAGGACAGTGTGCCTTTGCTGGGCAGCGAGGCGATGATGAAACTGAGGGAGTCACCGTCGCCGTCGGAAGCATCGAGTGTGACGGTGACGGCCTCACCAGGCCCGATCGTACAGGAGGCGTCCGACGCCACTGGAAGCGTGTTCTGAGCCTGAGCCAAGCCGGCGGGGCAACAGAGCCATGCCGCACACGTCAGCGTGGCAATGTTGGTCCAGACCGAGCCCCTGCCTGGGTGTGGGCGTGCAGGCACCCTGATGCAGCGGGGATTTGCTCGGTGCCATAAGGCCATCGTGCGTGGTATCGGTCCCGAGATGGGGCGGACTTGAGGTTGCCACGGGCCTGGTCTGCCCCGCAGGCTGAGATGACGAATCGGGATGCCTGCGACGATACGCCCAGACCGCATCGAGAAGGGCCTCAAGAACCTCGTCGTGTGCTCCGTCCGGGGCCGAGGTCATTTCGACGGCTCCGTCCACAAGTTCGTAGCGCTGTCCTTCGGGCAGGTCGGCCTGGAGGTACTCGTCAACTGTGAAGCGGATTTCCGGCAACGCACGTGGAGAAAGGACAGCCACCATTCTGACACCTCCCTGGTATTGTGCCAAACCGCCGGCCAGGTTACCATCGGCCCTGGCGGCATGTTCATCTCGGGTGCCCCGGAAGAATCACTCAGCAAAGCTACACGGGAACCTACTTTGTGCCGATGTATCGCTCTATGAAGGGATCTCGGGTTCGAGCCGTCATTGCCCTGGGGCTCGCCGCGGGTTGGCTGGCTTGGGGGCATCCTGCGCTGGCGCAACACGAACCTGCCCACCAGCCCCCCGCCGCACCCGCAATGCCGGGCGCGACACAACCGGCGGAACACCACCAGCACGCGGATCACCCTGCCTCACACGAAGGTCACGACGAGCAAGGCTCACACGAAGCGCCCTCACTGATCGCCGTCGCGCCGTTCGGTGCGATCCTGCTGTGCATCGCGATCCTGCCCCTGATCCCCAGGACGTCCCACTGGTGGCACCACAACAAGAACAAGTTCATCATTGCCGCGGCTCTGGCCGTGGTCACGTTGGGCTATTACTTCCTTCGTGGGACCGGTTTCGGCCACGGGGAGCACCTGGCCGAGCCCGGCACGCCCACCGTTCTCCAGGTACTCGACCACGCCGTCCTTGCCGAGTATGTCCCCTTCATCGTGCTCCTGTTCAGCCTGTACACGATCAGCGGGGGCATCCAGTTGCGCGGCGACCTGAAGGCCACACCCATGACGAACGTGGCCTTCATCGCCACCGGCGCCTTGTTGGCCAGCTTCATCGGGACGACCGGGGCGTCGATGCTGCTCATCCGCCCGCTGCTGCAAACCAACCGCGAGCGTCGCTACGTCCGGCACACGGTGATCTTCTTCATTTTCCTGGTGAGCAACATCGGCGGGTGCCTGCTGCCGATCGGCGATCCACCGCTGTTTCTGGGCTACCTTTTCGGCGTGCCCTTCCTGTGGACGTTGGGTCTCTGGAAGCCGTGGCTGTTCTGCTGCGCGGTGCTGCTCGTGGTTTACTGGATCTGGGATACCCGGCTATACAAGAAGGAGCCGCCGCTCGATCATCTCCTCGATCAAGTGCACATCGAGCCGTTGCGGTTTTGCGGTCTGCTCAACTTCGCCTGGCTGCTGGGCGTGGTGCTGTCGGTCGCGCTTCTGGTGCCGGGAAAGCCCTTCCTGGGCAGGTACTTCGTTGTCCCGGACTATCTGCGGGAGGCCGCCCAGCTAGGCTTCGTTGCCGTCGCCTGGGTCACCAGCTCGCCCAGGATCCGCCAGGAGAACAAGTTCAATTTCTTCGCCATCATCGAGGTGGCGGCGTTGTTCATCGGCATCTTCATCACCATGCAGGTGCCGGTCGAGATCCTGAACATCAAGGGGCCCGAACTCGGCCTGAGCCGCCCGTGGCAGTTCTTCTGGGCAACCGGGATCCTGTCGAGTTTCCTCGACAACGCCCCGACTTACGTCGTCTACTTCCAGACTGCCGGCACGCTTG
>Ga0307434_1000649_pt1 | contig 21893 bp, 19 predicted proteins | sample SalMarWE160220MG_FD_202156 | JGI IMG/M metagenome (GOLD analysis project Ga0307434, IMG submission 202156) | Salt marsh sediment microbial communities from the Plum Island Ecosystem LTER, Massachusetts, United States - WE1603-220 | ecosystem: Environmental > Aquatic > Marine > Intertidal zone >... | reverse complement strand
AGCAGCTTGGAGTGCGCGCGCTGGCTACCCGGGCGGCTTATTCCATGGCCAGGAACCAGGGCTATGAAAACAATCGCAAACGAGATCGAGTCGACAGTCGCCTGGAGGGTTTTAACAGCACTCACCAACTCATAGTTCTTGACGATAAAATATCCCGACCTCAAAAATCTTGATTGTTGATGATATGAGTGCAAGTTTGGGATGAGTGCCAGTTTGGGCCGTAATCGGGTCCAACTCACTTAATTTGATGCGACAGCTATTAACATGATTGAACAAGTCTCATGAACACTCTTTATATTATCGGCGGTGGACTGGCGGGATCTGAAGCTGCCTGGCAGGCGGCCCGGATGGGTGTAAAAGTCATAATCCATGAAATGCGCCCACGGAGAATGACCGAAGCCCACACTACTGAGGGTCTGGCTGAACTCGTTTGTTCAAATTCATTTCGCTCCGATGATTGGGAGTACAACGCTGTCGGATTGCTCCATGAGGAGATGCGCCGGAGCAACTCTCTGATCATGGAAGTTGCCGATGCCAAAAGACTACCTGCCGGTGGCGCACTTGCTGTTGATCGCGTTGGTTTTTCTGCGCAGGTAACAAAACGGCTTATGGATCATCCGAACATTGACCTTGAACGCGGCGAAATCGCTGACCTTCCCCCTGCCGACTGGCGAAGCGTGATTATCGCAACTGGCCCCCTTACTTCGGAAAGTCTGGCTGACAAGATCCGCAAGCTGACGGGTGAGGAAGATCTTGCTTTTTTTGACGCGATCGCCCCTATTGTACACAAGGACTCAATCGACTTCAGTATTGCCTGGTATCAGTCCAGATACGATAAATCTGGACTGGACGGATCGGGAGCAGACTATATCAATTGTCCCCTGGACAGGGGACAATATTACGACTTTGTGGACACTCTGCTGTCCGGGGATAAGACCGATTTTCATGAATGGGAGAAATCCACTCCCTATTTTAGCGGCTGCTTACCTATCGAAGTGATGGCTGAACGTGGCCCGGATACGCTGCGCTACGGTCCAATGAAACCTGTCGGGCTCACCAATAAACACAAGCCGGATGAAAAACCTTATGCAGTCGTTCAACTTCGTCAGGACAATGCCCTGGGCACACTTTGGAATATGGTTGGCTTCCAGACAAAACTCAAATATGGGGCACAGGCTGAAATTTTCAGAAAAATTCCCGGACTTGAAAATGCCGTATTTGCACGACTTGGTGGCTTGCATCGCAATACATTTTTGAACAGTCCCAAGGTTCTGGATTCAACTCTGAGGCTGCGTAATGAAAAGCGGCTCAGATTTGCGGGGCAAATTACCGGCGTCGAAGGTTATGTGGAATCAGCGGCAATCGGTTTGTATTGCGGCCGGATGGCAGCCGGTGAAATAAAGGGCAGGCCGATCTCAAATCCTCCACCCACGACCGCAATTGGCGCATTGTTAAACCACATAACCGGCGGGCATTTGTCGGTTGGCGGCTCTTCTCAAACTCGCAGTTTCCAGCCCATGAATGTTAACTATGGACTGTTCCCGCCCATAAATATTCAGAATTCCGAGAATGGCAAAAGATTGAAGGGTAAGGAAAAGTCCCGCGCCCGGAGACGCGCCATTTCCGTTCGGGCACTTGAAGATCTTGAGACTTGGCTCCATGGTTTTTCTCAGGCAGCGGAATAAATGGTATCTTCAAAGAGTATGAGAGTCTCTCAGTCCGTTATATGGAACGAAAATCAGGTGGACATCCACCGCTGCTTGATCAGTTTGGAAAAACTCGTTGCTATAGTCCAGCGAAGCAGGATTCGTCAGCCTGGCGAGGTCCTTGTCCCACGCCACAGAAGCCAGAGTCTCTGAAGAGGATTTAACACGGCTAAATGCGTTAATGGATTGTGTGAATTCCTCTCCAAAATAGTGAGATAAGGATCTACAAGCGCGAGCGGCAGATATGCTGTCGACACCCTGGAGCCCACTTGTTCCAGCAGGGATCTTGACGTCTTCAATTCTTGGCGACACCGGTTTCTCAAGTCGGTAAGCATCCTGTTTAACCCGGAGCTCTCCTGTCCCCCTAAGAGTTGAACTCTGTCCACGCCGAATTCATTCAGAATATCCTGCGGAATGAATATCCTGCCGCTGGCAGTGTGATATGGAAGCAGTTTCATGATCTGCATCAGTCCATAGGCACGCCCCGCCCTCTCAACAAGTTCCCTTGAAGAAATTTTATTGTCCAGAATAATTTGCTCGGACAAAGAAAAAACTGCCCCTGTTGTTTTGTTGAAATAGGAGTTCAGAGCATTGAAATCCGGAAATATTGTGCGGGAAATATCGAAGCTGCGCGCATCAATCATCTCCAGCAGGCTGACAGTCGAGATATCAGATCTGGCCAGCGTCACGGCCATGGAGTCTGCCACTGGATGGCCAACCCGTTCACCCCGTGCAATTTTCTCCAGCGTATCCCTCCACCACTGCAGGCGGATTTCTCCAAGCTGCGGTTCAGTTACTATCTGGGGAATTCTTTCAAGCTCAACATTAAATGCCAGAATTGGGAATATCTTGGTCTGGTATCGCTTATCCAAAAACAAGGCTGCGACATATCGGTCGCGGTCATGATCCCGGACCAATTTTCGAATTAACGACACCTCATTGCCCTTATGTGAGAAGACTATTTTGACAATTCTCCAATTTTTTGTTGCTGATACGCTCCGCCTGGATTTCAACTTCGAGACTTGGCAAACTTTTCCTGGTATCCTCAGAATGCAGTGGCTGTCTCATACAATTGAAAATCAAACCCTCAGATTCGAATTCACAGCATTTTTATCAGTGAAGTCAAATCAATCCATGCATAGTTGGATTTAATCGACGGCAATAAGGGCGGCGGCAACCCGCCTTTGCTCTGAAAGCAGCACATTGTAGGTCCGGCAGGCCGCGCCGGTGTCCATGGCTTCAATCTGGATTCCGGCGTCTTCAAAAAAATCTCCCGTATCTTTATCTGGAAAAATTTGTTTTGAACCGGTGCCTAACAGCAGAATTTCGATCTGTTCGGCTTCCCTCACGACCGGACTGTAATGGTGTGTGAGATTAATCTGATCTGGTCCTTCAATGTTCCAGGCCTGAATGCCGCTTGGGAGACACAATATCGATCCCCGGTGGCTCATGTCTGCAAACCGGAAGCCTCCGTTGCCATAGGCATCTATCTGGACCTGTTCCGGGTAGAACGGGATATCTGTTGTCATTCGAAACCAATTTATTTTTACCAGCAGCTTATCTGGAAATTTGATCGCCGGATGCATCACCCCGCCGAAGACTTGACTTTCGCTCCTCCGAAGCCCGACCAGTCCCGCTTAACTCCAAATATCAGCAGTAGCGGGGCTGCAATGAAAATTGACGAATAAGTTCCGACGACAACACCCCAGATCATTGCGAAAGTAAAACCGCGAATGACCTCACCGCCAAAAATATATAGTGCCAGCAAGGCGATCAGAGTTGTGACCGATGTCAGAATTGTCCGTGAAAGGGTTTCATTTATGGAAAGATCCAGTAGCTCTTCCAAACCCATTTTCTTATATTTTCTCAGATTCTCCCTAATTCTGTCATAGACGACCACGGTATCGTTCAAGGAATAGCCCACGATTGTCAAAATCGCTGCAATGATCGACAAATTGAATTCCAGCTGGAGTACCGAAAACACGCCGATGGTAAGCAAAACGTCATGCACGAGAGCGGCCACGGCACCAAGAGAAAATTGCCATTCAAAGCGAAACCAGATATATATTAGAACAGCTAAGATTGCCGTAATAACAGCAATCGCACCATTGACCTTCAGTTCCTCTGACACCGTAGGCCCCACCACTTCTGTTCGTCGATAATCGACACTGTCTCCAAGTGCAGAGCGGATTTTTATTATCACCTGCTGCTGGGCTTTCTCGCCACCGGATTGGCGCTCAACCCGTATGAGAACATCGTCAGGTGCTCCGAATTCCTGGATCGTAATATCTCCCAGTCCGAGACCCCCTATCTTATTTCTTAGTTCGCCGATATTTGCCGGTCCATCCTTAGTCTTAATTTCAATCAGAGATCCTCCCTGAAAATCAATTCCGTAATTAAGGCCGATGGACAGAAAAGCAGCAATTGAAGCCACTATCAAAATGGAAGACCCTGTGAATGATAACCACCGCAGATTTACGAAAGGGTAGTGCGTCCCGTGCGGAAAGAAATCAAAGCCTTTGAATTTCATCAGTCTCTCCTATATGGGCACAACAATATTGCGGCTTGACTGCGATTTAAGCCAGTAGCTGATCATAAGCCGAGTCACGGTAAATGCTGTGAACACGGACGTAATGATTCCGATTGACAGGGTAACGGCAAAGCCTCTTATAGGCCCGGAACCAAGCCAGAACAAAATAAACGCTGCAATGAAAGTCGTGATGTTGGCATCCAAAATGGTTCCGAGAGCACGGCTGTATCCGGATGATATTGCCGAGATGGCTGTTTTACCCGCCCTGACTTCCTCACGAATACGTTCGAATATCAATACATTGGCATCCACCGCCATACCAATTGTAAGAACAATTCCGGCAATTCCGGGCAGGGTCAGTGTTGCCTGCAAAATTGAAAGCGCGCCGATGATCAAGGCGATATTGATAAATAGAGCCGATATTGCGAAAATGCCGAACTGACCGTAAGCAACGAGAATGAATACGACGACGCCCAAAAGACCCAGAACAGCCGCCACCTTTCCAGCAGCAATGGAATCGGCTCCCAGACTTGGGCCCACCGTCCTTTCCTCGATAATGTCGAGCGAAGCCGGCAGCGCACCTGAACGCAGAAGGATTGCAAGGTTGTTGGCTCCCTCAACTGTGAAATTACCACTGATCTGGCCCGTCCCACCGAGGATCGGTTCCTGAATGACGGGGGCAGAAATGACTTCACGGTCCAGCACGATAGCGAACGGGCGGCCCACATTGTCCCGTGTGACCCTGCCGAACCGTCGTGCTCCTGAAGAATTGAACCGGAACGTTACCACCGGTTGGTTGGTGCGCTGATCAAAACTGGGTTGAGAATCCACCAGATCCTCACCGGAGACAATAACACGCCTTTTCAGCAGATATTCAATACCTGCTTCGTCCGAGGAAGGTAAGATTTCAGTACCGGGAGGCATACGTGTAGCCCTGGCCCGAGCTGCCGTCATTGAAGGTTCGACAAGCTGAAATGTGAGCTTTGCGGTCTTACCAACAAGTTCCTTGAGTTTTTGAGGGTCGTCAAATCCGGGAACCTGCACCAGTATGCGCGCCTGGCCCTGTCGCTGAATATTTGGTTCGGTTGTACCCAATTCGTCGACCCGCCGTCTGATTGTCTCAATGGTCGAGCGTATGGCGGCATTAATACGTTCCGTCAAAGCCGGCTCAGTAGGGGTAATTTTTATCAGTCCGTCAGCCCCTCCTTCGATCTTGAGATCATTTCCGCCGGACCCTGTGAATACAGAGCCCTGCAGTTGCTGAACAATTTCATTTAAAGCCTTTACTGCGCTCTCCTGATCTTCGGGTTTTCTGATGCGCAGAATCACGGATTCCTGTGTAGGTCTCAGGCCGGTATATCCGATCTTTTCCTTGCGCAAGACGTTGCGCGCATCATCACGGATTGTTTCGAGCCATTCTGATATTAGTTCATTTTGGTTCATTTCCAGTAGCAGATGCGACCCTCCCTGCAAATCCAGGCCAAGATGCACCTGCTTATGGGGTATCCATGATGGCAACCCCTCGAGCATTTTGGAATTTATCAGATTAGGCGCGGCAAAAAGCATGCCCAGTACCGAGACCGCAGCAACCGATATAACTTTCCAACGGGCAAAATGCAGCATAAAATTCTTGTTCCTCTTTTTGGTTGATCGGTTATACGATCGACCAGCCTCATTCAATGCCTAATTATTCAGTGAACCATCAAGTTCTTTGAAGGTTCGAAAAGTCAACAATATTAAATGCAATTAGCACCAGGTACCGCCATCAACTCTTAACTCCATCCTTGACCGGCTCACCTTTGGCGCGAACTTCAGAAATGGTCGCCCGCATAAGCCTCACGCGGACGCCATCGGCAATTTCAACCTGCAGTTCGACATCATCGATAACTTTGTTGACTTTGGCAACAATACCCCCCGCTGTCACAACAGTGTCTCCCCGGCGTACTGCGGCGACCATCTCGCGGTGATCCTTCAGCCTCTTTTGCTGAGGACGGATGATTAGAAAATACATAATTGCAAATATTGCCACAAACGGCAAAAGTGATATGAAGAAATCATTGCCGCCAGCAACCTGCGCATAGGCCGGTGTTATGAACATGGATGAAACTCCCGTTTAGACTCGGTTAGGGCCGTTGACGTTAGGTTCCCGGTCAAGCGGCGATGTTCAGTTGATTTTTCGCCGCGAATATATAGCCGCTGCGGTCCTTTGCAATGGGGAGAAGGGCGAATTCTTCGAAAAAGATTGAATTTCTTCAACAACCTTCTTCTAAATACCCGTGAAATCTGATTTATGGAACCTAAATTGTGGTGAGCCGCGAAGAAATCGGTCAAAATTGCGCCAAATGAAGAATCGGGACTTTTGCTCGAAAAAATCATAATTTTTGTGATCAGGATAGAATAAAACAATGAAAATTGAGACGACCCTAACCAGTCTTTGGGCGCGAGCGGTCGAGGCGTTGGAACGTCTGGCTCCGGAGCCGGCCAGCCGGCCAGACTTCAATTCCGCAGAAGCCTTTATCTGGCAAACGGATCCCCAGGGATTTATTGCCGTGGAAAAAGTCAACCGGCTTCCTGTTGAACTTTTGCAGGGGATTGACCAGCAGATCAAAATTCTGATCGAAAATACGCTCAGGTTTGCTCAGGGGCTGCCGGCCAACAATGCACTTTTGTGGGGCGCGCGGGGTATGGGCAAGAGTTCCCTGGTCAAGGCGGTTCATGCCTATGCGGATCAGCAGCTTATCACCAACAAATCCAAATCAATGCCACGCATGAAACTGATCGAAATTCACCGGGAGGATATTGGCTCTCTTCCGCAATGCCTGTCGTTCCTCAAAAAACAGTCACATCGTTTTATTGTTTATTGTGATGATTTATCATTCGATCATGACGACACGTCTTACAAATCTCTGAAGGCGGTGCTGGAAGGAGGGATCGAAGGACGACCGGACAACGTGCTTTTCTACGCCACGTCAAACCGCAGACATCTGCTGCCCAGAGACATGATGGAAAATGAACGATCGACCGCCATCAATCCTTCTGAAGCTGTTGAGGAAAAAGTGTCACTTTCAGACCGGTTTGGACTTTGGATTGGTTTTCACAACTGTACACAGGACGATTATCTTGCCATGGTCAGAGGCTATGTAAAGCACTTTTCCCTGAAAATTAATGATGAACAACTGAAGGCCGAGGCGCTGGAATGGTCCGTTACAAGGGGTGCGCGATCAGGCCGCGTCGCATGGCAGTATATTCAGGACCTTGCAGGCAGGCTCGGACAACAACTTGAACCTGACGAATGACAGGATGCCGTTCAGAATGAGTGAATACTATCCTAGTACGCAGAATTCTGCAGGATGATCAAATACAGCTGCTTTATAGTTCATCCGGCTTCTGTCCGGTCGACCCGTTTTTTGGGATCAGAGCGGTTCCATATGTTGAACCGGATCAATAGGCTTTGATGCTTTCCTCAACTCAAAATGGAGCTGGGGCTGACCAACAGACCCGCTTTTTCCGCTTTTTGCGATTACTTGTCCGCGCAAAATCTTATCCCCGCGTTTGACCAGCAGTTCGCTGTTGTGGGCGTAAGCGGACACCCAATTGTTGGCGTGCCGGATCAAAATAAGATTACCGTAACCTTTCAGTTCATTTCCCGAATAAGCCACGACACCATTCTGGGCGGCCTTCACCGACGTTCCCATGGGCACAGCGAGATTTACCCCGTCGTTGTGGGCTCCTGACGACTTGGGTCCGAATTCGGAAATAATGCGGCCACGCACCGGCCATCTGAACTTATCATCTGACTGGCTCCGTGACTGGCCCTGGGGCTTGGGGAGCGGACCGATGCCGGCGACACGCTGGCCTCCTGATTTTCGAGATGCATCTTCAGACGTCTTTGAGGAGACAACAAGATCATTTTTGGCGATTGAGGCTACTCGCCTGTTGCTGGTTGGCTGTTGCCGTTCCACTGGAATTTTTTGCGTGCGGACTGATCTTACAGCAGGCATGGTCTCCGGATCGTGACTAAGGCGCACAGCGTCGTCGGGCATCCTTAACAATTGACCGACTTTTAGATTACGGGGATTACTTAACCGGTTATATGCGGCCAATTCAGATGCGCTCACGCCATACCGCTGAGCAATCGAATGAATCGTGTCTCCGCTACGCACCCTGTAAACGTCACCGCCTGCATATCCTTTTGCCGGAATTAACAAGACCTGACCTGTCCGGATATTATTACGGTCAAGTTGGTTGGCCGCTTTTATACTGGTGACAGGAACACCATATTTCTTAGATAAATTGTACAGCGTGTCACCTGACCGAACGGTTATGCGCTGGCCCTGGCCGGCAGAAGTTGCGGGTTCAGGACTGAGACCTGACGAACCAAAGTCACTGCTTGTATTGTTTCTTCCATAACTATCAAGACCGTATGAGGGTTTGGTATCTATGGACGCAACCCTATTAGGATTGGTCGCACCTCTATTTTGGATTGTATCGACCTGGTAATTGGGCCGTTGGACAGGGTCAATTGGTGCGCGCGTTATGGCGGCGCTGTCAGCACCATAGTTTCTGGGGTTTGAGTAGGATGGTGTGTAATCTGTTGTTGATCTCGTGTCGCCCTGCGAGTTTAAATAGCTCTGAGATCCGTAACTCGTTGCGCCAGCATAGGCTGATGTCGGTTGGCTCTTGTTTTCAGTTTCGTTTAACCCAAAAACAGGAAAGTTAAAACGAGACATTGTCGAGCTGCATCCCGCCAACAAACTCGCTGTAATGGCTACAACAGAAACTTTAAGGACACGTCTCGTCCGAAAATCAAATGACAAAATACTCATTACACTACTCTTGAGACCAAATACCAGCTACTGAAGTTTAGTTAATACCGAAAAGAGTAAACAGTTCCTTAATATCCCTGCCGCAGCAATTGTGCAGACCGAGTCCGAGATTTCATTTTTTTTGTATTGTTGAATCTCCATACAGCAAAACACCGTCTTTTTTCCCCACAGCAAAGTAATTGTTAAATCTAGTCAAATATTCCGTCCAAAACATGGCCGGCTAAAAAATTATTATGATTATCTGTCTGCCTCGTAATCAGATGTGGATTCTCCATATATTATCTGACGACAGACAGCTTGAATATGACCGCCTTAACTGATCGGCGGTCCCCGTTTGCACGCTAACGGGTTAAGGTTAAGTCTTCCGGATTTGACACAACCCTGAACAAGTAGGCAGCATAATTTCGGACAAAATTTGCGGACTGCCCATCGCCCTTCGCGTTTCCATATCTCCCCAGAAAATTTTTGACAGCACGACTGTCAGATCGTGTTCTACGGTTAACATATGTTTAATATATAAACCATATATAGTTAATTTCCTGTCGTAAAGCGTACGCATTTTGCGAACCGGAAAAAGGCGTACCAATGAAATTCCGCTGCAGCCCTGCAATGTTCTTTTCCCAGAAGCTGACTTCTCATTTGGTGGCGGCCATTGTCAGTCTGCTGGTGATCACCTCTTTACAGGCCCATGCTGAACCCTTGCCTCAAAGTCCGACGGAAATATCCCAAAAATGGTCCGCCTGGTGGGAGTTCGGCGGTTATTACACTTCCGATGATGCCAGCCGGGGAGAAGTGACCCTGTTCTCTCCTTTGCTCCAGGGGCCGGATGATCTGGTATTCCTGGACGCCCGTGGCAAACTCTTCGAGCAGGATGTCTCGGAAGGTAATTTCGCCCTCGGCTACCGGCACATGCTGGATCAAGGCTGGAACATAGGGGCCTGGATCGGTTATGACTTGCGCCAATCAGAACAGAACAATACCTTCCGGCAGCTCTCCGGCGGCATTGAGATCCTGCATCCGGACTGGGATTTCAGGCTCAACGGATATTACCCCCTGACCAACCCGCAGATGACCTCTTCCAACGCGACCCTTCAGATCACAGGTAATCAGCTTCTGTTCATCAACAGTGAGGAAGTTCCCCTTGAAGGCGCCGATGTGGAAATTGGCGCCCGCCTGCCTCTCGAGCGCTGGATTTCCGAACTGACACCGGATCTATTTGAATTGCGGGCCTATGGCGGCTACTTTCATTTCGATGATGATGAGGCGATCAAGGAGATTGCTGGACCTAAAGGCCGGGTCGAGATCCGGTTCAACGATGTCTTTGCAGATAACCTGCCCGGTGCCAGACTGACGGCTGAGTTTGAATATAGCTATGACGACGTCCGCGGATCCCGTTATGAAGCAGGCGCCAGACTCCGCGTCCCTTTTGGTGGCCGTCGAAATTCAGACTCACTCCCTCAACGACGCGTAGCCCTCACCCGTCAGGAAAGCCTTATGATGGAGGGGCTCGAGCGCGACACCGACATCATTGTCGTTTCTGCCAAACCTGAGCCTGTGACGAGTGTCGCTATGGACATGAATATTGACCAGATCTATCAAACTGATGACGGGGAAAGCCTGCTAAGTGCCGTCAGTAAAGGCGCCAACAATCTGATCCTGGTCTCGGGAGAAAAAGGCGCGATAGATCTGACCAATACCAACGGCATCCTGCTGCAGCAATACCAGATCCTGCTCGGTGGCGGGGCAACTGCCCTGTTTCGGGGCCGGCGGACCGGAACCATCGCCAGCCTAACGGCGCCGGGATCTCAGCCCACGCTCACCGCCGTTCAAAACACCGGGGACAACGGGGTCGTGACCGTTGCCTCGAATACCCAGGTCACTGGATTTAATTTTGAAAAGGGTGGACCGTTTGGCGGCACCCCTGCCCTCTACGGAGATCACGTAAACAACGTCCTGATCAGCGAAAATTCCATTACCGGCGGTCAAAGCACTGGAATTAGGATTGACAATGGTAGCAATATAAATATCCAGGACAACATCATTTCAGACCAGGTATTTGGGATTTATGTACCTAATTCTCAAAATATTAACATTGCCGACAACGTTATTCAAAATGGGTTTAATGGGATCACGACAAATGACTCAACCGACATCACGATCACACGCAATTTTATAGATAGTCTCTTAAACGGGATAGTAGGGCGCGGGGAACGGATCATTATTAGTGATAATGTTGTGCAAAATACAGGCACTGGCATACGCTTGGAAGCGTCGAATTCGGTGGTCAGCCGGAATTCAATTGAAAACATAGAGTTGTACGGCATTTTTTCCCAGGATTCATCGAATTCACGTATTGATCACAATCAGATTTTCAGCGTGCCTGTAAGAATATCTGCATTTGACAGCCAAAATCTGCAGATTGCGAATAATGTCATACATGCCAACGACACCGGCGTAACTTTAGATTCTGTATCTGACTTAAATTCGAATATTGTTTTGGAAGACAATTTTATCGCGAGTTCCGGCGGATATGCTTTCGAGACATTTGTAGATATTCCCGGCCTTAGGCTAAGCGGCAACAATTTCAGCAGTAACGGCAATGGATGGGTCAGCATTAGCAACAACACAAACGGTGTTGTCGTGGAGAACAATATTTTCGCGGGTTTTGAACCGTCCCCCCTCCTGGTTCTCACCAACGATGATGGTGTCACCGGGGACGGCAATATCGACAATACGATAGCGAACAGTGGTGTCTGCACGACCTCAGGCTCCGTTAATATTGATGTGACCTTTACCGACGGCTCATCCTGTTTTTGATAAGAGACCTGCCGGGCGGGCCGGCAAAATGTTCCGGCCCCCTTCTCAATCGTCGCCTTAATTTGATGCCGTTTTGAAAGCATCAACCAGCGACGACATGGTCTCAAAATGGGTTAGGTCCAGATAAAGCGGAGTTATGGAGATCCGGCCGGAATAGACAGCCCAGAGATCAGTTCCTTCCGCCGGCTTTGACTGGGAGCGGTTAAAACCAATCCAGTAGTAAGGATTGCCCCGGGTATCCATGCGATCTTCAATCCGCAGAAGTCCCTGGTCGCGTTTGCCCTGGGTGGTGATGACAGTCCCCTCCACATCGTGGGGCTGGCGGTCGGGGAAGTTGACATTGATAACCACTTCTTTGGGCCAGCCCGTATCCAGAAGCGTCCTGATAATTCCAGCCCCATGGGTCATCGGTGTTTCCCATCGGATGGTGTTCGTGCCTTCAATGTTGATAGCCAGGCTCATGGCGATTGATGGTATACCTAACAGCATGCCTTCCATAGCGCCTGCAATAGTGCCGGAGTAAGTCACGTCATCGGCCATATTCTGACCGCGATTTACTCCGGATAAAACAAGATCAGGCGCTTTGTCATCCAGAATGTGACGCAGCCCCATGATAACGCAATCGGTAGGCGTGCCCTTGATGGCAAAGATCTTGTCTGAAAGCCTGCGCAGCCGCAACGGCTCGTTCAGCGTGAGGGAATGAGAGGCTCCGCTCTGGTCGGTCTCAGGCGCCACAACCCAGATATCGTCGGTCAGCTCGCCCGCGATTTTGACCAGAACATCGAGTCCGGGCGCTTCGATACCGTCATCATTGGTGATCAATATACGCATTGGGTGGTCTCTTGCTTAATTTGCCATAATTTGAGTCATGCCATTGAGATAAGGCTGCAATGCCTCAGGGATCTCGACATTTCCATTGGCCAGCTGATAGTTTTCCAGAATGGCAATCAGAGTCCGGCCGACAGCCAGTCCGGACCCATTAAGAGTGTGAACAAAATCCAGCTCCTTTGACAGTGTTGGCCGGAAACGTGCATTCATGCGGCGGGCCTGAAAGTCACCACATACCGAACAGCTCGAAATTTCCCGGTAGGTGTTCTGACCCGGCAGCCAGACTTCCAGGTCATAGGTTTTTTGAGCACCAAACCCCATATCACCGGTGGATAGAAGTACCACTTGATAGGACAATCCCAATCGTCTGAGAATTTCCTCTGCGCAGCCCGTCATCCGTTCATGTTCCGCGATCGCCTGATCCGGATGCACAATACTTACAAGTTCCACCTTGGAAAACTGGTGTTGTCGGATCATGCCACGGGTATCCTTGCCTGCCGCGCCGGCTTCTAGCCGGAAGCAGGGCGTATAGGCGGTAAACCGCAATGGCAAATCTTCTTCTTCGAGGATTGACTCCCGCACGAGATTGGTCAGTGGAACTTCTGCGGTCGGGATTAGCCAGAACCCGTCTTCCGTGCGAAACTGATCTTCCGCAAATTTTGGCAGTTGCGCCGTGCCGAACATGACTTCGTCACGAACCAGAAAAGGCGGGACAACCTCCTCATAGCCAAATTCCTGCGTATGAATATCCAGCATGAAGGAAGCCAGCGCCCGTTCCATCCGGGCAAGCGCACCTCTGAGGACAACAAACCGCGCGCCCGAGAGTTTAGCTGCCGTTTCAAAATCCATCAAACCCAGCCCCTCACCAATTTCGAAGTGCTGCCTTGGCTCAAAGGAAAAATCCGGTATTTCCCCCTCTGTCCGGATTACGACATTTGCCGTCTCATCCTGTCCGAAGGGGACATCGTCCAGCGGCGCGTTTGGCAACTCTGACAGCATCTGGTTAAGTTCGCCTGTAAGCCTGCGTTCCTTCTCTTCGGCATTTTGAATTTTGACTTTTAGTTCGCCGACGTCACTGATCAGGGCATTGGCAGTCTTTTCATCACCTGAGGATTTGGCTATTCCAATATCTTTTGACAGTAAATTGCGCCGCGCCTGGGCCTCCTGAAGTTCAGTGACACAGGCGCGCCTGTCTTTGTCGAGATCCAGAATTTCTTCCGAGAAAGCTTCAAGCCCGCGCTTCTCCATCGCCTCATCGAATTGTTCCGGATGGTCCCGGATCCATCTGATATTGTACACAGAAGTAGTCCCCGAATTCCTGTACGACTCAATCTGCTGAGGATTGAATCAAATTTGGGCTGCTTGTTACCGCTGCCGTTTTCTCATTCTTTCTAATGAGCCTCAATTTTCAAATCTGCACATATTTCAAACAGCAGCTTGTTGAAAATACCCGAAGAGCGTCATTCTAAATACAAAACTGGTGAACACCTATACGACTTCGTGAATAAGCCGTCTAGCTTCAGATATCCTATTTCATGATCTTATTATCCGGAATTGTCCGTTACATACATTACAGGATTGGGATAATAACTTGATGCATTCTAACCAGTCGGTGCCTCAGAAGGCTCTTCGGTTTGCTCGTCGGAAGTCTGCTCAGCCTCCAGCCGTTTCTTTTCAACCAGCCTTACGGCAAAAATTGAAATTTCATAAAGCAGAAGGGTCGGGATAGCGAGGCCGAGCTGACTGATCGGATCCGGAGGTGTGAGGAAGGCCGCTGCGGCGAAAACCCCGACGACCGCATATTTCCGTTTTGACCGCAGCCCTTCGGCTGTAGCCAATCCGGCTCGAGCGAGGAGAGTCAATACAACCGGCAACTGAAAACAGATTCCAAAACCGAGAATCAGCGTCATGATCAGCCCGAGATACTCACTGACCTTGGCGTTCAGCTGAATGACTATATCTGCGTCCGAACCGGTCTGCTGCATTGACAAGAAAAACTGCATGGCCAGGGGCATGACAATGAAATAGACCACCATGCCGCCAAGCAGAAACAAAATCGGTGTTGCAATAAGGAACGGCAGGAAGGCCGACCTTTCATTTTTATATAACCCCGGTGCCACAAACATATAGATCTGCGATGCGATAACCGGAAAAGCGATAAATATCGCTCCGAACAATGCGAGTTTCAGTTTTGTGAAGAAAAACTCCTGCGGCGCAGTAAACTGCATTTCAATACGGACACTGTCGCCAACAGCCATGCGGTATGGGTGAAGAAGGACATTATAAATGTCCGTTGCAAAGAAAAAACAAATAATAAAGCAAACAAAAATAGCCACAACAGACCATAGAAGCCTTTGTCTTAGCTCTATGAGGTGGTCCATTAAAGGAGCTTTACTTGCATCAATATGGTCTTCAGTCAACGCCTTACGCTCCGCGATTCTCTGTCGCTAAAGTATTTTTATCCTTGGCGCCTCCAGAACTCTCAGAATCCGCATGCGGCTCAATCGATATCGATTTCTCCTCGACATCAGCGTCGTGATCAGGGCTGGGACCGGGCTCTTTCGACTTTTTATTGTGAACAATTTCTTTTGGATCACTTTCTACAGGGCCCTCTACATCGAGATCTAAGTCATCCATTTCGTCATACATATCGATTTCAAGACTATCCTCGATCTCACTCTTTAATTCGTTCATGGGATTGGCACGAGCAAGTTCGTCAACACTCGACTTAATATCATCGAATTCGGAGTCCCTGATAGCTTCATCAAACTGCGACTTAAACTCGTTTGCAGTCTGTTTTATTTTGCCAACATAATTTCCGAGTTGCCGCAATAGCCGCGGCAAATCCTTTGGTCCAACAACGAGTATTGCGACCACTGCAATTATTAAGAGCTCACTCCAGCCGATATCAAACATCAGATTTAAGCCGTGATCATATATTCGCTATCCAGTTACTACTTGGACAAGTTTAAATTGACTCATCCTCATGTCACAATGCATTGCAAGGGTTGCCCGAATTCAGCAATATCAACTTGTCTCTGTTTTTTCGTTAGAAGCCGTTTTTGCGGGCTCGACAGCCTCTTTGGTGTCATGATTAATTGTGTTAATTGTCTTAACGGGTTCCGGCTTATTGTCGTCGTCAGACATACCTTTTTTAAAGCTCTTTATTCCCTTGGCAACGTCACCCATAAGGTCGGAAATCTTGCCACGTCCGAACAATAAAACGAGAAGCACGACAACAATGAGGATTTGCGTCCATCCTGGCATCATCGATGGGGTCTCCTTTACAGTTTAAAAAGTCTCAAAGTTAAATGCACTATTGCAGAAAGCCCCATTGCCCGCAAGTAATCAGCTTTACTGATTTATCAATCCCGGGCTATGGTTGAATATCACTCAACCAATTATTTGACCCGTCCTTTTGATGATCCGTATCGATGTTTTCGCGTGGATCTTGATTTTCCTGGAAAAACATAACCTCGTTCACGTCCAAATTTACACCGATTTCCGTGCCGGTTTCAGGAGCCTCTCTTTCCCGCACGCGAGCAAATAAAGCATTTTCCACCCCTTCTACCGCGAGTTCAACCAGAGCCGCATCCCCCAAAAACTTTCGAGCGATAACACGGCCAGGAGTTCCCTGTTCTGGAGCCACCATCAAAATTCCGCGATGACGCACGCAGAGCAAGCCTGTTCCCGCAGAAACATTTTTCCCCGCCGGATACTCACCAAATGGTGTCAGAAGCTTTTGTCCTCTTATTTCGCACGGGACCTCGTTGATCTCCGAAAACATGCGCGCCACAAATAAATTCCTCGGTTTTCGATAAAGTTCCTCCCCAGTGGCGACCTGCACCAGACGCCCATTGCGCATAACGGCAATTCTGTCTCCCATCCGCATTGCTTCCTCAGCATGATGGGTAACAATCAAACAGGTTGCTCTGGTTTCACGCAGTATGGCTAGCGTCTCCTCACGAATGGTGTCTCTCAGCCTTGGATCCAATCCCGAAAAAGGCTCGTCCATCAGCAACACGCCGGGACGCGGTGCTATGGCGCGGGCCAGAGCCACTCTTTGCTGTTGTCCACCTGAAAGGAGATGGGGAAAGCTGGTGGCATATTGGCCAAGACCCACTCGCCGCAACGCCGCCTTCGCTTCATTTACCGCTTCGGTCTTGCCAAGCGACTTCAATCCAAACGCCACATTGTCCAGAATTGATAAATGGGGAAATAGTGCAAAATCCTGAAACATCAACCCCACATTTCGATTTTCCGGAGGTACAAAAGCATTTTCTCCGGATACCTCACGGTCGTTCAGCAGCACCGCGCCTTCGTCCGGCAATTCAATTCCGGCGGCAATTCTGAGCAATGTTGTCTTGCCACAGCCAGACGGCCCAAGCAGACAAACGATTTCACCGGGCTTAATAGTAAGACTGAAATTCTCTACCGCCTGAATATTGTCAAAGCGTTTGCCTATCGAATTAAATGACAATCCTGCCGCGATCGTCGCAGCAGCGGTTCCACGGGGACCCCATGGCAACAGTTCCGGAGAGTCGTTGGCATCGGCGAGATCGGTTTTCTTCTGATTCATCGGTTACTTTATCAAACATCCCTCACATATCGAGGGATGTTCCTGACGAGAAGCGGAACAAGTTTTTTTTAAATGGAGGTACCGAGGTTATAATTCAAAACTCGAGCCTCAGACCAAAAACATCTCTAGGTGCCGAACTTTCCGATTTCGCCTATTTTGTTATCATCCAATTTGCCCCAATCTTCATTTTTTTCGTCAAGTTCACCAGCAAAATCGAGGAAGTCCGGATCTACCAACGGGTCTTCATCACTTTTCAGGTCCGGTGAATCATCCGGTGTCGGAACGTCAAAGCCATTCGGGAGGGTGCCCTCCAGCAATCCTGCTTCTTTTAACTCCTTCAAACCAGGAAGATCCTTGATTTCATCAAACCCAAAATGCTCGAGAAACGCGTCACTGGTTCCATACGTCACTGGTCGCCCAGGTGTCCGGCGGCGTCCTCTGGGTCGGATCCATCCGGTTTCCATCAGGACATCAAGAGTTCCCCTGGACGTACTTACTCCTCTGATTTCTTCAATTTCTGCACGGGTTACAGGCTGATGATAGGCAATGATAGCCAGCGTTTCGAGCGCGGCACGCGATAATTTTCTCTGCTGTGTTTGATATTTCTCCAGCAGAAATGACAGGTCGTCGGCTGTTCTAAAGGTCCATTTCCCGGCAACGCGAACCAGGTTCACGCCACGGCCGGTATAAAAGCTCTGTAATTCCTCGAGGAGCGTGGAAAGATCATCATCACTGTCAAAATTGTCAGCAAGGGTTTTTTCATCGAGGGGTTCGGAAGCGGCAAACAGTAGCGCTTCCAATATTCTAAGCTTGTCTCGTCGGTCAACTGACGGAAGGGCTGTTATATTTCCCGAATAAATAACCGTCGATTTTGAATTGTCTGGCCCGTTTTCCCTGACAATCGGTTGTTGTGTGGCATCGCTCATTGTGTGACGCCCCTCACCCCGGTTTGCGATATTGTCTGCTTACCAATTATCCCCATTTTTCCAGTCTTCCAAGTTGCTTTGCTAGTTATCTCGTCATTTACCCAACATTGATCAGGAATGTACCTACACCGCCCGCTGACGCGCATAAATCGGCGTGAAAGCATCGGACTGCTTCAGCTCTATTTTGCCATCCCGGGCCATTTCAAGACTGGCACCGAAGGTGCTGGCCGTCAAAGAACGTAAGTCATCTTTATCCATCGGATTGTCCGCCAGGCTCTGTGATAGGACGCTAAGAATGTTAGTCCATTCGAAGGACACTCCAAGCATCTGCTCAAGACGGGTACGTGCCTGCTTGATCGACCACACTTTCCTAGGTTTCATTTCTACGCGGCCAACCAGTGTTCGTTCTCGTTGATGCGCATAAGCCCTCAGCAAATCGAAAACATCAGCATAATATCGGGGTGTCCTTATCACCCGAACGCCTTCTGGCGCTCCTCTTGAAAACAAATCCCTGCCCAGTAAATTTCGGGTCATGAGTTTTGCTGCAGCCTCTCTCATGGCCTCAAGCCGGCGCAGTCGATGGGCAAGAATTGCCGCCATTTCCTCGCCACTCGGTCCTTGCTGTTCTTCTTCCTCCGCGGGCAACAGTAATCGCGATTTCAGATAAGCCAGCCACGCCGCCATAACGAGATAGTCTGCCGCAATTTCAAGACTTAAATATTGTGCCCTGGCGATATAATCCAGATATTGTTGCGCCAGCGCCAGAATGGATATTTTGGTAAGATCCACTTTCTGCTCCCGGGCAAGAGCCAGAAGCAAATCCAGAGGACCTTCAAACCCGTCAATGTCAATGATCAATCCCGTAACGTTACCAGACTTAGTCATTTCCCAGGAGTCGTTTTGCAAATCGGCGCCGGCCTGCGATTCTGGTCTAGTTTTGGACCTATTTGTCTCTGCCATATATTTGCATCTTCCACTTGATGGAAAGTAACGAGTGTTACTTTGAACCGATCATATTTTGATGATGACTAGTCTAATATACTCCGGACCATCAAAATTTGTCCATCTATCACTAAATCGGTCCGGTTACATTGATAATTCGATTCCTGCTGAAAAAACAGACATTTGTGGGCATAAACGGACGCCAAATCCATTACCCGCACTTCAACCCAGCCACCATTTCAAATAAATTTACACTGATTCACCCGTTTCCGGGCCAAAACCTGATTAAGTACTCGTCCAGCTTTATCAGTGTCAAATGGCTTCGATTTTCCAAGATGTCTCAAGGACAGCTGGTATCGACTGAGGCCTTCGCTTTCTAACACAGGAGCATTATCTGCAACTTCTATCATTTCAGGCAATCTGCCGTTACAATGCAGGGCCAGATCGCAGCCTGCTGCGAGAACATTCCTTGTTCGCTCGTACATTTTCCCCGACAGCGCGCCCATGCTCAGATCATCGCTCATTAACATCCCTTTAAAACCGATTTCCCCTCTGATAATCCGGCTGATAATTTTTTTTGAAAGGCTCACCGGATTTTCACGATCCAATGCCGTAAAAAGAATATGAGCTGTCATGGCCGCTGGACAGTCTCTCAAGGCGTGAAAAGGCGAATAATCCCAATTCGCTAAAGTTTCAGCAGATTCATCGACAATCGGCAATTTCAAATGACTATCTGCTTGGGCTCTGCCATGACCTGGAATATGTTTCATTACCGGCAGAACTCCCTGCTTCAAATGCGAGCGGATAACTTCTTTTCCGAGGGCTATGACCTGCTCAGGATCGTTCCCGTATGCCCGGTTTCCGATAATTGGATGGGCTCCTTTCTGAGGCAGATCCAGCACCGGAACGCAATTTCCGTTGACACCATGTTCCGTTAATTGTTTTGCCAGCAGCTGATAGCATAATTGAACGGCCTCAAGTCCAGAGTTCGGATCGTTACGATATGCTTTTCCAAATTCCATTGCGGCTGGAAATTCAACCCAGCCCGGGCTTTTCAGACGCTGAACCCGGCCGCCCTCCTGATCAATGAGCACCAGCAGGTTGTCCCGGCCGACAGCCTCTCTCAAAGCATCACACAAGTGCTTGAGCTGTTCCGGATTATCACAATTCCGCTCAAATAATATGATACCCGCAGGATCGTAGCGTGACAGGAACTTGCGTTCTTCCCGCGAAATGACCGGGCCGGAAATACCACAGATGAAGGATCTTGGGGGCATCGAATAGCACTGGGTTTATATTTACAGTCCTGCCCTGCCTGCTGGAATAATAATCCGCGTCGATAATTGTAAAATCAATCGATCAGATTTTCCGGATGATACAACCGCTTTTCAAACCTGAATTTTTCAGCTTCAAACAGAGTTGGCTGGCATCAGCCTTGCGGGTGACCGGGCCAATCCGCAGCCGATACCATATCCCTTTTGCCCCAAGATTTACACGTTCGATGAGCGGACGGTAGTCGCCCAGGATAGATACATATTTTTGCTGCAGGTTCGCGAATGTGGCCAAAGCATCTGTCTGACTTTTGCTTGAAGCGACTTGTATGGCATATTTGCTGTTCGATGAGGCTTGCACGGGCTTGGGGGCCGGTTTTGCTACAGCTTGTGATAATTGATTGGTGACACGCGGAGATAAGGCAGCAACTTTCTTGCCTAAAACCGCAGAGTTTTCGCGGTCCAGGCTTACCTCGTTATCGGTCGCCGGTTTACGCGTCGGCACCGACGACGAAACTGCAGTTTTTGTATTTTCTGTTAAAGAACCCCCACCATTTTTTGTAGTTTTTGATGCAGAACCGATAGCGGATTTTGGCTGATCGACACTGCTCAGAACAGATGCAGTGGAATCCGCGGGTTTCAGAACTGTACCATCCGGTCGCACAATGAGAGTTCGTACTTTACGGGGAACCTGTTGCGAATTCGACGAAGTAGTGGAGATTGACGCCGTTCGAGCTGAAGCTTGTTCTACCGAATTATTGAGGGTTCCACGTAAATCTCCAATAGCACTTTTCTGCTCCATACTCTCACTGCCGGCAATTACGATACCGGCGGAGCTTCTGGTCGTCTCAAGAACATTTTCCTGTCTGGATACAAGTCTTTCATCTTGTTTCTCACTGCTCTTTCCCTGAATGCGGTCATATATAAGCTTGTTTTTGTTGGCAAATTGCCTGCCACCAGGAGATTCGGGCTTCTCTTTCACAGGTTGATTGCTTGCACGGATAATAGGAGTATCACCTGATGTTTCAGCTGTGAATGGCAACTCAAGCATTCCATTTGTATAGGCATAAACAGCACCGCCGCCAATCACCAGAATACTTGCCGTAATTGATCCGGCAAATAGTCGCCGCCGACCGCGCGGCGCCCGGGACTGGTAATTCTCTAGCGTATTATCGCCCTCATAATAACTTGCATCAACTGGCTGTTCTTCCTCAAAAAAGGATGAGTTTCCATATGATGAATCTTGATAAGAGGCTTCGTCATAAGATGGTTCCAAACTGTTGTGCTGATACCCGACAGCTCCGGATGACTCCGCAAAGCTATCCCGGTTCGGAACAGCCAGATAGTCGGCTTGCCGATGATGTAACTGTTCTTTGACCGAACCGAAGATATCCGATTCTGTCTCTGTTGGAGAAGCGTACAAATGTCCGTTGTTGCCGCCAAATGATGGTTCCGCGTTATAAGAGCA
>Ga0307434_1000648_pt1 | contig 21911 bp, 30 predicted proteins | sample SalMarWE160220MG_FD_202156 | JGI IMG/M metagenome (GOLD analysis project Ga0307434, IMG submission 202156) | Salt marsh sediment microbial communities from the Plum Island Ecosystem LTER, Massachusetts, United States - WE1603-220 | ecosystem: Environmental > Aquatic > Marine > Intertidal zone >... | reverse complement strand
CTTAACAGGAGGTTTCTTTTTTTGGTAGCTATGAAATAATTTTTTTCTATGCTACCCTTAGGGGTGTAGCCCTTTGGTATTTCTATATATAACGCTCGTGCAGAGATTGCATAACTTTTTTACCCCAAGAGCGTTGAGAGCATATATCTGGTCCCGGTTGAATACCTGCGGGTGCTCATCTGGAGCCCCCATGTTACATAGCCTCTCAGGATTTAACGGGGTAAAAATTCAACGCGATAAATCTGTCGGGCCCCGGTGAAATGCCATGGTCTTTATTTATTAGACAGGATTTTCCCCAGTGAAATGGTCTTCGAATTTCACGGGGCAGGCCGGATTGATTGGATTTGTTTATTTTCTCAGTTTCCGCCTGCCCGCAACGCTCTCGCTTGCGAGGCGGGCGGGGAAGAAACTGAGAAAGACAATCCTTTTACGGCGGAGGAAAATTCTGGTTTGTTTTGTTGATAAACTATTTAGCTGTTCAGCTCCCCATTAGCGTATGAGCTTGGTAGCTCTTTTCTCCGTTTCTCCCGTTCTCCGGTTCACCGATTCTCATAGCTGGCCTGTCTCGTCTGTCTGGTCTATTTAGTCGGTCTCGTTGATTCGGTGTATTCCTCTTTCTCGCTAAGCTGGTGACCTTGAAATACGCACTCTCTCCCCTTTGATTGTGATTATTGCTCCAGCATCCAGGTCCTGCGAATGTTCACGAAGCAGTGTCTCCATCAATTTAATTCGCCTTTCAGAAGGTACATCGGGCAACCGAATTATCCCGGAATGGGCTATCCGATCAAGATAGGCGATCTGGCCAAAATCAGTATCTATAGTTATAAGAGTCCTTCCTTGCTCATATGCTATTTCAAGTAACGCTCTGTCACCAGGATCCGGACCAAGTGTGCGCGATTCAAGCACGTCATGCCCCTGACTATTGAGCCATTCAGCCAATCTTCGACCTGCGCACCGATCAACAAGGAATCTCATCTAATGCCGGCCTCTCATTCGGCTGTCACCCGGACACTGTCAAGAGAATCCTGAGCAATGACGGCATGGGCATAGGTAAAGCATGCCCTAATATCTTCCGGCTCAAGCTCCGGATAATCTTTCAGGAGTACTTCTACCGTCTCTCCCTGGGCAAGCAGGCTGAGGATTAATTCAACCGAGATCCTCATCCCCCGTATAATGGGCTTACCGCCAAAAATTTTGGGGTTCGCGGTGATCCGACTCATCAGTTTCTCGTCTGCCATTGTTGATTTCCTCCTCAAATACTAATGAAGCGGGATATTGGTAAAAAAGTACGTTTTATCCTTTCTCGTGAAACCGATCCTACGGTGTGTCTCGTCTATCTCGTCTGTCTGGTCTATCGGGTCAATTAGCTATTAAGCTGTTCAGCTCATTAGCGTATGAGCTTAGTAGCTCTTTTCTCCGTTTCTCCCAATCTCCCTCCGGGGCGTAGGCTCCTACAGGCCGGAGGCCGGTTCACCTTGGGCTCAGAAAGGGGCTTTCAAGGAAAAAAGATATCAGAATCTCCAAGGGAAATGATCCTCCACAATTGCGTTTCACTGGCGGTGAAATTCAAGATTCCGGAGTCAATATTCAACATTCACAGAGTAAGGTTATCCGCACTCAAATTTGTTGATGCTGTTTTACACTTCGCTCCAGTCTTCAAGCAACAGCCCCTGCACCCGTTCAAATTCTTTGACATTGTTTGTTGCCAGTATCAGGCCCATGGCCCTGGCTTGACCGGCAATCATCATATCATAAGGTCCTATGGGCTGACCCGTACGATAAAGCTCAGCCCGTATCCGTCCAAAATGATATGCGGCTTTGTTGTCAAAGGGCACCACTTCAAGCCGGGCGGCCATGGCCTCGATGTCCGCCAGATTCCGTTCCACATCTTGTGAATGTTCCGCGCCAAACACCAATTCACCTAAAGTTACAGCAGAAATGCCCATCTGGCCGTGATGCTGCTGAAAACGTCTTTTCACCTGCTGAGGACGGTTTTTCATGGTATAGATGACAATATTGGTGTCCAGCAGGTACTTCAGCATTACAAGGTCTCCCGGCTCTGGTCTTCCGGCTGCCTTCGCTCTGTCATAAAGTCACTGGAAACCCCCGGCCTATTAAACCACTCATCCCAGGATTGGCCCGCCGGCGCAATCATACGTTTGTTGCCAATCGCAGTGATTTCAACATCCTTCACGGAATCCGGAAAGGCAACTTCTATGGGCAGGCGAACAGCCTGACTCCGGTTGCTCTTAAAAATTCTCGTTTTCACACAAGCCATAACGATACCCCCATAAAAAATGTATTGGTTTTGGAATATTATAAAATCAATGTGGGATATGTCAATGGGATATACATCTGGTCTGGTTGGTTAGCTGTTCAGCTCATCAGCTCATGGGCTTAGCAGCTCTTTTCTCCGTTTCGCCCGTTCGCCCATACTCCGGCTCACCGATTCTCTTAGATGCTGTGTTTGGTGCAGACTGCTATTACGCCTCTATAATGCCATTTTTTTCGAGATAGGAGATAACCTTACTTACGCCTTGAGCAATGGTAAGGTTGTCGGTTTCTATGGTGAGCTCGGGGTTCTCCGGTTCTTCATACGGGGCGGAGATGCCGGTAAATTCCGGGATCTCCCCTGCCCTCGCCTTCTTATAATGGCCTTTGGAGTCCCGGTTTTCGCAGACCTCCAGAGAACATTTGCAGAATATCTCTATGAACTCCCCGTCCTTTGCAAGGGCCCTGGCCCTTTGCCGGTCTGCCCGGTACGGGGATATGAATGCCGTCATATTGATGATGCCTGCCTGCCTGAAGAGATTGGCAACCTCTCCGATCCGGCGGATATTCTCCTCGCGATCCTCAGGGGAGAAGCCGAGGTTTTTGTTCAGGCCGTGCCGGATATTATCCCCATCCAGGATATAGGTGATGTGGCCCCGTTCAAAGAGGGCCTTTTCTACCTCTGTTGCCAGGGTGGATTTGCCTGATTGGGGAAGACCGGTGAACCACAGGGTGACGCCCTTTTGTGCGAGCAGTCGTTCACGATCCTCTTTGGTGATGAAGGCGTGGTGCCAGGTGATGTTCTGGCTTTTGAGGGAGTCTGGGCTGGTTTTCATCAATATGTTCCTTTCTCTTTTTAGACAGGATTAACAGGATTTATTGGATCTATTTATTTTCTCAGTTTCCGCCTGCCCGCAACGCTCTCGCTTGCGAGGCGGGCGGGGAAGAAATTGAGAAAGACAATCAGCCGGAGGCTGATAAATCAGCCAAAGGCTGAGGGGAATTATGCTCTGTCTGGCTAATCAGCTTATGAGCTTACTAGCTCTTTTCGCCGCTTCACCGATTCTCACATCTAATCTGTCTCATTTAGCTACGAGTTCTTTTTCAATCCTTTGTAGTAGTCGAGGAGGATTTCGAGGACCTCAGGGCGGCTGAACTCCGGCGGCGGCATCTCGTCATTGGAGAGCATCCTTCTGAGTTCTGTCCCGCTTATCAAACACCGGTCCTCAGGACGGTGAGGGCAGGTCTTGAGCGAGGCCATTCCCTCACATTTATAGCAGTAAAAGGTCCAGTCGATATTGAGGGGCTTGATCTCGAGATCATCCGGGTTGAGGGTTTCAAAGATTTTTTGGGCATCAAAGGGCCCGTAATAGTTGCCCACACCGGCATGGTCCCTTCCCACGATGAGGTGGCTACAGCCGAAGTTCTGCCTGATAATGGCATGCAGAAGGGCCTCACGCGGGCCGGCGTAGCGCATCTCCATGGGATAGACGCGCATGACAACCCGTTCTGTGGGATAGTAGTTCTTGAGCAGCACCTCGTAGCATCGTATCCTCACCTCGGCAGGGATGTCATCCTCCTTGAGGGCTCCCACCAGAGGGTGGATAAAGAGTCCATCGCTTATCTCGAGGGCTATCTTGGTGCAGTATTCATGGGAGCGGTGGATGGGGTTTCTGACCTGAAAGGCGGCAATGGTGGACCATCCGCGTTCGTGGAAGATTTCCCTTACCTCAGCCGGCCGGGCATAGTATCCGGGGAAACGGGAAGGGTATTCGCCCTCGCTTAGTGCCGTGACCGCTCCTCCCAGGAGGATTTCTTCCTGCTGGTAGAGTTTTTGTACCCCGGGATGCTTTGCATCAGTTGTCCGGAATATGCTTTGTGCCTCCAGCTCCTTATCATAGGTGAATTTCTCCTCAAGGAGCATCATGCCCATAATCTCGCTATTCGCACCATCCGTTAAGGCCACCTCTTGGCCTTCTTTTAAAAAATCTGCCTGTCCCTTTGTAACTGATAGGGTGATAGGAACCGGCCAGAAGGTTCCATCGGTGAGGTGCATATCCTGGATCACGCCATGATAATCTTCCCTGGTCATAAAGCCCTTTAACGGGCTGAACGCACCCATAGCGAGCATGATCAGGTCAGAAACCTCGCGGGAGTTCATCTCTATTTGGGGCAATCCCTTGGCCCTTTCTAATGCCTTGCTGCGTTCTTCTCCTTCAGCCAAGAGGGGGTTCAGTGTTCCACCGTGTGGTGATATGGTCATGTTCGCTCCTTTCATAGTTCGATCTTATTAGATAGAGGCACACATTGTATACCATTTTGTGGGACCAAATTGGAATAGACACTTCTTGTTTTTCTCGACAGTATGAACAGGATTTGAGATTGTTTATTGCCTCACCGCTTTTCAGACGAAAGTGGTGAGAGTCAATCCCGCCTAAAGGTGGAAAAATAATAGCGTTCCTATTTGCATTGCTTGGTTCCGGGTTCGTAAGCTGATGGCTGATAACAGATTTCCCATAGGGCAAAGGGCATTTAGATAAAATTAAGGACGTAAAGAATGGCAATTGCCATACAACCTATAAAGATATTCATTGGAATACCGATTTTCAAAAAATCCTTAAACCTATATCCCCCCGGACCATAAACCATCAGGTTTGTTTGGTAGCCAATGGGAGTTGCAAAACAGGCAGATCCAGCAAGTGCAACGGCAATGAGGAAAGGGCGGGGATCGGCGCCTGCCTGGGTTGCTGCTGATAACGCGATAGGAAAAAGCAGGGCGGCTGCCGCATTGTTGGTGATGCTCTCTGTGTAGATGCTCGTCATGAAATACACGCCGGCTAATATACCAAGAGGGCCTAACGAGCCAACCGAGATAATCAACTTGTCCGCCAGGAAATACGCTACACCGGAGTTATCCAGGGCCCTGGCAATGCCGAACGAAGAGGCAATTATGAGAAGCACACCCCAGTCAACACTTCGTCGTGCCGCCTGGGGGCTAATGCATTTTGATAGAATAAGTATTACGGCCGCGATGCAGACCGAGGCCAAAATCGGCAATATATTAAATACCATTGACAGGATCATCAGGACAAGGATGAAAAACGAAAAGAACGAATACCACCGTGGTTTTGAAGGAATTTTTTCAGACTCAGACACGAGATAGAAATCCTTTGAATTATACCAATCCCTTAAGAAGTCCGGTCGTGCCATAAGGAGCAACGTATCCCCTGCCCGGAGCACAATATCGCCGACCTTTTTCTGGATTCGCTCCCCGCTCCTGTGGATTGCAAGGATTGCTGCATTATAGCGACCTCGAAAATTGCTCTCCCGTACATTATAGCCAATTAACGGGGATGCAGGAGATATGACTGCCTCAAAAGCCTTCACCTCATCGGAGTTATAATTTTTTAGGTCAAATCTACTATCCTTTAGCACGGTGAGACCTGGTGTCTTCTGGAGTTCTATGATGGTCCCCGGTAATCCGGTAAAGAAGAGTCTGTCTCCCAATCGGATCTTCTCATCATGCCCAACAGGGGCTATTATTTCTTGATTACGTTCTATCTGGAAAAGGAATACCCCTCTTAAATGCCTCAAGCCTGCCACTTCAATGGTATTTCCAAGGTATTTGTAATTGGTTTCTACTTTCAACTCAATCACAAACTCCCTTGTCTTTTCGCCGATTTCAACCATCGGCTCTTTTCTGTCCGGCAGGAAATGGTGGCTGAAAAGTGAGACAGCCCCAACACCGATGATCATGATGGGGACCCCTACCTTTGAAATCTCAAAGAAGGACATGCCGTCAAGACCATTTTCAATCATCAACCCATGGACAACAAGATTGGTACTGGTGCCGATGAGCGTGCAGGTGCCTCCCAAGATCGCTGCGTAGGAGAGTGGGATAAGGAATTTAGAAGCTGAATTGTCGTTCTTTCGTGCCCATGAGGTAATAACCGGTATGAGCATGGCCACAATGGGGGTGTTGTTAAAGAATGCCGAAATAAAAGACACAGGGAAAAGAAACCGAAGTAGTCTCACCGAGGTGCTGTGTATATCATTGCCGAGAAAAATATCTCCTAATCGATTGAGGACACCAGTTTCCTGCAGAGCTCTTGCGACAATAAACAAAAACCCAACCGTAAGCATACCGCTGTTTGAAAACCCGGCAAAGGCTTCCTTCAGGGTGATAACCTTACCTACAATCAACAGCAGCAAGACCGAGAAGATAGTAATATCAGGGTCAAAGAGCTCTTTGACCAAGGCAACTGTCATGAGGACTAAGAGAATGAGCGTGTACCAGAAGGCAAAATTTTCCATATTTAAAAACATTCAACAATGGAATTGACTACGTACTCCTGCTGGTCAAGGGCCAACTCCGGGTAAACCGGCAGTGCCAGGCTCGTCCTTGCTGCCTCCTCGCTCACGGGACACGCGCCCTGTTTATACCCGAGATCTTTAAAGCACTCCTGAAAGTGCAAGGGGACCGGGTAGTAAACCTCCGTGCCGATACCCTTATCAGAGAGATACGCCTTAAGTTCATCTCGACGGGGAGTAGCTATCACATACTGGTGATAGATATGATAATGGGTAGCGGGGGATTGTCTTCCGGGATTCGAAACAGGGTTCTCCTCCGAAACAGCATCTTTCCATATGGGCTTGGGAGGCCTGATCAAGCCTTTGTCCACAAGACCGGTGGATTGCAGCATCCTATCATACCGTGCTGCGTTATCCTGCCTTTTCGCCGTCCAGGCATCCAGATACGGAAGCTTCACGGACAACACGGCCGCCTGGATAGCATCAAGCCTGAAATTGCCGCCCACAAAGGTATGATAGTATTTGGGTTTGGATCCGTGAACCCTAAGGATTTTCAGTTTTTCCGCCCGCTCAGGATCATCTGTTACCACCATACCCCCGTCTCCGAACCCGCCAAGATTTTTGGTAGGGAAAAAAGAAAAACACCCATACTTCCCCATTGATCCGGCCCTGTGAATCTTTGAAGGCATTGAAATCTTCGAGGCATACTCCGCGCCTATGGCCTGGGCGGCATCCTCGATGACCGTCAAGTCCTTTTGCCGTGCGATCTCCAAAATTCGGTCCATGTCGGCACACTGCCCATACAAGTGGACCGGAATGATGGCCCGTGTTTTCGGCGTAATCCTTTCCTCGATCAAATCCGGATCTATATTATAGGTATCGGATTCAATATCCACGAATACCGGCTTTGCCCCAAGCCGAGAGATGACACCGGCTGTAGCAAAAAAAGAGTAAGGCGTGGTGATCACTTCATCTCCCGGGCCGATCTCCTCTGCCATAAGGCAAACCAGCAGGGCATCAGATCCGGAACTAACCCCTATGCCGTACGTGCTGCCGGCATAGGCAGCTATCTTTTCCTCAAGATCGGCTACTTTTGGGCCAAGGATAAAATGTTGCTCTTCTAAAACCCCCTCAAGGGCCTCAATTATCTCCTCTTTAATCGTTTGGTACTGGGCCGTAAGATCCAGCAGTGGTACTTTCATCATCAGTTCCCTCTCTTTCTTCTCGTATCTTCTCGGGCTCTAATTTCCTATATCTCCTTTTGCATGCCGTGCAGTATGCCGCATCCCCTTTGAAATCGAGCTGAATGCCGCAGGCGCACATCCAGCCCTTCCGCTTCGCCGGGTTTCCCGCTACCAGGGCATAATCGGCTACATCCTTGAGCACCACGGCCCCTGTTCCGATAAAGGCATACCTTCCAATGGTGACGCCACAGAGAATCGTTGCATTGGCGCCTATTGTTGCTCCCTTTTTCACAAGGGTGGGGCGCAGCTCGTGCATCCTTTTAAGGGCGCTCCTTGGATTGTAGACATTTGTGAACACCATGGATGGTCCACAGAATACCTCATCTTCCAGGGTCACCCCCTTATACACGGAGACATTATTCTGTATCTTGCAGCCATCGCCGATGGTGGCATCCGGGCCTATAACAACATTCTGCCCGATAGTACAGTTTCTTCCGATGCGTGATCCGGACAGGATGTGGGAAAAATGCCATATCTTGGATCCGGAACCAATCTCAACCCCCTCATCCACATATGCGGATTCCTGGACGAAGTAGCTCTTAGCTCTTTGCTCATCTTTCATAGTTATTTCAGAGGACACTGATAGTTGATTCAAACTGATCTTGCGTCCATTTTCGTTGAGGGATTTCTGAGATGCGTGGAGCACCTGGAGCACGCGGAATCCCTCTCTACCATCGGTCTTGGGGGACTTTGTTTCAGAAACGCACTCTATGAAATGCCTGCACTCTGCCTTGAGCGGTTCTTCCATGGTAAGGGGTACAACCTCTGCCTTTGCCTTTGATGCCACCGGAACCCTTTTCAACCACTCTATACGATGAGGAAAGAGCAGGAGTTTCTCTTCGCTCAGATCATCGAACACCGCCATCTTTTTATCACCAACCACCACCAGTTTTTGCTCCTTAAAGGGGTGGAGCCAGGACACGAAGATATGCGCCTTCACGCCGCTCGGAAAATCAAGCGTGGTGAGAGTTGTGTCCGGAATATGTTGTTGAAGGTACTCTCCTCCTGTGGCATAAACACTCTGAGGCATTTCCTGGAGAAGCATGAGAATCACCGATATGTCATGGGGCGCGAAACTCCAGAGGATGTTCTCCTCGGTCCGAATCTTGCCGATATTCAGGCGGTTTGAGTAGAGATACCGGATCTTGCCCAACTCTCCTGCATCCACGAGGTCCTTCAACTTGATCACCGCACCATGATATTGGAGTATATGCCCTACCATCAGAGTGAGTTTCTTCTCATCAGCGAGTTGGATGAGGTCTCGACCCTCTTCCTCGGTGAGGGCAAGGGGTTTCTCCACGAACACGTGCTTTCCCGCCAGAAGGCATTTCCTGGCAACCTCATAATGGGTTGCCGCAGGTGTGGCTATGGCTACTGCATCGATCTTGGTCGGGTGGTCATTGAGCAAGAGATCCAGATCCTGGCACGTAGAGATGCCGGGGTATGTCTCCTCGAATCTGGAGAGCACGCGGGGGTCTTTGTCACAAATAGCAGCAAGGCCTCCTAACTCATGAAGATTTCGCACTAAATTCTTCCCCCAGTAACCGGACCCTACAACAGCGGTTTTAATCATGTTTGTTCCTTTCTTTGAGCTTTCTTGCTTTCAGCTTGAGGGGCATCGGTTATCCCTCTTCCAACGCCCATGTAGGTGAAGCCCAATTCGGCCATTGTTTCAGGATCGTACATATTTCTCAAATCCAAGATCACCGGTTTTTCAAGGAGTGATCTGATTTTTTTGAGCTCAAGGTTCCTGAACTCATTCCACTCGGTGACAAATACAAGCGCTTCTGCCCCTTGCGCTACTTCATAGGGCGTGTTGCAGTATGAGATTCCTGCATCTCCTATCGCTTTTTTAAATTCTTCCATGCCTTCAGGATCATATGCCTTTACCGTGGTTCCTTTGCTCAAGAACGTATTCACGATATCTATTGCCGGGGATTCTCTAACATCGCTTGTGTTCGGTTTAAAGGTCAACCCCAGGATGCCGATCGTCTTTCCGCGCAAGGAGCCCAGGAGTTCTTCCGCCTTCCCTACCATCCGTAACCGTTGGGTCCTGTTTACCTCGATCACTGCCTCAACTATGCTAACCGGCGATCCCACTGTTTTTCCCAGATGGGCAAATGCAAGGGTATCCTTGGGGAAACAGGAACCTCCATACCCAGGCCCAGGGTGCAAGAATTTCTGGCCTATCCTCTTGTCTAATCCCATCGCCTTTGCTACCTGGTGCACATCGGCCCCAACCTTCTCGCAGATATTGGCAACCTCATTTATGAACGATATCTTTGTGGCCAAAAAGGCATTTGATGCATACTTGATGATTTCAGCGGTCTCAAGATTCGATATCACAAAGGGGGTTTCTATGAGGTAGAGGGACCGGTAGATATCCTTTACAATCGCCAGGGCATTTTGACTGTCAGAACCGAGCACAACCCTGTTAGGCCTCATAAAGTCCTCAATGGCAGCCCCCTCGCGTAAGAATTCGGGATTTGAGACGATATCCACATTGACCCCCTTCTTTAGATCTGCCTGGATCATCTCTTTGATGCGGCGGTTCGTGCCGACCGGTACCGTACTTTTGATCACGATCACCTTATAATCGTCGATAACGTCCGCAAGCTCCTCTGCCACTTCGTGGAGCTGAGTGAGATCAGGCTGACCGCTGCCTCCATCAGGAGTGCCCACGGTGATAAAAACAACAAGGGAGCGATCAACCGCCATTTTGAGATCGCTGGTAAAAAAGAGCCTGCCATTCTTCACGTTTCGAGAAACGAGCTCTTCCAGGCCCGGCTCGTAGAAAGGTATCTCTCCTTTATTGAGCCTATCAATTCGCTCGGCATCTTTATCCACACACATGACGTGGCTGCCGAAATCCGCCAAACCCGCGCCTGATACTAATCCTACATAACCTGTGCCAACTACGGTGATATTCATGTATTACTCCCCTAAAGAGAGCTCAAAGGTGAAAGCGAGAGAGATGATAGCTCATAGCTCTAAGCTGATAGAAGGTAGAAGACAGCTCATTAGTCAAGCATGACGATCTTTTCCGTGGGTATCTTATTTTCCTGAAGGGTATCATATATCATCTCCTTTGAGTCAAGGGCAGTGACGATGATTTTATCGAAATCGAGTTCCAGCAACTCTTTGATAGATTTGATGGTTCGCCCGAGAAACTTCTTGCCCTTTTTTTCTTCATCAACAATACAAACCAGGTTCATGCCGGTTGCCCGCAAAGAGATAAAGGCAATCTCGGCCAGATCGGTAGCCCCGTAAAAGGCGACCTTCGTGATTCCTCTCTCGTTAAAATTCCCGAGTAATTCCTCAATGCTCTTGAGGGCCTTCTTGTAAAATCGAAAGGAATAGTGGATAAACTCATAGGTAAGCCTGGTTTTTTCGGCAAAACCCTGGGGTGTGAGGAAATATTTTACCCGATTTCTGGGGATTGTGGTGATCTTCACATACCCCTTCGTGGCCAGCCGCTTCATGAAGGAGTTCACCAGCCCGAGGGATATGTTGAGGTTACGCGCAAGGTCCCTCTGACTTGAGGCATAGTCATTTTCTATCTCTTCAAGAATCTGAAGGGATCTTATGTCTTGGGGGTCCATGTATTAGCTCATAGCTGATAGGCCATAGCGAAAGAGCGGAAAGCTATATTAGCTCATAACAAAAAAGCTCATAGCTCACAGCTGATAGGAATAAAAGGAGAAAAACGTAGATCGTATACTATCGATAGTTATAGTGAATTTATTAATCCAGAGAGCATTTTATTTATCTCTTGCGCTTCGGAATAAAGCTTTTCGTAGTTTGTTTCACTCAGCCAATTCATTCTCTTAAATATTTGCAGCATAGTGACAGTTTCATAAAGAGAACCCCTGGCAATGTATAAAAATTGTTTGAATTCTTTTTTTGAATACCGACCCTTACCCTCTGAAATATTCAGTGCTATTGAAGTGCAGGAAGCTTCTAATTGTTCAATCAACCGATAATATTTCCTGTGGGTATCTATCTCATCAATTATTTCAATTATAGAAACGGAAAAATCCAAGGCTCTTTGGTATACTGTTAAATTTTCAAATGCAAATGCCATGTTTTATCCTTCTTATTTATGAGCTATCAGCTGTGAGCTATCTTTCTCTCTTCCTATGAGCTATGAGCTATCAGCTGTGAGCTGCTGTATCTACAGCTCCGCCCCTTGAATTACATGAGATGAAAAGAGGTAATTCAATGAAAGTACTAAAAAATTAGGCTCATACCGTGAAAGGGGAAAGTGTTCAAAATATGAACATTTTTCTCGAGCTATGTCAAGGGAAAAGTAGACCCCATTATAAGGATGACAATGCCTATGAAAGTATAGTGTTACTTATAGTTACTTATATTTTCCCCTTAAGCTAAAAATGCATGGAACATCGGCTGCTGCGGGAATCCAGGAGGTAGAATGGGTGGCTGGGGTTGTTATCGCATACTTCTATGGGTGTTGAGATCGATCACGAGAAATCGTGAATCGATACAATGCTCAATTGATTTGATCATTACAGAAGTCCTTTTGTGGAGGGGACGGCATCCAGTCTCTCGTCGATCTGCATTGCCTGATCGAGCGCCCGTGAAAAGGCCTTAAAGATGGACTCCGCACCATGATGGGCATCATCACCGGAGAGAAGCTCGATGTGCATGGTAATTCCCGCGTCATTGACAACCGCCTTAAAAAACTCCTTGAGCAGGCTTGTGTCAAAGCTGCCGGTAACACTCCTCTCTAAGGGCACATGATAGGAGAGATACGGCCTGTTCGAGATATCGATCACAACCCTCGCCAGAGCCTCATCCATGGGGATTATTGCATGCCCGTACCGTTTGATACCCTTCTTGTCGCCCAACGCCTTCTTTATTGCGCTGCCCAGACATATACCTATGTCCTCAACGGTATGGTGATAGTCGATCTCGGTGTCCCCTTTTGCCTTTATATCAATATCGAAAAATCCATGGGCAGAGAACAGAGTAAGCATGTGATCTAAAAAGGCAATACCCGTATCAATGGATGAAGCGCCCTTTCCATCCAGATTCAACGTGAGCTTGATATCGGTTTCCTTTGTCTTCCTCTCAATCTCTGCGATCCTTTTCACTCTGCTCTCCCTTTCTTTTGTCTCTCTCCAGAACCAACTCTCTAAAATATACAGTGCGCGGTTCCAAGCTCAAGGATATTTCAACCGGGAACCGTGAACGGTGAACCTCTCAACCCATGAAAAAAATGGTGGAGATGAGGGGAATCGAACCCCTGACCTGTACGTTGCGAACGTAGAAAAAGCCTGTTATTTCAATATGTTAGGTAACTGTAAGTAAACTGAATTAAAAAGAATATCAATATATTATCTCTGTTATGATGTAAGCAAGTAATTAAAGTTAAAACAGGGTATCACAAGGGGTATTTTTTGGCAAGTGTTACCCTTTTGTTACCCAACTATTTTATGATTGGGTATTTTTTGATTTGACATGGTTAAACAAAAGTATTAACTTATGTCATATCGTTTATAATAATCAAAGGAAAGGAGAAATGTCATGGCAGGAAAAACGGAATTGTTAGGGCTCAAGGTTACGAAAGCTATGAAGGGGAAAATCGGCAATGATGCCAGGACTAGAGACCGGAATGTTTCGCAATACGTTTTGGATGCCTTGGACTTTTATGCAGCATTTGACTCAGACTTCTTAACCCAGATTGAAAACAAGACCAAGGCAACCGGTCAATCGGTCCCTGCTGTTATTCAAAGATTGTTGATAACATGCCTTGCAACGGAGGCCGGTATCTTGAAAGTCTTCAAGCACAAGTCGAAAACTTTTCCTAGGGCATTCATGGTTGATGAAACCGGTTTAGTCTCTATAGAGAAACTTTCAAAAATCATTGAAAAAGATGCGGAAGGCGATGCATTAGCTTTCCGGGACAAATTGATGGAATCAGTTGAAGAAGGAAAACCGGTGATGATTCAACCAGAAGAGGCGGCTATGGTTGCAGCTTATGCGTAGGAGAAAAGAGAATTTTTAAAGCAATATAAAAAGGAGACTATGAGTAACGAACAAACATCAAAACGGTTGCTTTCGGTTGAAGAGACAGCGAAGTATTTGGGGTTAGCAGCGCGGACTATCTACAATCAAATTCACCGAAAGGCGAAAAAGCCCTTTCCGGTAAAGCCCAAACGAATAGGCCGTTCTGTTCTTTTTGATTTGAGAGAGCTGGAAAAATTTGTTGATTCTTTATGATGATAAAGAAAGTAATCAAGCAAAGGATGGGTGTAAATCTAAATGAGTTTGTCAATGCCAGATGAACAAAAAATTGAAAATATCCCCGTCGAGATACGCGAAGCCAGTGCGGTGAATTTTGAAAATGGTTTACGCCTCCAAGGAATCCCGGAAAGTGAAATCGTAAAGCGTTCAAACGAATGGCGCCGGGAATGGAAGTTGCCGACCTTGGCAGAAAAAAGTTTTATCGAAGAAATAAGAACCTGGATTCAGCAGAGCGCGGGCGAATTTCAAAACAAGGACTTGATGTTTGAGCTCGATATCCCCAAAAATAAAAAGGGCCAGGTCTCTGTTTATTTGAATCGCTTTGCAGCACAAGGATTTATAAGGCGAGCTCGTGGGAATTATGGCAGATGGAGGCGAATCGAGAAAGATATTATGTCTCTGGATTTCGTTCAAGCGGACGTCAAAAGCTGTGACATCACTATGCCTTTAGCGGTGGATAAATTAATCAAACTAAGACCTGGGGATATTGCGATAGTTGCCGGTTCGACCGATGCAGGCAAGACGGCTTTTCTTTTCAATATTATTGCCGATAATCAACACCGATACGATATACACTATTTTAACAGCGAAATGAGCCCTGGGGAGTTGCGAGAGCGCTTAGAATTATTTGACGACATGCCCTTTAGCGATTGGAATTTTAAAGCATATAAGAGAAACCGCGACTTTGAGGATGTGATCGTTCCGGGACCGGGGAAATTAAATATCATTGATTATATAGAGTTGTATGAAGATTTTTATCGAATAGGTGAAATCATTTCTAACATTTGGGAGGAGCTGCATGGGGCCATTGGCATTATCGCGCTGCAGAAGAATCCGGGCCAAAAGGTAGCACGCGGCGGATGGGGGAGTGCCGACAAGTCAAGGCTATATCTTTCAATGGAAAGTGGCAGCATTGAAATAATAAAAGGGAAGAATTGGGCCACAAAACAAAACCCGGACGGACTGGTAAGGCATTTCAAATTAGTCAACGGATGTAAGTTTATACCTCAAGATGAGTGGAATTTGTCGGGAAAAAGTCAACATTGACTAACTATAGGAAAAGACAATGAAAAACGCAAAAGTCAACAAAGTCAACAAAGTCAACAGAAAAGATGTTGACTTCTTATATATAAATACACGTACTAAAGAGAAAGAAAATAAGAATAAGAGTGAAAATTCCAACTCACCTATAAATTTCTATGCTCAGCATGAACCACGTCTAATTACACTTAAACGAGAATGTATCAGGGCAAGGAACACCATTCCAAAAAGGTATCGTAATCATTATTGGTACAAAGTGCTTAAACCTTTAATGAGTAGTTGTGTAGGGTTCGGGGCTGAATCTGAAAATGAATTGCTTCATAGCTGTGAGGTTTACGATTGCATTTATGGAGAATGCATTTCGATCCTGGGGATTTGAAATCATTAAAAAGGAGATTGTAAGATGAGCGAAGAAAAAAACTGGAATGAATACTATCAGAAAATTTTTGATGAGGCTTTGGACACACCGGAGTTGAAGGAATTAGTAAAGGCTCGCGATGATGCCAACGCAACTATGCTTGGGGACGAGTACGCAATGAGAAAACAAAAATACCTCACAAAGCATGTGTTACACATTTTCAATAAAATCAGGCATCAGGAACAACATGATTTTGATTGCCTGTTTGATGAAATTATCAAGAGGTACAATGCTTTTTATGAAGAGGCCAAACATATGGATGATAAGATCATGGGCAGAGTTATTCTTACACGACCGATTATACGTTTGTGCCATATAACGGAATGGCTCAAAGGTATGGGATTTGAGAGGCGTTAATGGAAACTAAAGAAACCATAAAGGCAAAGATTGAAACCGAGATTGAAAAAATGGATCCAATTGATGAGGTATGCGCGAGAGTATGCGTGAATCTGGCGCAGACCATTGCAATGCTTTTAACGAATGGAGATACGCCGAGACTCGAAGAACTTAAACGGATCTGCATTGAGTTGTTTGATGAAGCAGAGAAGGCAAAGAAGGCAGCAAAGACGGTTCATTAATTTAAGGGGATGGGGCAAAATCGTAAATCAGGGAGAATTGATTAACCTGAGGGGTAAGCACGTACGCCCAACACTGAACCTAAACTTTTGAGGCAAAATGAACAAAATTCGCAGGGCACCTAAGAACTTAAATGAAACAGGACGCCGTTTTTGGCGATCCGTTCTGAAAGAGTATGAATTTGAAAAAGCTCACGATTTTGAATTATTAGGGCAAGCCTGCGAGTGCCTTGACAGGATGGAAAAATGCCGGGAGGCGATAGATAGCGATGGCCTTTTTCAGAAAGACCGATACGAGAGGCCAGTTGAACATGATGGCCTAAAAGTTGAACGTGCCGAAAAAAAATTGTTTCTTTCTATTGTGCGCGAACTTGGCTTAACCTTGGCTCGCGAAGAAACTCAAAAAAAGAGGTTATACTAATGGCGATTAAACCGAAAAAATCATTGAAAGAAAAATACCCCATAGATGAGACGGTTGAAAAATTCCTTCTCTCAGGCGAAACGGAGCCGGGGACCCAAGGCCATGAACTACGGCTTAGCCGGTTCTTTTCCGACACGCCAATTTCAGGGATATGGCGGGAACATAAAGGACGCCTTCTCAAGAAATGGAAAACCGTAGATACCTATAAGGAAGGGGAAAGTTGGGTTGAACGCTGGCTACGACACAAGAGAAATCCTTTTCAGTTTTATCAGGATGAGGTAGCCAAAGGAAACATTTTTTTTAAGGACGGACAGCGTTGTTATAGACCATTTTGAGCAAGAAAAAACACCTACGGAGCATGAAAAATGATTAATATCTGCAACCTATCAGCACAGCAATACAGGGAGGTCCGGGGGATCTGGGAGGGCTTTCAAAACCGTATTGTAAATACATATCGAGAGAAAGTTTTGGCTAGGGCGGAGCATGTGAATGCTTCAGAAAAAAAAATCTTTAACCTGGATGTCAGAACAGCAGAGAAAGCCTTGCGTGATGCAGGGTTTTCTAAAAAAGCATCCAGAACGATCCTAGCGAAGGGCTATTCTGCTTGGCGGTGTGATGCTGCTGAGGAGGAGGCTTTTCAAGATTCAGAGGCGCGGTGTGATGCTACGTCAGAAGAGTTAAAGGATCGCGTAGTGGAATTACTTGAAAAATGTAGGGTTTTAACAACTAATTAGAAAGGACAAAATACTATGAGATCAACGCAACAAATTCAAAGCGATATCGCAGCTTTGCAAGCTGCTAGAACGAAAGTACAGGCGAAAATTCAGGACGAAAAACGAGATCCCACCAAAGAGGAGACAAAATTACTCGGGGAAATCGAGGACGCAATCCACGACCTGAAATCGGAAACCCCAGCAGCAGAGACATTGGTGCAGGGCAGCTTGATGAATGGTGCCGGCGCCGCAACTCTGGGCAAGGACGTTATGGCCTTTCAGGATAGCCAGGGAAATACCATTGAGGCTTTATCAATTGCTCGCCAGTTCGCAGCACTCAATAAGGGTGAAGAGGTCGGGCCTGGAAGTTTGGGTAAGATTCTCAGAGCGAAAGTCTTGGGAGATCCCATGGGGCTGAATCCCCACGAGATTAAAGCTCTTGGCGAATCGGTCGGCTCGGCTGGTGGATGGCTCGTAAGTCCGGCGTTAAGTGGCTACGTCATTGATCTGGCGAGAAACAAATCCTGTGTATTGCTCGCAGGCGGTTGGTCACTACCAATGAGCACTGAGGAAGTTACTCTCGTGAAGATTCTCAGTGACCCTACCGCCTACTGGGTTGCAGAGCATGCAAAAATCACGGAGTCGGAAGGGACGTTCGGGCCGATTAAGCTCAAGGCCATGGTGGTGGGTTGTCTCGTTCGTGTATCAAGACAACTTTTAGAGGACGCCCCAAACTCCGGCACCGTCATTGAAAGTCAAATCGGCTCGGCGTTGGGTTTGGAGATTGACCGGTGTGCGCTGCTGGGTAGCGGCGTAGGCGAACCAAAGGGGTTGCTTCATTGTGCCGATATCAATACTTACAGCATGGGGGCGAACGGGGCAGCATTAACGAATTATGATCCCTTCAGTTATGCAGTACAGTACGTCTCGGAAGACAATGGACAGGCGGGGGCCGTCATCTATGCACCACGAACGGGGGGAAGTCTGGACCGGCTCAAAGAGGCCACAACGAACGCGCCCCTTCAACCACCGCCTAGTTTTCAGGCGTTAACCAAATTCAGCACTAACCAGATCCCTATCACACAAACACAGGGCACCTCACACGTTGCATCAAGTGCGTTTGTTGGGGATTATAAAAATATAGTCCTGGGGATGAGAAAAAATTTGACGATTGATATAGCGACAAGCGGTGTCGGCTCCGGGGCAAAAGACGTGTTTTCGACTGTCGAGGCTTTGATTCGTGGGTACCTGCGGATTGATGTGGCAGTTTTGAGAGAGGACCACTTCACATGGATTCAGGGGATTTTATAAATTAACTATTAGTGGGATATGTTCTAAAAAGCATGTCCCGCTTACAAAAAATATAAGGAGTTTTTATTATGGGAAATAAGCTTTACGAAGGCATGAAAGTGGATATAGGGCTCGCGCCAGTGAGCCTGAACGGGAATTCCACGGGTGTATATTACAACCTTGCAGATTACAGGAAGGCAATCGCCGTTCTGCAAGCGGGGGCAATGGGTATCACGGAAACGGCCAAGCTTGAAGTTTTCGAGGCCACAGATGCGGCAGGCGGATCAGGGGCCCTGCTCGCCGGGGCCACGGCTACGATTACGAGCAATGTGAACGTGACAAGTTTAACCCTGGCATTGAGTACCGTGCTGAATACTCACACCATCATTATCAATGGGCTTACTTTTTTGGCCCACACGGACGCAACGGTTGTTGCAGACCATCAATTCTCTATTGCAGGTAACGACACTGCTGATGGTGACGAGCTGGCCTTGTGCATCAATGACCCCACCTATGGGGTGCCAGGGGTGACGGCCACAAATAACGCAGGCACAATCACTCTCGTTTCCACGGTGCCGGGCGCGACGGTTATTTCAGCGGAGCAAGGAGTCGGGGCAACGATCACGGTTGCCACTCTGAGCGCTCAGGCTTATGTCGAGCTGGATGCCTTGACCCTTTCTGATACCTTTACCCACGTTGCCTGCAAGGTCACGACTGATGCGGCTATCGTGTGTGCTGCAATGCTCCTGAGGGGCGGCCAGCGGAAAGAGATCACGCAGAAGGTTGGCGCTTCGGCTTCAGTATAAACATTTTAAAGGGGAGGCGAGCGACCTGGTAACAGACGCGGGCTTGAATTGGCCTTCATTGAGCCTTCCCTTCTCGAAGGAATTGCGTTGCTAGGTTCGTACCTCCTTGCGGACTTTGGCACATCCCACGCATTCCTTTTTTGGGCGGGACCGTTTGGAATGGCGGTCCTGCCCTTTAACTTAAACAGGCCAAAACTAGGCGCAATGCGGTTTTTAGAGCTTTTCAGGGAAAAACGGGGCTCTCAGAGCCACGATCTTGCACGATCTCAGGGGGGCCTATAGGTGAGTATAGGCCATATCGAGATACTGGAAGGGCGACAGGGCGACGCAAGCTTATCGGTTGGATTTTGGGGGTTTCTCAGATGCCTTTAATCCCTTTTCAATGAGAATGCGGATTGCTTCGGACCTGGTAGGGATACGGTTTGAATATCGGAAATCCTCTATTTTTTCAAGGAGGTCTTTTTCAAGTACCATGATGATTTTCGGCTTTTCGGTAGGCATGGCGTAAACAATAATCTAATGCGGAAGATAAAGCAATAAAATATTCCTTGACAATACCTTGAATAAGGTATAATGGGTATATATAGCTTGCTAAAGGGTGAGATGAAAAACATAAACAAAATACTAAGCCGCACATATCCGGGGCTTCTGTCCTGGAAGGGATCACCCACCCTGCAAGCTGTGCGGCTTTTTTTTGGAAAGGAGGTGAGAAAGATGGCTATAGAGAAAAGAATAGGTAACTATATCGTGGAGTATGAAAGCGATAGGTACAAAGGCTCAGATGAATTATCAACAATAATCAACCCGGTAAAATTCTATAAGGATGACGTTCTCATAGCAGAGGCTTACGATGATGAAGAGGCAAATTTTATCGCAAAATGCCTGCTAGAAAAAGAGACCATAGAGTACAATTTTGAGCAAGCACGAAGGCTTATTGTTGATCATGACAATGGGCCAATTATAGAGAGGGCATAACCGGCCACAGCCGAAAGGAGGCCTATGGACACGAGCTATCTATCATATCAATTCTTAGATGAGGTAATGGGGATGAGTAAGGATATTCGCAAGAAGTATAGCGAAGCCCTTACGCTCATCATAAACACCGGAGCCAAACCTGAAGATGCCTTCGAGAAAACGGGCTTCGCTCAGGCATACAAAAAAGAAAGGGGGAACCATGGCAGGGACAGACAAACAAGATAAACCAAGGACAGTTGGTTTCATAGGGCATTATTTCGACCATGAATCCGCAGCTTATAAGCTTATGAATCTTATCAATCGTTCTTGTGATAGGGCGGAGATTTTAGCGGCTCTATTTGTAGCAACGGAAGTTGATGATTTACCCGTTGATTTATGTGCTCTGGAAACAGTCTGCAGCGATATCAAGGATGACTTGAATAAGGCTTACGAAATGATAACCGATGTTTGCGGAACGGTTGAAGATTGGAAAACAGAAGAAGCCTCCGAGACACCCAGTCAGGACACCCCGGAGGCCAAAGAGTAGCCATAAGGCTACCCGGAAAGGAGAACAATATCATGCCAAAAGATAAACAACAAGCACAGATCGAAGAAATAGACTTGATAGACGAGGTTTGCCAATTAAAGGAAATAGGGCAAACTCTGAAATTCCTGAGCGATATAGCCTACGGGGGTGTATACTTTGAATGTCCTGGTGATTTTGGTGAAACCGTCTTACATCTCACAGAAGAAAAGCTCAAAATATTCAATGAACTAATGCCTGAGCTGTGCAAGTTTTCCAGTGAAGACGAGCATTTTGAGCCTATTCTCTCAGAGCGGCAGAGAAACGAAGGGTTTAAAGGGGATTGACCCTGGGCCTTTGGAAGGGCCCGGCGGTGAAGGGTTGAAAAAGAGAGGGGGTAAATATGGAATATTACGAAATTGACCATTTTGTATCAAAACAAGATTCTCTGATTGTGTTAGGTGATCAATCCTTTAAGGAACCATTGGGGGACACTATTCCCATCATTCCAAAGGATACTCTTGATGATGTGTTAAGTAATTGTGTTTTTCTTATGCTTAACGAAAAAAAAGAAGTGTCCGCTGCATTTATCCCTAAGAAATTGATCGAAAGAAAAGCTATGTGTGCTTTTTATGAAATATTCTATGAAAAAGAAGAGGATGACAAAAAGCATATGATCTTACACGAAATTGCTCATTATGTTTTGCGCCATACTACTGAGGGGCTTTCTGATGAAGACTTTCACAACCGCAAACTAGACAAAGAGGCCAATGCTTTAGTGGACAAATGGAATAATGATTATGAAAAGCATTTTAAGGCAAAGGAAGAAGAAAGAATAAAGCCATGGAAAGGGGGTGATTAAATGGCAATCCTCGCAGAGTGTCCAATGTGTCACAGGAAACAGGGCACACAAAATAAAACCTGCAAGTGTGGCGCGGATATGGACCGGGCGAAGGCCGGGGGCCGGGTGAGGTATTGGATTCAATACCGTTTACCTGGGGGCAAGCAGCGCAAGGAATACGTAGGGACATCTATTGAGCAGGCAAGGGACGCACAAGGCAAGCGAAGGGCTCAGAA
>Ga0307434_1000647_pt1 | contig 21925 bp, 18 predicted proteins | sample SalMarWE160220MG_FD_202156 | JGI IMG/M metagenome (GOLD analysis project Ga0307434, IMG submission 202156) | Salt marsh sediment microbial communities from the Plum Island Ecosystem LTER, Massachusetts, United States - WE1603-220 | ecosystem: Environmental > Aquatic > Marine > Intertidal zone >... | reverse complement strand
TATTACCCCGGCTAGTTACACCGGGGAAAAGCCATCCTCAGCGGACGGCACTCGGGGTAGCCCCGTCACACTTTCGTGCATTGCGGAGTTTTCGCGACTGCTGCGCCCCGTAGGGCCTGGGCCCTTGTCTCAGTGCCCATCTCCAGGCTACCGCTCTCACGGCCCGTACCGGTTATAGGCTTGGTGAGCCATTACCTCACCAACAACCTGATCGGACGCGGCCCCATCCCCAGGCGACTTTGAAAGCATGTTTTCAAAGTCCTTTGGGTGAGGAACCATTCCAGGCGTCCTCGCCTATCTGGTATTAGCCCCAGTTTCCCGGGTTTGTCCCCGTCCTGAGGGTAGGTTAACCACGTGTTACTGAGCCGTATGCCGCGTCTCAACATGGCTAGAGACGCTCAACTCGCATGTCTTAGTCCCACCCCGATAGCAGTAGGGTCCGGCAGGATCAACCGGATTTAAAGTCGGAGTTTTTAGCCACAAAACCGACTGGAATTGGGGATTAGCGCCAAAGCCCACTTCGGATCTGATCTAAATCAGGTCCTCATCTTTTGTCGCCGCAACCGGAGGTCGAACCCATCATCCAGGGGCGTTAAACGCCTTAAACGTCGGGGTTGAAGCCGCCTAAGGTCACGGCTATGGCATTCACTTCGTCAAGATAGTATCTGTGACGATCGTGCAATTAACTTTGTTTTGTCTCGACCTAATTAACCTTTCTGAAGGCTTTTAAAAGGAGAGTGGGCAGTTTTTTGCTTCATCCTATTTCTCATATGCGAAGTTTCGGAGTGTTGTTTTGTATAGGTGGATAGAAAATATTTATTGTTGATGTTGATTTTGGGGTCATAAAGTATAATGGTGGACAATTTTTATTGTTGAGGATGCAGGTGAGAGTGTTGAGCGCGGTTATTCTTTCGGCTTGTAAAGATTTGGTTGATGATGCGAAGATCGGATGCGCAGACTTGGTTTTCAAGGATGTGTGTCTGGAGATTCTTGCCAAGGCAAAGTTAGTTCTTAGCAACGAGCAATTTGAGGAGCTAACTTTTTTTGTGGCTGAGAGAATGAAAGAGGAAAGATTCCCTCGTTCGGGAAGAAAAGGAAGAAAAGTTAGGATACAATAAAAAGACTTCCGCTTCATGTTTTGTTTCTGGCTGTTCTTTTTGTTTTCCCTTCTTTTCGGTTAGTGTAGGTGTCAAAAAAGCTAAAGGTCTGAGAAGAGCAGATAGTAACAGGAGATGGGTGTGGTGGCTTCTCTAGATTATGAGATAAATCTTCTCTCCAGATTGGTGGAGATAAACACTGAATCGGTTCCGAAGAAGGGATACGCCGAATGTGCTTCCATAATCGTTGAGGAAGCCGAAAATAACTCTCTAACAGCGGAGATAGTGGACGGAGAGAAGGGCGCAAAGGACGGTCTTTTCCGTCCAAACGTTATCGTGACTCTGGATTCAGGTTCAGACACCACGTTGCTTCTTGAATCCCACTTCGATGTTGTTCCTCCGGGAACAGGATGGAAGTATCCTCCCTTCAAGCTGACAGTTGAGGACGGCAAAGCTTATGGAAGAGGTTCTGCAGACAACAAATCAGGTATTGCATCGGTTATGGGTGCGCTGCGGCAGCTGAGCGGCGAAGAGTTGGACATTAACCTCAAGCTTGTGGCTGGGGTTGATGAGGAGATAGGGGGAAGATACGGCGTCGACTATGTGATGAGCGACTGGGGACTAAGAGGAGACGCAGCCTTAATTGTTGATGCTGGACCAGAGAATCTCTTCATCGGAGCCAGCGGAATCATTTGGGGAAAAATAGTGGTTAAGGGAAAACAGGGACACGCGGGGTACCCATTCAAAGCCAAAAACGCCATCGACGAAGCCATGAAGTTAATTGCAGAGTTTGAAAATTACCGTGGACTGGTTGAGAAAAAGCAGTCAACCTTGCGTGCGCCCGCAGAGGCGCCGAGAAAGTTTGTTTGGGGAAGATACTCGGTAACCATGATCAGGGCAGGCGAAAAAGAAAACGTGATACCGAGCATTTGTGAGGTTCGTTTTGACCGCAGGCTCCTACCTGAAGAGCCTCTTGAAGAGGCTGAGAGAGAACTGAACGAATTTTTCCAGAGGGCACTCAAGAAAACTGGCTGCGAAGCATCCTTGGAGCTGGTGAATAGGCAGCAGGGCTACCACACGCCCAAGGACCTAAACTTTGTGCAGACAGTTTCTAAAAGCATAAAGAAGACTACGGGTCAGCTTTTACCGTTTGCCGCTGAGCTGGGGGGAAACGATGGAAGCTTTTTCGCCAAGAACGGAATACCTGTTGTCTGTTATGGAACAATCAGAGCCGACACCCGCTATCATGGGGTAGACGAATTCGTTTACCTCGAAGACATGAAGAACACAAGAGACCTCATAATCAACTTGGGAAAAGCCTCCAGAGAAGAAATAGCACAAAAATGACGTATGATGGATTAAACTTTGACTTCAAACCATACTCAAGATAGAGGAGTTGGAGAGATAAAGCGTTAGGGCTTGGTTGCAGAAGGGGGCTTCGCGGTTTAGGCTAAGCATCTCCTAAATGAGGGCCAGAAATGGATTTCAGGTATAGCGAATCTTGGGCTAGTGCATCTTTTTCTTTGTTAGTCTCTTTCTGTAGATTATGGTTGCGAGTGCAACTACAGCGATTAGTACGGGTAGAATAGCCCATGATGGAAACTCTGGGATTTGAGAATCAAAGAAGCCCTCGTTGAGGTTCCCGTCATTGGAATAGCCGTGGCTCTCCCAGAATCCTCTGTAGTCCTCGTTGTCTGACAGTTCGATTGCTGTTATCCATTTTATCCACTTGTATCCCCATTTACTCTCTGCCACAAGCTCGAATGGGAAGCCTCTTTCGGGTGGTAGGGTTACGTTGTTCATTTTGTAAGCTATGAGTATGCTGTTGTCGGTTATGTAGTCAAGCGGCAGTGATGTGGAGTATCCGTCATATGCATAGAATATCACTGTGGTGGCGTTTGGGTCAGCTTCTGCCGCTTCAAGCAGGTCGTTAACTAAGATGCCTTTCCAGAGTATTGTTACGCTCCAGCCCTCTACACAGTTGAGTGTGACAACCTTTTCGAAATTCTGGTAACCATTGACGACCTCATCATAGGTTAACTGTAATTCGTTATTCACAAGACCGGAGACCGTGAGTGTGTAGTTTTCTGCATCGATGTATTGTGGTCCTTTAATCGAGTTTTCTCTGAAAGCATTGATTGATGAGAGGTCTTCTCCTTCATACTCTCTGATTTCTACGCTTTCAAGTGTTTTTGTTTCATCCGTCGTTTCAGCCGCTGATCCTATTATTGGCGAGTTGGCGAGAACAAGCAAAACAAGTAGTCCAAACAGCAAGAGATTTAGGAATAATGCCTTGTTTCTGTACATTAACAATCAATAATATGACATACGTCATATTATATAAACTTTAACCCCGAACCCCAACCTTTTACCCGCTGTCCTAAACTCAGGAAAAGGTTACTGAATCAGCATGTAAGATGGAGAGCTGCCACAACAGCTCTGGATTCAGCCAAGCGGTTGAAGGTTTTGCAGGCTTCAACAGTTTTCTGGACTACAAGTTCGATTCCCTCAGATTCAATGCACTTTCTGGTTTCAGGGGGAACCTTCATCATTCCTGAGTAGCCTGTGCCCACCACCAGCACCTCAGGCTTCGCCTCAAGAACCTCCCTTAAGTCAGCTATCTGGAGGCAGTGTCCTTCTTTCCTCCACCAGTCAGCCTTGATTTTTTCCGGGAAAACTATGAGGTCCGTGGTGTAATGTTTCCCGTTTATTGTTATTCTGCCAAAATCGTAGGCATCTATCATCACGGGAGTTCCCCATAAAAATTTGTGAGGTAACCCTTTTTGAGTGTTACGTGAATGTTCTTTAGTTTCACTTTGCTCTCCCCTCAATAGGATGTCGTTGCGTCGAGGATTTTAAATGTTAATCCAATCATCAGCTGACTTAGATTCGCTATGACTAGTCTAAGAAGTAAATTAACTGAAAGTTGCCAAAATCCTTGGAACGGAAAATGCAGAAATACGGATATCGAAGTTTATATCTATTACAGAAACAGGCGTCTCCCCATTTGCAGAAAATGCTGGAGTATTATCGCGGAAAAGGATATTGAATGGTAGAAATTGATGTGCTCTACTTGGCGCCACAGTTTTAAGTGCACTTTTATGGGCGATTGGCGCTAGTTTCAGGTATAATTTGAAGGAAAATTCGCTTTGTCTTTTGTATAACTCTTGCCATTAAACTTCTGATGTTGTTACAATCGTTTATGATGAATATTGTGGTTGCCAGTGGGGACTTGTTAGGATTGGATTGGGGGGATGTTTGTTTTTTCGATTTCTTCTGTTCTTTTTCTGACGGATTCTGCCACAAATTCGGTTATGCTTCTGTAACCTAGGTCGGCTCTGTGTTTGATTAAGGCTTTCACTTTACCGTATAACCCTGAAGGTAGGTTCACTGAATCGTATCCTTTTGCTGGCAAGATTTCTTTACTTCCTTTTGAATGTGCAGTAACAATTTTTAACTGCTAGTGTCAACATCCGTGTTCATGCTTATGTATTGTATTGTATTGTATTGAATGGTTGCTATCCTTCTTTAAGCGGTTGGGTGGTTCCTGCGATTCCCATTCCCATCAGTATGTGTCCGACTGAATGCTCCATGTAGTTCAACAGGTTCTCGCCTTGAGAGGTTAGTGTGTAAACCCTTTTTGGGTGATAATCTTCTGTTTCCCATGTGCTCTCTACGTATTCCCAGTCCTCTAAATCTTTCAACAGCGGGTAGACGCTGCTGGGTCCTAAGTATATTCCAAATTTTTTGCGGATCACGGTTATTATTTGGTATCCATGCATTGGCTGAATGTTCAGAAGCTGGAGCACTATAAAGTAGCGGAGCCCTCTTATGGTTTGAGCTTGAAGTTGCTTCGGATCTTCATTTATATTTTGTTTGTATTGTTTTTTTATTGGTTTTGCCATGCGTTACTGCACATCCTACACCGCAATATTCATGCGCTTGATATAAGCATTTCGGTTATGCATTGCATTACCGCTACACGGAACCGAAATGCTTAAAAATTATACGCGCATACATATTACCATGAATCAGGGGCAGCTGTCGAATATCAGAAAAGTTCTCAAAGCTAATCCAAGAGGCATGACTGTAAGTCAAATTTCAAAAGAGATTAACTTGAACAGGAATTCAGTTGCAAAATATCTTGAAGTTTTGCTGATATCCGGTCATGTCGAGATGAGGTCTTATGGTCCCGCAAAAGTGTTCTTTTTGTCGCAAAGAGTTCCAATCTCCGCGATGTTAGATTTCTCTTCGGATTATATGCTGGTTTTGGACAGAGACTTTAGAGTAGTAAATGTAAACGATAATTTTTTGAAGCTTGTGGGTATGGAAAGAGAAGATTTGCTTGGGCATAGAATTGAGGATGTTTCTTTGCCCATTTTCGACACTGCTGAGATAATGTCAAGTCTAGAAGCTGCTCTTAACGGGAAAGAGATTAAGCGGGAAATGGATTGTTCAGTAGGTGAGATAGATTACTGTTTCAATGTCAAGATAGTTCCAACAACGTTTGAGGATGGTCTGCCGGGAGTAACTGTGATTCTGGAAAACATGACCGAACGTAAAAGGATAGAAGAGGAGCTTCGGAAAAGCGAGCAGCACTATCGCCTCTTGCTTGAATCCATTTCCGACGGCGTTTATGTTCTGGATAGAGAATTGAGGTTTGTTTTAGTCAATGACGCAGGGGCGGATCTTTTGCAAATATCGAAGGAGAAGTTGTTGGGTACAAGAGTGAGTGATCTACTTCCAGATGTTGAGGAGACAGCGTTTTTCAAGAGTTTTGAGCGTGTAGCGGAAACGCATAAGCCTGATACAGTTGTTAGCGAGTATGTTTTTGAGGATGGGCGGAGGGGATGGTATGAGCTGCGTATTTATCCTGTCCCTGAGGGCGTTTTGGGTATAGTGACGGATATCACTGAGCAGAAGAAGGCTGAGGAGGAACTGGTTCGTTTATCTAATGCTGTGAAGATGTCGACAGACAGTATTGTAATCACTGATATGGATGGAAAAATTGTGGATGTGAATGAGGCTACAGTGGAGATGTATGGCGCCGATGACAGGAGTGAGTTGGTTGGGATGGATTCTTTAGATATTATGGCTCCTGAGGATCGAGAGAAAGCTTTGGCTGTCTTTGAAGAAGTGCTTGAGAAGGGGTCTCGAAAAATTCAGCGTTTCAAAGTTGTTAAGAAGGATGGGTCGAGAAAAACTTTAGAGATGAGTATAGCGGTGATGAAAGACGCTGAAGGTAAGCCGATAGGGCTTGTGGCTATAAGTAGGGATGTGCCTGAAGGCAAGAAACCGGAATGACAGGTAGATGGGTGTGTAGGCCAGAAGTTTTATGGAGCTATTTTTCTTTCACGGTTATGGCGTCAACTGGGCAGCTTGATGTGCATTCTGAACATGCTGAACAGCTGCTTGGATTGGTGACGATGGGTTGTTCCTCGAACCATTCTAGAACACCGAAGGTGCAGGCTTCAACGCATTTTTTGCAGCCAGTGCACAGTCGGTAATCAATCTTGATTTCCACAACCATTCTCTGTGTCCCCTAACGGTAGCCGAACATACTCTCAGATTATAACCTTCTTCATAAGCAACCCGCCATTTTAAGATATAGCAAAACTGATAAAACGAAAAGTTAGGGGTGAAGTTATCTGTTTCTGGGTTAGGGTAGTGTTGTATGGATTTTTATGGAATGAATAAAGAGTCGTCGAGAACCGGATTTACGGTGATGTTGTATATTCGGTAGTGGAAATTTCCAGCTGTGAAGGTGTGCTCTCCATGTGTCCATTCAGATAACTCATTTGTAACTAAAGCCAATCCTGCAGTGTACTCAACAAATAGAATACTGCGGGTGTCGTTAGATACTTCAACTTCAACCCATTCGCCATCCGCTAGTTCCCATATTTTCTGTAACTCTCCATTTAAGATAACGCCAACTTCCTCATTGTCCAAGGTGCCTTCTAAGCGCATCTTTATGTTCTCTGTCCCAATGTTTTTGTACCTGCACAGTGAGTTCTCTGTGTAGCCATTGGTAACTTCTAGTTCAAATTGTATGCTGGTTGCATTTGCTACGCCGTTAATGGGAACATCATTGGTTGCATCATCATTATTCTGCAAAATTATAGCGCCTGCTGCTATGGCTGCAATAACTAGAACTATAACAAGTATGCCGATTATTGCTACTGTAGTGGATCCTTTGTTGTTCAAAATGTTTTTTCACCATTCCTTTACAGGTATTGGGTTGTTAGATTAGAGATCGAGACCTATCTTTGATAACTTCAATAAATACAAAAAAAGAAAAAGGGGGGATTTTGGGGAATCTTCACGACAGTTTATGGGTCGTGTAGTCCGCCTTTCGTTTCAGTTACTTCTAGTCCAGTGTAGATGTTAGTATATGTGTGAACCCATTTGGTTTCGCTTATGGTTCCGAGCAATTCAGGAATGCTGAATGTTGGGTGGTCTGGATCGGTACCATAGTTTATTTTGAGTATTATCGATGTTAGACCAGGTGGGGCTTGTTGTAGCTGAATGATTCCGGGGTTAATTCCGCGTGCTGCGTCTCCGTGTAGCCATTGTGTAGCGTAGTAGGTGTCTCTGCCCCAGTGGCCCCAAATTACTAAGACTTCTGTGCCGTTTTTGTCGATGTACGTTGAGATTACAGCATAACCTACGGTTGGGGTGTCTTCTGAACTGTATACGTTCCACTTAGAGCCGCTAATGTCTTCCCAATATCTTTGCCAGCAGGCTAATCCAGTTATCTTGCCAGAGTATGGTGAACCCACAGCGTATTCAGGTATACCATAGATTGCGTCTGTAAAGTCGTTGGAGTAGTAAGCGAGCATGTTAGCAATTGGGCCTCCGACTCCAAGCATGTTGGAGCTTGCAACAGGCCACTTTGTACACCAGTTGTCGTTGAGGGCTGCTCTTCCAATTGCATCCTTGTAGTCTTCCTTGTTGTCTCCTAGTCCGAATTGGTTCATTATGTAGGGCATCTGGTTAGCTACTTCGGGGTCCCACATGTCTGCGCCAGCTAAGCCAATGGTCATTATCTTCTGTTTAATTGAAGCTGTCACTAGCGCTGCGCCAGCCGAGTCAACCGTCGCTGCGTCTCTGCCGACAATAATCCATTCGTAGCGTCCAGGACCAAAACCGCCATCCGGATAGCCGGTAGGTTCTACACCCCCAAGGCTGTAGTCTTCGTACCACACATCAGATGACCAACGAACAATATACGTAACACCTGAAGATAAGCCCGATATTCCAGAAGTCGAGAACGTGTATGCGCTCCTTGGAACTAGTTGGCCTGTGGCTTTTACAGTTACGCGCTCAGAGAACACGCCATAGGCGTCCCAATCCTCATCAGCGACATCAACAGCCTCAGGAACAAAGTTGAAACTAGTACCAGTGAATTCTTTCCACCATCTTGAAGTCGTCTTCTTGTACACTGCGTCGACCAAGCTCCATGGGTTAAAGTGTTTGTCCAGTTGATACATTACTTCACTGTCAATCGCACTAGTGTCAGTGGTAACTCCAGTTACATCGGAGCCATCGTTGAGGTCTGTAACACCGTAAACTGATACGCCTCTGAATTGGTCAGCGACATTCACACCATTGCCCAGATCTTCGCCTTCGCCTCCAGTGTCGGCTAGAACAAAGTCCCATTCGCCTACGGTCAATGGAGCCAACCACGGTTCTGTAGCGCCGTCTATATCGTGGTCGTCAGCAGCAATCATACGTCTCCACCAAATATCATCGTCACCAGCATCAACTGTCCAGTCGCTCACACTAGGCCAGTGCGCAACAAATCCAACGTAATCTTCGTCGTTAGATATTATTTGAGCCATATCATAAGTACCAACAGCTCCAGGTTCACTACCGTGAAGTGCCATCGCAGTGCCGTCTACCATGTATCCTGCGGGAAGCGTTGGAAGCAAAGTCCAACTCCTGTTATAAGCAGTTTCTAACTCTACACCATCGTATGCGGTGTAGTAGTGTGCATAGCTACTGTACTCTGGTGCTGATCCTAGGTCCCACTCTTCCCTGTTACTGAGCTGTACCAACAGACCGGCAGGAATTGTAACTGATTCAGTTGACTCTCCGTCATTTGGAACTGGTACTTCTATTGTCAATGACTGCATCACGAATTTTGGTTGATCAAGCAGTTTAACGTCTTTGAGAATCACTACCTGTTTGTCCACCTTGTCGAAGATGAACGTTAATTTCAAGTCAACAAGGGCTAATTTTGTTTGGGATGCTGTATGATAGTCATAGATACGATTGGTAACCATAGCAACGAATTTTCGCGGTCCATCATATAGCACTTGAATGTCCCCCGTGGTTGCAGTGCCATTGGTTTTTCTGCCACCATAGATTAAGCTAGCGCCGATTACGTCTCCGTTTTCGTCGACTTCACGTCCTGCATTTTTGAATATCTCGTTAACTTCAGTCGACTGGGGAGGTGTAAAATAGGTGCGGTCAACTCTTATCCAAGGTCCACCATAGGAAGTAAGGTCTCCAAATAGGGCACCAGCCCACACATTTCGCCTACCCCATGATTGGTGGTTGTAGGTTATATGGATGTACCAGCCGTTTATCCAAACGTTCTTCGGCAGCTTCGAGACCAATCCCGCTCCAGCTGGAGCTGCAAATGGGTCGCGTTCACCTGCATACTCAAGGCCAACATTTGTTTCGCTGTCAATCATTTCACCATATTTTGAGAGTCCGAAATCAATGCTTGCTTCTCTGTAGGGGTAGAGGTCGTAGTAGTCTGTGTCCAATACGCCTTCAACTTTCATGTACCAGTCTGTGGGGTCTGCTGCCAGTGTGATTTGCATTAGGAACATGGGAACTAGTAGTGTTGTCAGCATTGTTAGGGTTGCAAACGTCATAAGTAATTGTTTTCGATTCATTTTCTCTTCCTCTTTAATTCGCATTGGATAGGTGTGATGTTTTTTGTTTAAAAGGTTTTCTATTGACGGTATGTTGACGGTATATAGACCTTAAAATAATTGTTCGAAAACATAAACACACACATATGTAACATAAAGACAGCGTTTAAACCCAAAATTAATCACCTCAACAGACACAAACCAAAAACGAAAGAAACTAAAAACACACGGCACACTAGCTCAACGTACACTAAAAAGGATAAAAACCACCCCCACACAAGCAGCCAACCAAACCCGTTTTTCCCGATTTTTCATCTATTCTTCTCTGTTCTCCACCTCTTTCCTTTCAACCTCTACTTCTTCGCCAACCTGCTCTCTCACAACCCTCAGTTTCACCTCTTTTATGAGACCCACACCCTTCCCCATCAACACACTACCCGCAGATATTAGAATAACAGCAACCATAAAAAATAGCGCCAAATTAACTGCCGGAAACGTCCTCTCTATCAGCTCGTTTATGTCAGCATCGTTAATCGGAAGAAGAACACTCTGGTTGCCTACAGGTATTTCGGCACCATTAAAGGAAAGGACAGGGATCTCAAGGATTTTGGGTATGGCAGAACTGCCCGAGAAAAGAACCGAAAAGCCAAAGTAGACGGGAATAATCACCACAACAAGCCCAACCGCCAGCAACATGTAACCAATAAGTTTCTCCGGCTTTTCAATAATCTTCGATGTCACATTCAAAGCCCCCTTCGATCAGTCTTTTTGATAGTCGTAGCTTTGAAGCTAAAAGCCTTTCTATATACGGTACCATGACGGTACTTTAACCTAGAGCGGGCTTATTAGAAATGGAAGTAAACAAAAATTAGCGCATACGCTGTTCTCAAGTTTCCTCTTTCTTTGCCGCAGAATTTGAGACGCTCTCTTCAAGTTGCGCTGCCAGACTGTTTATCCTCTCGATTTCCTCTGTTCTTTTCCTGACAGCCTCTGCCACAAACTCAGTTACGCTTCTGTAGCCGAGGTCGCTTCTGCGCTTAACTAAAGTTTTCACTTTAACGTATAACCCTGATGGCAGATTCACCGAGTCATATCCCTTTACAGGCAAGATACCGTCACTATCTAGGGGAAGCGATAAACCAACCTATTATTCGTTTTGACGTCTAATTGCCGTCTATATACGGTAAACGTTATTAACCTAAACATCTAACGCATACAAGGGTGAAATGGGTTGGAACTGAAACAGGAAAAGAAGCCTAAAAACATCAACATAGAAGAGTTCAAGGCTCTAGTTAACAACCTGATTCCCACAACCCTGAAACAGGCTGAATGGATATGCAGCGAAGTTGAAAGGTTAACCCACGAACACCCGGAACTGAAGAAGAAATTTAAGGAGTGGCACAAGATGCCAGAGTCTGAAAGAAGGGAACTCGAAGAGATAATCCACCGCATCCTTGCCGAGGCGGAGAAGGCGCATCAAAAATGGTGAATTGCTTAGAAAGGCTGGTGGAGAGTTGCATGAAAACAGTCCAGGTTCTTTCTGACCATGTTAATAGACTACCTACTGCACGCCCCAGAATAACCGCATTAGCATTTGGGGGATGAAGATGTGAACTCTACAAAGGGGCGTCATGTGGCAATAATCCTCCCAACATACTGTGAAGCAGAAAACATCGCAGACATCATCCACGCCATAGAAAACCTAAAGCTTAACTCTACTCTATTGGTGGTGGACGATTCAAGTCCTGATGAAACCCAAAACATCGTCAGGAAACTAAAAGAAAAAAACAAAAACATCCTTTTGCTAAAAAGACCCAAAAAAATGGGGCTCGGAACAGCAATTACGGATGGCTTCCGTTTTCTTTTGTCTCTACCAAAACCGCCCAGATACATAATCACAATGGATGCAGACTACTCCCACAACCCCCAAGACATACCCAGACTACTAAAGCTCGCCGAAAAGGGCTGCGACCTTGTCATCGGAAGCAGATACTGCCAAGAAGGACAAGTTAAAGGCTGGACCTCCACCCGACTGCTGATAAGCAAAGTAGCCAACAAACTAACAGGCAAAATAATTAAACTTCAACTAAACGACTTCACAAGCGGCTTCAGATGCTACTCCAAAGGCTACCTCACAAAAGCGCTTCCACAACTTCACAGCGAAACATACGAAATCCAAATAGAAACACTCCGCCAAGCAAAACTCCAGAACTCAAAAATAGGCGAAATCCCCATCGTCTTCGAAAACAGAAAAAAAGGAAAATCAAAGCTAACTTCAACAGAGATAACAGCTTTTTTTAGATACATTTTGAGGGTGACAGGGGAACAACTCCTTGAAAGGAAAGCGTAGCCTTCAATTCTACACGTCAATTTTGCGAAATATCTGTCAACTTTTTTGCGCAAAGTCGGTTATAGTTTTGGGGTTTGCGGATTTTGAGTGGCTGCAGCCTTCTGAGTGGATGTGTATGCTACGTGAAAATCAGCTTGCCATAAACACAAAATGATTTGAAAAAAGGTGACTTCAAGTGACCACCACATTGGATGTTATTTTGATCTGCGATGCAATGATGGATTTTGAGGGTTCAATCCGTCCCACCATGTTTTTAGCTAATGAATTGACTAGAAAAGGATGCAACGTTTCTATGATTTCACCACTGATGTCGGCTACTGTTGAAGAGCAATTGCATGCAAACGGCATAGTACCGATAAACTTGCGTGCTAAACTTGTTGCCAAGAAGCTAGGGCACTCATTACTGTGGCTTGAAACATGGGCACGAGAAGCACTCTTAAAACTGAACTCAAGACGCGTTGCCAACAGTTCTTCAGTTACAATCAATTTTTCACAAGTGATTTGTGCACCCACTTCGGTATGGTATCTGCAGGGACCTCCCTACATTGCATTAAATGATTTAGAGAACGAGGTTTCATTGGGTCTTAGGCTAGTCTACAATTTCTTGCGACCAGCCATAGACTACGCAGACAAAAAGCTAATTGATCGCATGGATAGAAGCTCGTCACTTAATATCGCAAACTCGAAGTTTTGTGCTTCGATGTACTCCAGATTAGGAATCGATGTCTCTGACGTCATTTATCCGCCGATTGACTGCCAAATATTCAGTCCGTCATCATCGAATCCGCAATCAGACTACGTTCTTACCTATTTTGGAAAAGAAACCAAATTTTCGGTCATAAAAAAAATTGCAGACAAAGGCGTCAAAATCAAAGCATTCGGCTCAAAGCTACCAGCTTTTCAGAAGCGATTAGTGAACCATCCTAACATCGAGTTTCTAGGAAAAATTACTACCAGCGAACTTTTGGACGCTTATTCAAACGCTCTCTTCACGCTTTTTCCATTCACTCACGAACCTTTCGGTTATATACCCTTAGAGAGCATGGCATGTGGAACTCCTGTACTTACATACAATCTGCAGGGTCCAAAAGAATGCGTGATCGAGAGGGATACAGGTTGGCTTGTGCAAACCGATGAGGAACTTGCATGTAAGGCCATTGATTTATGGGAAGAAAACTATCCGTTTCATATGAGAAAAAAATGTGTAGAGGCTGCTTCAAAATTTGACAAAGAAATCTATGCAGAAAAATGGAAACAGGTTTTGCATGGGTTTATAGAACAAAACCGTCAGCTCAAACAGCATGTTGCAACGATCTTTGTTTAGACCGTGGATTTTGAACTCACTCTTTTAATATAGTTCATTAACCATTTACAGGCATAAAAAATGTACTGGTGAGGTACATTGAAGGCTCATGAGGGATTAGAATGGGTGTATGTTTCATAACAGACCCGCTTGTTACCACTATGGGGGCTGTAAGACCTGCTCTTTTGTTGGCGAGAGAGTTCCGTCAAAGTGGCCATGATATTACGTTTATAACGCCACGTTTTGATGAAGAAATTGCCTTGATGTTAAAGGATATGGATTTTAGGTTAATCTCTGTTGGACCAAAAATTTCTGTTATATCTAGGTTTCCAACTTTGGATGCTTGGGCGAGGTGCTTAATCCGGCAACGAAGTGCTGGAATACAGAGGTCAGATGTTGTCATCAACACTTCTTCATGTGTTATAGGGCAAGCTGATGTTTATTATGCTCAAGGGCTAATGACCAAAGCTCTTAATGATGTGCGTAGTGCGCTGCCTGTAGGCTATCGGTATGTTTATCAGCTGTCAGCCTCGTCGCTAAGAATGCTGGAGCGGAATCTGGTTAGGCGGTTTCGGGAATTTTCTAGAGTTTTTGTGGCTAATTCATCATTTTGTGCGTCAATGTATAGAGAGTGGGGTATACACGTTGAAGAGATCATAAATCCTCCTTTAGATTGTTCTTTTTTTAAGCCTTCACTTTCGAAACCATGCACAGATTATATCCTAACTCATTTCGGAGTTTATGGAAAAGAGAACAAAATTTCAGTTATTAAAGCAATCGCTGACGCAGGTGTTATGATTAAAGCATTTGGCAATCCAACGTCTGCACCCAAATCTTTGTTAAGTCACAAAAACATTGATTTCTTGGGAAAAGTCTCTGATGGCGAGTTGGTAGACTTGTATTCAAATGCGCTTTATACGCTGTTTGCTTTTAATCATGAACCCTTCGGTTATGTACCTGTGGAAAGTATGGCGTGTGGAACTCCAGTTTTGGCATATGATAAACAAGGTCCTTCAGAAACTGTTACCGACGGCAAGACGGGTTGGCTTGCATGCAACGATAAAGAATTGGTCGAGCTTGCGGCTAACATTTGGAAAACTGGGTATAAGAGAAATATGCGAAGAAATTGCAGGAAGAGAGCTTTAATGTTCGATTCTAAAAAGATATATGAAAAATGGATTAAGGTCCTGCAAAATCTTGAAACTGCCGATGTGTTTGATTAAGGGGTACCTCCCACAGAATTGTTGTCAATTTATTCGTTCAACGTGAATGAAAGCTAGATAGATAGTATAATTTGACGACGGATTTAATCCCCTGAATTCAACATTTTCTAGGGAGTGCTCTAAACTGAAATTAAGCGTGTATCCCCGCCATTCTGAAACGGAATTAGTGTCGGTGAGGCTTGAAGAGGATATGGTGTATTCAGCTAAGATGTTTTTTCCAAAATCTGATGCTATGTCCAAGGTTATTATCTCCTTATTCGCATTCTGAGTTTGCTGGATTGCTTTCAGGAAGAATGTAGCTTGATAATCTCCAGCAGGAAGAGAAACGTAAGGTCCATACCAGAAAAAGTTATCTGTTGTGTTGGCTGGATGAACCAAGAACCCTTCTTCACTTAGATAATCTTCACTGAAGTATAAATCCTCAAAAGTGAATGTTTTTGAGCCGAAATCAACATCAGCAAAGGTTGGAACTCTTTCAACAATAATTCTGTCAACGTAAACATTGGTTAAACCACTACTAAACGCGCGAAACTCTACGTCGTTCTTGAAACTAGTTGAGGTCAACGATAAAGTGAAGTTAGTCCACTCGTTTGCTACCATTTCAAAACCATATATGTCCCTTTTTGATATGATAGATGTGCCTTGGTTTTTTGTTACATCAAGCTTGCCAATATATCCATCCACCTGTTCTTGCACCTTAACTTCAAAAGTCACCTCATAGTTTCCTTCTGGCAAAAAGACATATGGTCCATAAACAAAAGTGCTAGGAACACCTTTTTTGGAAACAACAACAAGCCCACTTTTTGAGGACGCATCTCGAAGCAATTGCTCAGAATCTATTAGAAAATCCCTATGGGCAAGATAAATTTCATAATCGTTATCGTATGAAAAACTCGGCAAACCCTCATAGTTCCTCTTAAACAAAACATGGGAATAGGTACTGGCACGCACTACGAATTGTCCATTCAAAGCTTCTTCAAAAACAAAAAGAGTCCAATAATCAGTTAATCGTGTATCCAATAGAACATATTCGCTATCATCGATGAATTTTCTCGTGTAATTTATCATATACTCCTTTTTTCCTTCTTTATGTAATTCATCTATATCAAAAGGTACCATAAACGCATTAAGTCTAGAAGACACGTGTGGAAACAGATTATTTTGAGTCAATATCGAGGAGTCGGATGGAATTAGATTCATCATCGCATGTAAAGACTCCACTTGTCTCTCATCCTGTTTCATATAGAATGGTTCAGGATACCAAAAAATGCCTTTTTCACTAAAGGCATAGGAAATTGGACTTAAGGGAGTTGTAAAAATCGTGAAAATCAATGAAACCACAATAATGTTAGGAATGAGGTGCTCCAGACTCTTTTTCTGGATTTTAAGACTGGACCTTTGTCGATTTTGTTTGTTAAAAAAGATGCTGGAGAGTCCCTCAACGGCCGCGATGAAAATAAAGGGTATTAAATACAGAGGATATTGTGCTCCGACAGTATAATATGCCTTGTGGTTCGTTAAAAGCTGTGGTGCTAAAATGAAAAGAATAACCACAAAAAATTTGCTTTTAAACGAAAGAAACAATAAGGGACCAAACAACAAGATAACGTAAATAAATTTTATGTGAAAATCAAACATCAATGCCTCGAAGATCCTTTGGGGATTCAAAACTATGTAAAAGGGTAGAAGGAGTATGTCTTCTGTGAATCCAAGAACCTCAAAAGCACCTACTGCACGGTAAACATCCAAAAACTCGGGGGTTATGGGATAAAAGCCCTTCACATAATTTGTGAGCAGATACCATCCCGCTGAAAAAACGATTGTTAGAACTGAGACCGCGGTTTGGTTCAGTTGAAATAGGTATTTTATCGAGTTCGTAAGGTGTGTCTTAAACCCTTTCAACTGGCTGCTACCAAACTTTAGATTTTTACAAAAATTTATCATACTTTTTGAGTGTATTGCCAATAAGTTGCATAACGCTACTACAATAAGGATGTAGGTCAAATGTTCTTGTATCATCAAGGCAAATATGACGCTAACAAGGTATAATTTCCACGATTTTTTAATAAAAAAATAATAGAGAGAAAATATTAATAGTGGAATAAAGGCTTGGGGGTGAAAGTCAAACCAATTTGCACCATGGAGAGGGGTGAATAGTAGATAGGCTACCACTAATGCAAAACTGGCTTTTTTGTTGTCCAAGAGCGCTTTAGAAAGCAGATATAGTGGCAGAGCAGCGATTGCTAGCAAGAAAGATTGAGTAACCAATAACGTTTCTGGAGAGGGAAAAATGGCGTAAATGGGTAATAATGTAAGCAGTATTGGACTGAAATGCACTCCAAAATAGTATCCGTTAGGGTTAATCCATAGTTCTGGTGTGTAGTAAAAAAGTTTTCCGTGGAAAATGGTTGTATAAAAGGCTTGATCAAACATGCCGAGGTCTGCTGCGTAACTATTGAATGTGTAGTGTTTTAAGATAGTGAAGTATGAAAAAATTATTCCATAGGCTAAAATCGCCAAGGCTACAAGAATGTCGTATCTGTCGCATCCTTGTATGCGTGATATAAAGGATTTTCTGAGCCTTTCGGCTAACGACCCTAACATAATTGTATCGTCTATTATTCTCAAGGTTTTACTGTTTAAGTGTTTTTTCGTTCACTTTAGAAATTATCATCAGTTACATTGAGAAGTAACTAAGACAATCAACAATCATAACCTTATTTTCACTTAATAAGACAGAACTTGGATTTTTTGTAACAAAGTTCAGACACGATTTATTGGTACTCTGCTTAGTTGCAGAACAAATTTTATTGTAAAGATAAATATTTGGTCGTAGGGTAGATGTAACAGCAAGAACTGGGAGCTGTTCTAGATGAAAGTAACCATCGCACATATCTCTCTCAATTCTGCTGGCGGTGGGGAGTCACTCTGCTTATCGCTAATCAAGACGCTCCGCAAATCAGGTAATGAGGTCACTCTTGCCACAGTTGACAAAACTGATTGGAAATATTTAATCGCCATTTTCGGTGAAGTCCCCTTTCCTAACCACGAAATCTGTTTATTTTCATCCATACCGAAAACCCGTTTCAATGCACTTCACAGCTTCTTATTGGTTGCGGGTTATTTTATAGAACTGCTAGGGCTAAAACTGCTGAGAAAAGAGTTTCTAATAAGCACTTGTGGAGAGAAGATCAATTCGGTTGCAGACTTAGTTTACGTTAACGGTTTACCGCTAAGATGCACATTTCTCCTACCTAACGTGAACACTCGGAGAAGATGCTTTAGCAAATTATACAATTCATTCTTAAGAACCATCGACAGAGTTAACAACAGTGTAATAGTGGCAAATTCAAAGTTCATAAAAGACATAATGAGCTGCGTCAAACAAGACGCAGTGATTATTCATCCACCCGTCGCCGTCCAAAAATTTGTTTGCACTGGAAGGAAAACAGACCGCAGAAACCTCGTAATTGTTTCTTCCAGATTCCTGCCCCAACAAAACCTCGAACTTGTTCCAAAACTCGCAAAATTATTACCAAAATACGCCTTTTTGATAATTGGTCCTAGCGGAACAAACTCAAGACAAACGCTTGAGAAACTTGAAGAAATGATTAATAAATTGGAGATCGAAGATAACTTAAAAATACTAACAAATCAGCCTTCTCAAAAATTTTTGGAGTCACTATCTACAGCAAAAATCTTCTTCAGAACCTTACCTCATGAGCCCTTCGGAATGGCCATAGTAGAAGCTATGGCTGCAGGTTGTGTTCCAATCGTGCCCAGAAACGGCGGTCCTTGGGTTGATATTCTTGACCAGAAGCAGGGCGAATATGGTTATTCGTATGATAGTATTGAAGAGGCTGCTAACTTAATTGACAAGCTCATGAAAGACGAAGGGCTGAGACGGGAAGTTTCGGCTAGAACGATTAAACGGGCGATGACTTTTGACAGTTCATTTTTTGAGAAAAAAATCGTAGATACTGTAAATAGGATTTACCGAACAAAAAGGTCAGCATAAATCACTCAGTTCCAATTTTTGAGGATTGAGTAAGGGTAATGCCAAAATCTAAAACTTGCCTCATTCAAGCATGTTCTATTTCCCTAAGATTAGTGATCTGTAGAGGTTAATGTGCTCTTTCGCCACATTACTCCAACTTCTGTCCCTGAATCGGTTTTTGAGGTTTTTTCCAATACGGTCTCTCAGTTCTCTATTTTCCGTCAACAAAACAAGTGCCTGACTCAGCTCTGTTGAATCAAAATTCTCTACAGCAACATAATGTTCTCCGTTTTGCAATTCGCTCTGGAACTTTGACACTTTACCGCAAACAACAGGTTTTCCATAATCTGCAACTGCCGCCAACGTCCCACTCGCCTCAACATAGCATGGCTTCGCATATTGTAGCACAATTATGTCACTGCTCCAAATGAGACGATTCAAACGCTTTTCATCAACGAACCCCGCAAAAAACACATGTTTCTGAATCTTGGGCGATAAAAGGCGCTCAAAACATTCAGGATAAGCTACCTTGTCATGTGCATGTTTTCCCCCAACAAGCACCAGTTTTGCGTTAGGAACCTTTTCAACAAATTTTTCGAATGCCTCAATTAAACAGTCAATTCTCTTTTCTTTTCGCAAGAACCCCAGAGATAAAATGCACAGTTCGTTACTTTTTTTGGAAGACTCAGGTTCCTTGGCTGCCTTTTTTATCCCATGCGGAATTACAACAATTTTTTCTTCATCCGCGCCGTACTCTGTTTGCAGAATCTTTTTCATCAAACTATTATGCACGATCACCTTGTCTGAAAAATGCACAACAGACTTTGAAACTAGCAGAACAGCCATCATCGCCAAACAGTTAACCAAAAAATTTTCATAAATATGTGCATCTTTTCGTATCACCGTATGCATTGTAACAACAGAAGATTTGTGACTCACACGGAAGGCGGCTAACAAAATGGGAAAAAGAAGAAAAGAAATGAACCCACCATACAGTAGCCATCCATGTTGCAAATGAACGACGTGACACCCACTTTTTAATACCGAACGAAAAACATGTAACGGATATAGGAGACCTCTCTTCCAGCATCTCAAAACAGCCAGATTCCCACTTCTACGGGATTCAGTTATCACCTGCTGATCTGTGATGTTTCCAATAACTTCTATGTGCGCCAACTCTGATAATTGCTTATACAACTCAGCGGAGTATAACGCCACTCCATCCCTGTGCGGAGGCCAAGTGGTGACAGCACAAACCTTCAATTAGACATCTCCTGACACCTGTACAACATCCATTGAATAGAAGGCCACATCCGTGGAATCTGTTACGTGAGCAGTGAACTCAACGAATGTTGGATGTTCGATTGAAAAATTGAAGATGAAAATCTGCCATCTGCCCGCTGCGGTGAAATCGCTGCCCTTAATCGTTTTGGCGACTATTACGGAATCTTTTGGTTCATTCAAAGCCTCTAAGGTGATGGCTTCATTTGGGGTGGTGGATGAGACTTTAAGCACCGCTGTTACTTTATAGGTTCCGGGAGGCAGAACTTTTTCTGGAATTTCGAAGAATAACGGCGTTGGGTCAGTAACCCTTTGAAGCAACACGTCTGTCTCTGTAACAGAGTCTCCGAAAGCGACAGTGTCCTGAATGATTGTTCCAGTTGCTGCTCGTACACTGTGGCAGTTGTAGGTGAAGTTTACGCCCTCAAAGTATTCTATTGCTCCATTGTATCCTTTCTTGTATAGTACTATGCCGTTTGCGTTGACGAGTACCCCATAGTCCTCGCCAATTTCTGCGTCACACCATTTTGGAGCCGTGTGTGCTGGTCGAGGAAGCGTAACTGTGTACCACCAAGAATAGACATCAATTAGTACGTAGTCCACTTCACTCTTGAAATATGGATAAACTTCGAGACTGTTACACAGATGAGGAAAAACTTCCGGCATAACAGAAGCGGAAGCGTTTACAGGAATCACATTCAATGCCATTCGCGTAGTCTCATCGGCTTTTGTAACCGAAAAGTATTCGTCTGTTGGAAGCAACAGGGTGCTGACAAGTAAACTTATGAACATTAAAAAAACGATTTTTTTTAGTACGTCTTGGCTGCTGTGGTTAACTAATTTTTTGATTCCGTTGATTGCTGCAACGAAAAGAAATGGTGAAACGAATGCGGGATACTGAGTCCCAATTGCGTAATACAGTGGATTAATTGAGAGTAGGCTGGCCATCAGCCATGGTAAGTTCATTACTAGAGTTAAGGGGTCTAAGAAGGAGAGGAATGCAAGCGGACCGAATAAGGCTGCTATGTAAAAGAATTTGTTTTGTCCATCATTCAGGAGTACCTGAAATGTTTTCGCAGGGTTCGTAAGCACATTGGTTACTATTTCACTTGGGCTGGTGCCGAATTCTCCCCACTCCCATTTTGTGGTTAAGGCATTGGGGTTAAAAGTTGTGATAACTGCACTAGCGAGAGTAAAGACGAGAATGCCGCTCAGTAGAAGTGTGAGGGAGTATATGGCGTTTTTTGTCAGTTTCCTTGATCGTAAACCGTTAATGATTTCTTCTCTGTGTGAAAGGAAAACGTAAACAGCCATTGCCATGACGATTAAAGGAACAAACTCGTTGACCATCAGGGCTAATGCAACAAAGATGTAAGAGTGAAGCAGCTTTCCCTTTCTGAAGTAGTGGATGGCAAAAAGGAATAATGCGGGCAGGAACACTTCAACATCAAAGTTTGAAAGCGGGGTTGTTATTGGAGGGTAAACTAGGTATATGATTGCAAGAAAAAAGGTTAACCATCTATTCAGTTGCTGTTCGCGGATAATCCAGTAAAGCGGAATCAAGCCTATCGAAATGGCGATTGGCCGCAGAATGAGCAATGTAACAGGGTTTTGGTATATCGCATAAATGGGCACTAACAGAAGAAGAAATGGAGAGAAGTGTATGCCGAAAAGGCTGCCAGAGGGGTTACCCGTCAACTCAGCCGTGTAATACAGTATTTTTCCGTGGTTCAGTGTCGAGTATAAACTTTGGGAATAGACGCCGAGGTCCCAAGTATTTGTGCCGAAT
>Ga0307434_1000645_pt1 | contig 22057 bp, 17 predicted proteins | sample SalMarWE160220MG_FD_202156 | JGI IMG/M metagenome (GOLD analysis project Ga0307434, IMG submission 202156) | Salt marsh sediment microbial communities from the Plum Island Ecosystem LTER, Massachusetts, United States - WE1603-220 | ecosystem: Environmental > Aquatic > Marine > Intertidal zone >... | reverse complement strand
CATTACTTTCCTCGCTTGTAAAGAGCATATGCTATCCGTAGGCTTAAACATAGGTATAGCAAGCCAGGTCTGGGCCAGGGGCATAGCAAAAAAAGACATCCCCATGCTCTTTTGCATTGCAGTTTCTCAGGAGGTAGATAGGTTGTCCTTCGACCATGCTCAGGATGGTGAGTCGTTCGACTTTGCTCACGACCATGAGCTTGTCGAATGGCTTGTCGAACCATAGGCTGAAGACTGTTAGGAAATAACGGGCATACGGCGCATTTTGAAGCCATGTTAGCTGCGAGAAGCTGCTGTTTCTTCAACAATAAGCCTTCAGTCTAAATCCCGCCGAAGGCGGGACTGACTACGTGAGTAGTCACTATATTTTTATTATTGATATAAAATGTCGTGTAACTTTTTTCATGGAGAGAGTATCAATGGATACCATAATTCTTGAAGTTATTGCCCCCATGCTCTCAACCGTGGAGATGAATTGTCGGGGATGCGGTTTCATCTTTGGTTATGTAGGCCTGAAGGGCAAATATCGTGATGCTTGCACGAAGGAGTATCCCGATGAATGGAAGCTGGCCGTGGGCCGTCTCTCTGGATGGATCCGGGAGATATCGTATCTGTATCGGCACAGGATTCAGATTCGAGTGATTGACGCCCAGTCCCCCCTCGGTCTCTGGAAACAAATGCGGCATGGGGTCTTTCGGTTTCCAGCCTTCATCGTCGACAAGAAGCGTACCTACGTGGGGTGGGAGACAGGGAAATTGGAGGCGCTTATCGACGAGCGCATACATCAAGCCGCATAAATAACATGAGAATGCTCATGTCTGGCCGCTTTTCCATGCATAATGCTATCTCATATTGTTTTGCATATAGGAAAATAAGGCAGTAAGATTTTCTCAGAGACTCTGATACGCCTTTGATTCTATGATTACCATGATCCCAAATGAGAACCCGGCATTTTAGAAACGGCGCAAGGATGAAAACAGGAAAAAAGCTCGGCTTGGCCCTAGGAGGCGGCGGGGCGAGGGGCTTTGCCCATATAGGGGTCTTGAAGGTTTTGGAAAGAGAGAACATCAGGCCCGACATTATCGTGGGAACCAGCGTAGGCTCGATTGTCGGTGGTGCACTGGCAAGCGGCATGACGATTGAACAGATCGAAGAGCGGGCGTATTCTTTTTTAGAAAGCGATCTGTACGCATCCTCAGAGCTCAAGGCAATGGGCGATACGGAGAGCGGAGCTGAACAGAGGCTGAGCAGCAGGATTCAAAACTATTTCAAGACTAAAATACGATTAGCCACCTCGCTCTATAAACCCGGCATCTTGCCGCTAGAGGATATGGAGAAGTGTATCAACTACTTTATACCAGATATCAAGATAGAAGAAACGGAGATACCCTTCAGGGCTGTAGCAACAGACCTCAAAAGCGGTGAGTGCATTATCTTAAAGGAAGGCTCTTTGAGACGCTCACTATTGGCAAGCTCTGCTGTTCCCGGGGCCTTTTCACCGGTTGAAATAAACGGCAGACATTTGTCTGACGGCGGTATTATCTGCACGGTACCTGTAGGATGCACCCTCAAAGAAGGGGCCGATAGGGTGATAGCCATTGCCATCGACAGGGATATAATCTTGTCCTCAGAGCTCCACACAGCAGTGGACATTTATGTGAGGGCCGGCGAGATCCAGGGGTTCTACCTTGAGCAGCACGATTTAGGGCGTGCCGATCTCGTGATCAGGCTGAAGCTGGACAGTATCCATTGGACTGATTTTTCCCGCTCTCAGGAGCTTATATCCTTGGGGGAGGCAGCAGCGATAGAGAGGACTGCTGAGATACGAGGGCTGGCGAGGTCGGTTTCCCGGTGGAGATTCGGCGATAGGATTAAACGGGCAGCGAGAAGGCTTGTTGCTATGGGGCGACCAGGAATTGGGTGATGATGCTGAGGTAGACAAAGAGGCCCAGAATATCGTTTGATGTGGTGATGAAAGGGCCTGCGGCCAGTGCAGGGTCGATGTTGAGCTTTTTAAGAAAAAGCGGAATAAAGGACCCGAATGCACCGGAAAAGAGTATTACCGTGATCAAGCTTACCCCAACACCTATCCCCAACGGAAGGTCGGAGAGCCAGAAGGATACAACAAGCCCGAGCAGTATTCCGCAGAGGATTCCGTTTATCAAGGCCACCCACAGCTCGGTGAGAAGCCTTCTTCCGATGCGGATGATGCTTATATCGCCCGTTGCCAACCCCCTGATCACCACGGTAGAGGCCTGGATGCCGGTATTGCCGCCCATAGCCATTATCACCGGTATAAAAAACGACAGGGCGAGAACCTTCTCTATAGAGCCATGGAAGTGGTTGATTACGATCGCCGACACCAAGCCCCCCAGGAGACCAAGCAGGAGCCATGGAAGACGCGCCCTGGAGATCTTAAAGGCCGATTCTTCTGCTAGTTCCTGATCCATAACACCTGCCATCAAGGAGAAATCCTCACTTGCCTCCTCATCGATGACGTCGATTATATCGTCGTTGGTGATCCTTCCGATGAGCTTATGCTGACCGTTCACGACCGGCACGTTGGTGAGATCGTATTGTTTGACGATTCTGGCCACCTCTTCTTGGTCGGTGTCGGCATGAACACTGATTACGTCGGTGCTCATGATGTCCTTGATCTTCGTATCGATCGGCTCGAGGAGCAGGTCTTTCATGGAAACAACGCCCATCAAGGCACCATGGTCATCTACGACCCACACGTAATAGAGTTTTTCGACCTTGTGGCTTTTCTCCCTTATTTTTTCAACGGCCTCTCGAATGGTGGAATTTGCGGTGATGGACACAAACTCAAGGGCCATGATACCGCCAGCCGTGTCCGTTTTGTACCCGGTGAGCCGCCTTAATTCCTCTCTCACCTCCGGTTTTACCAGGCGGAGAATGCCCTCTGACCTTTCCCTGGGCAGGCGGCTGAAGATGTCGGTGGCATCGTCTGAACCGAGTTTGTTTAAGATCTGAGTGAGCCTCTGGTCATCGAGTCCATTGGCCAGGCTCTCCTGAATCGGTGGTGATATCTTTGTCAAGACCTCGCCCGCCCTTTCGGGAGCCAGGAGTGAGAATACGCTGATCCTCTCATCGCCCTCCAGGTGCTCCAATAGATCTGCCAGATCCGCGGGGTGGAGCGGAGCAAGCGAGTTTTCGAGTTCCTGATATGCCTTGTTCTCGATCATGGGCTTTATATCATCAAGAAGCTTTTTATAGTCGTCTTGGCTCATAGGTGGTTATGAAATAGGGTTGTGCCCCATGCAAGGGAATCTAAAAGCACAAAGTAAGGCCTTGGCCGTAACATTTTATGTCTATTACGATCCTGCTTTGGCCTCCCGGGAGATTAGTTCTGCAATCTTTTTTCCGGAAAGGAGCATGCCCCCGAATATGGGGCCCATACGAGGACCTCCGAACACGTTATTGGATGCCATTCCGGCAACGTAGAGCCCAGGAAAGACCTCGCCCGTGTTGGACACCGTAAACTGCTCTCCCCTCTCCGCCCAAAGCGGCATCTCCCCCACCACATCCCCTGTCCTTGTATTCAGTTTGACGCCCATTTTTCGTATGACGATCCTGCAGATCTCTGCCGGATGGCCGGTCCCATCCACAACAAAGGACGCCTTGATGCCGAGGGGATCTATGTGGAGATCGAGGCTTTCAACAGGGGACCAGCTTACCACGAGTCCTGACACCCTGGGTTGCCCGTTCTCCTCTCTGAACAGCACGTCCGTGGCCTGTATCAGGTTGAAGATCACGGTCCCCGATTGAACACATTTGGATATAAGGGTAGCGGCCATCTCCACGCTATCCATGGTATAATAACCATCTCCGATGGGCTGAAACCGTATTCCCACTTCCTCGACTATGGCGAGGGCATCATCTGGGACTACGATTTCATTAAACATCATGCCCCCGCCCCAAATCCCTCCGCCTGGAGCGAGCTTTGACTCGAATATCGCTGCCCTGAGTCCTTGCTTGGCCAGGTAATACCCGGCCACGAGATTAGAAGGGCCTGCTCCCACGAGGGCCACATCAAGCTGAAGCGAGGCCAGGAGCTTTTTCATGTAGGAGTTGATGATAGCCCTCGAAATGGTGAGATCGTCTATTTTCATCGTTCATCCTCCTTGAAACAGATACCATATCATTCGTCATGCAACGAATATCGGATGTCTGAGCACATCCAAATAAAGCCGGCTTTTCAAAGGAACCGGCTTCATGATTGGTGGAAATTGCCTTGCGTTATGACCCTCATCGATCAGGGTCCTTTGAGACACCATGTTGATACCAAGAGAATTCTATTTCTCACCAAAATAACCGACTCGTACACTTACAACGGCCCTATTCCGCAGCACCGATTTGGTTTTCATGCAACAAATGACCGAAAAATACAACGGAAGACCAAGCATTCAGACAGATCAGGATACCCTTTTTGAGGCTTAAGTCAACCAAATATTGACATTGACTTGATATGAGTAAGCTGATATTAAAAACACTTATTTTAAGGTGTCGCAAAGGGTTACCCCTCTAAAAACGTGAACGCTTAGCTACAGAGTTGCACCATGGATTACAAGAATACACTCAATCTACCGAACACCGAATTCCCCATGAAAGCGAATTTGGTCCAGAAGGAACCCGAGATATTAAGGAAATGGGAGCAAGAGGATGTTTACTCCCTCATCAGGAATACATCAAGGGGGCGGCCCACCTACATCCTGCATGACGGACCTCCTTACGCAAACGGCAATATTCATATGGGCACGGCTTTCAATAAGATCCTAAAGGATATTGTCATTAAATCCAAGCAGATGGACGGCTACGACGCTCCCTATGTACCGGGATGGGATTGTCATGGCCTGCCCATCGAGTGGCAGGTAGACCATGACCTGGGGGATAAAAAGCTTGAGATGACGCAGCCGGAGGTCAGAAGGAGATGCCGCACGTTTGCCGGCCGATTCATAGATATCCAGAGGGAAGAATTTAAGAGGCTTGGCGTGTTAGGAGAGTGGGGTAATCCATACCTCACCATGGACTACCGGTATGAAGCCACGATTGTGAGGGAGTTTGGTAAGTTCGCACTGAACGGCAGCCTTACGAAAAGCAAGAAACCCGTGTACTGGTGCAATTCCTGCAGCACCGCCCTCGCAGAGGCGGAGGTTGAATACGAGGATCATACATCCCCGTCTATCTATGTGCGGCTTCCCTTACTCTCCGATCTCACCAAGGAGCACCCATCCCTTGCAGGAAAGGATGTCTATATTGCCATATGGACCACAACCCCATGGACCATACCGGCTAACCTGGCAGTAGCCCTCCACCCGGATTTGCCCTATGCGGCAATTGATACCGCTGATTACGGGGTTCTCATCATGGCAGAAGGGCTGATGGAGGATTTCACGCAGCATATTGGCATCCGGGAATATACTGTTTTGGATCGGCTCAATGCCCGGGAACTGGAGGGATTAACGGCAAAGCACCCCATATATGACAGGGAGTCGGTGATTATACTCGCCGATTACGTCACGTTGGAGGTCGGCACCGGGTGCGTTCACACTGCCCCGGGACACGGGCAAGAGGATTATGAGAGCGGGCTTCAATACAATCTCGACATCTATTCCCCTCTCGATGATAAGGGAAGGTTTACCGGGGATGTTGAGTTCTTTGCCGGCCAGGAGGTGTTTGAGGCCAACAGGCCGGTCGTTGAGAAGTTGGCCGAACTCGGGATGCTGCTCAAGGAGGAGAAATACACCCATTCCTATCCGCATTGCTGGAGGTGCAAGAACCCCGTCATATTCAGGGCAACGGAGCAGTGGTTTATCTCGATGGATAAGGTCGGCTTGAGAAAGGAAGCACTCGAGGCCATCCGGGATGTTGCGTGGATCCCGCAATGGGGGGAGGAGAGGATCTACGGCCTTATTCAGAATCGGCCCGACTGGTGTGTCTCAAGGCAGCGATCATGGGGGGTTCCGATAACGATTTTTTACTGCGTGCAGTGCGGGAAATACCTCATCAATCAGCAGATCCTGGAACACGTGGCCCAGCTTGTCGAGGAACAGGGGACTGATATCTGGTTTGACCTGTCCGCTGATGAGCTTTTGCCGGAGGGAACAACCTGCCCCCAGTGCGGCGGAGATAGGTTCAGGAAGGAAACGGATATCCTTGATGTGTGGTTTGACTCAGGGGTCAGCTTTACCGTTCTTGAACAAAGAAAACCCTACCTGAGCTATCCAGCCGATCTCTATCTTGAGGGAAGTGATCAACACAGGGGTTGGTTCCATAGCTCGCTTTTATGTTCCGTGGGCACGAGAGGGAAAGCCCCTTTCCGGTCTGTTCTCACACATGGGTTTGTGGTGGACGGAGAGGGAAGGAAGATGTCCAAATCGAGGGGCAATGTCATTCAGCCAGAAGAGGTCATCAACAGATACGGGGCGGAGATACTGCGACTGTGGGTAGCATCCGAGGATTACCGGGGTGACATACGGCTTTCCCAGGAGATCTTGGATAGATTAACCGAGGCGTATCGCCGACTCAGGAACACCTTCCGCTACCTGCTAGGAAACCTCTATGACTTTAATCCCTCGGAGGACCGTGTCCCCTATGATGAACTGCTGGAGCTTGACAGGTGGGCCGTTCATCGACTCCAAGAATTAGCGGAAGAGGTGCTGCAATCATACCGGAGATTCGAGTATCACTCCATCTATCAGGACGTCTATAATTTTTGTGTGCTCACCCTCTCCTCGTTTTACCTGGATATAGTGAAGGACAGGCTCTATGTCCCAGCCCCAAAGTCAAAGGAGAGGAGGTCCGCCCAGACGGTTTTAAACGAGATCCTGGAGTACCTCGTAAGAATCGTATCTCCTGTCATCCCCTTTACGGCCGATGAGGTATGGGGGTATCTTCCCTCCGATGGAAGACCACCGAGCGTCCATGCCGACACCTTCCTTCCCGTAAAAGAGGAGTGGAAGGATGCAGCGCTTATGGAACGCTGGGAGTTGTTGTTGAACGTGCGAAGGGAGGTCACCAAGGCGTTGGAGGCAGCAAGGAAGCAGAAGATCGTCGGTCATTCTTTAGATGCCTCGGTGCTCCTAGCGCTTCCGCCGGGCCTCGCAAGGGATCTGGAGGACTACCGTGAGGAGCTTCGCTCCATCTGTATCGTCTCAGGCATGGAATTCGTGGATGAGGGGGGCCTTGACGGGGGCTACGAGAGCCAGGACTACCCCGGATTATTGATCAAGGTCATGGCCTCGCCGCACCCGAAATGTGAGAGGTGTTGGGTGCACGACCCCACCGTTGGGCAGGACAGGGGGCACCCCCCTCTGTGCAAGCGGTGCGCGGGCATCATAAAGGAATTAGATCTCAGCAAATGACCCTGGCGTTTGGCTTCAAGGCTCACATGAAGAAAAATCCAATTTGTCTTCTGTAATATAGCAGACAGGATAAACAGGATTGCCATGATTTTTTTGTTCTTTTGCCCTTCCCGCCTGCCCGCCATCGCGAGTCTGAGTTCGCTCAGGCGAGGCGGGCGGGGACGGAAGGACAAAATCAACATGCCGCCAAAGGCGGCAAATAAGAAGTACGGGTTCAAACGAGAGATTGGTACCAGAGCACGCCATAGAATCGAAGCAACTCGGTTTTATTTCTCCCGCGGAGCGGGATTCTCCTTTCTCAGTTTCGTCCCCGCCCGCCTCGCAAGCGAGAGCGTTGCGGGCAGGCGGAAACTGAGAAAAAGAAAAGAAAATCCTGTATATCCGGTAAATCCTGTAAGATAAGAAAAATTCCATCGACAATCGAGTTTCTCAGGAGGCCTTAGGCATTGAAAAGGAACCACTCCTTATTGATGGGGTTGGCCCTGATCGTAGCAGTGATCGATCAGGCTTCCAAATGGATGGTCTCAAGCCACCTACCACCGCACCAGATCCTTTCGGTAATCCCCGGATTCTTCAATATCGTATTGGTGAAGAACAGGGGGATAGCCTTCGGCATACTCAACCAGATGAAACCGGGTCTTTTCCCTATCTTTCTGCTTGCCGCAATGATTGCTGCCATAGGCGTGATCCTTTTCTTTTTCTGGGCAAGAAAGAACCAGACATGGGTTCTGATCGGGCTTTCCCTTATCCTCGGAGGGGCCGTGGGAAACCTTATAGACAGGGTTCGGCTGGGGTATGTGATCGATTTTTTGGATTTCTTTTTAGCCGGCCACCATTGGCCCGCCTTTAACGTGGCAGACTCCGCGGTCACGGTGGGCACCTTCTGGCTTTTATTCAATGTCATCAGGGGAAAGAGCTTTTGACAGCAGGGTAGACGCAACCCCATTGATACCAAATTGCAATCATGTCATTGCGAGGAGCGCAGCGACGTGGCAATCTATCATATTGAGATTGCGTCACATTCGTTCGCAATGACATCCATCAACAGTATCCGTTTGAATGCAATTTGGTATGAGATGAGGGGCGAAGAAGCGCCACAATCTCTATATGCACCGTGGCAGTAAGCCTTACGATAACCCTAAGATTTCCTTCATTCTCCTCGCGTTCTTTACGGCATAACCATGGTAATCGTTGTCGAAGTAGAGGCAGGTATCCTTGGCCCACTGTCTGATTTTCTGCGCATAGGCCCGCAATTCCGCCTCGGAGTATTCAGAGGCGTAGAGCTTTTAGGAGCCGTGCAGCCTGATATAGACGAACGATGCCGCATTCTTTTCTATATAAGGGTAGCGGCCCGCGGTATCGGAAATGCAGAGGGCCATGTTGTGTTCCCGGATCAGATCGATCGCCTTTTGGTGTTCCCAGCTTGGATGCCTCACCTCAAGAACATGGAGGCGATCCTTTCTGAGGTGCTGACAAAACCGGCAGAATACCTCCTCGTGAAAGGGTAAGCTGGGCGGCAGCTGAAAGAGGATTGGCCCCAATTTTCCTCCCAGGGCCTCAACGGCATGATAGAGTCTCTCCAGGGGTTCGGCCACCTCAGTGAGCCTACGCACGTGGGTGATGTACCTGCTGGCCTTTACCGCCCACAGGAAATCATCGGGCGTCCTTTTCCTCCAGTTCTCAAAGGCCTGGGGCTTGGGGAGCCGGTAAAAGCTGGCGTTCAGCTCAACGGTACTGAAATGCTCCGCATAGAACTCGAGCCACTTGGCCTTAGGGAAATCCTCTGGGTAAAATGCCTCAACCCAGTGGTTGGAGATCCAACCCGATGTGCCAATGTAAATCCGGGGTGACCGTTGTCCGTTTGCCGTTGTCCGTTGCCCTTCGTGCATCTTATTTGTTTTTGCCTATTCGCCGTTTGTTGTTTTTTGTTGTAGTATGGTGTCTGTCGGAAATGACAAGGGTTGACCGTGCAACCCGATGATCCATGAGGTTACCGTATTGATACTCCTTGGTTTTTCAATGTTTTCCTGAAACCTCTTTGAACGATAGGTATCTTTATGTATATATTCAAGGCATGCGGAGTAGAGCCTTGAGGCAGCGAATAAACCTGAACAATTTTACCATAAATGGAAGCATGAGGGTAGAACAAGAACGCTATTGGAGCAAATGTGCCCGGACGTATACGAGCGATCAGGAGTATATTGTCGGAAAGCGAGTTCTGGACGCAATCACTGAACGAATATATAAGGAGGGTGAACTGGGGGATGTGATTGAATTCGGTTGTGGAGTGGGATATTTTACCAGTTCGATAGCGAAAAACGCAAGACAGGTGATTGCCACCGATCTTTCGGATGAGATGGTGAACATGGCAAGGATTCATGTGCAGGGATTTCAAAACATCACCTTCCAGAAGGCCGACTGCGAAGACACCTCGTTTCCCTCTGAAAGGTTTGATACGGTATTCATAGCCAATCTGATACACGTGGTAGAGAATCCCATAAGGGTTTTACAAGAGAGCCATCAGATCCTAAAGGATCAGGGATTATTGCTCGTGGTAGATTTCACTTGCTTCGGCATGAAGTGGTTTGAAAGAATAAGATTGGCCCTTCGGTATCTCAGGAGGTGGGGCATGCCCCCACGCCATGGCAGAAACGGATTATCCCCTGAACAGCTTGTCTCCTTTGTGGAGGAGATTGGTTTTAGGACAGAGGAGGTAGAGCTTCTCGGGGATAGGACAAAGGCGATCTATTTGAGAGGAAGAAAGGAGTAAGGGCAGCGTGTAATTTATCGTAACAAGCTTCATCGAACAGCACCATGCTTGCATTTGTCTATAATGGTTGTATCTAAACTAGGCATTCAAGGCAAGATTGAGGTGATGTTTTACTAAAGAAAGCACGAGAAACGTTAGGCGTTTCTTTACACGAAAAACCTTTGGACTATAAGAAAAGGATAAAAAAGGGTATAAATAGAAAAGGGAAAAAGGTTTGTCATGAAAAAAGGGATGCAATACTTAGACAAGACAGAGAAGGATGCGATAGAATCCTTTGTCAGAGAGTTAAGGGAGCAATTGGGTAATCATATTTTAACTATTCGGCTCTTTGGCTCCAAGGTGAGGGGAGATTTTGGAAAGAATTCCGATATAGATATATTCATTCTGGTAGGCACAAAAGGAGATATAGGCGATAAAATAAGCGATATGGCAGCAGAATATTTCTTAGAATACAATGTCCCGTTAGCTCCTGTTGTTTATAGCCTGTTTGAATATGAGAGGAACAAGGAGTTGGGTTCGTTTTTCTTTGAGAAAGTGGAAAAAGAGGGAGTTGCGTTGTGAGCAGAACCAACCTGGCCAATTACAGAATAAGGAAAGCAAAAGATATTTTGATCGAAGCCAAAGACAACTTTGATCAAAATCACTATGGATTATCGATTAACAGAAGCTATTACGCAATGTTTACCGCAGCAAGGGCCATTCTGGCCCTCAAGGAAATGGACTCAAGCAAACATTCCGGTGTCATTTCATTGTTCAACCAGCATATTGTCAAGGGCGGGCTGTTCCCTAAAGAGGTTAGTAAATTTTTGCCAAAGGCCAAGGATATCAGGGAACATGCCGATTATGGTGATTTTGTGGAAATTACCAAAGACGATGCGCAGATACAAATCAGAAGAGCAACGCAGTTCGTGGAAGAAGCAGAAAAAACAACTCAAGATATAATCCGAGGATATCAAACCTGAGTCCAAAAAATCCTTGTCCAGGCTCCTCCCCCTTAAAGTTAAACTGAACAAAAATACTGGCTCCGAGATCAATTGTAGACATAATTTCAACGATATGCGGCTCTCAGGTTCTTCTAAAATACTGAAATCGGATACTATGACTTTAACAATAAATAAGGAGAAAATCCCTCCCGCCGTGTTGGAGATTTCACGGAGGCTGAGGACAGGTGGCTACCAGGCCTTTCTCGTGGGAGGGGCCGTACGGGATTTTCTGCTCGGCGTTCGGGCAAAGGATTGGGATGTGGCCACCGATGCGAGCCCGGGGGTAATCCGTGATCTTTTCCCCGCCACGAAGAGCTTTCACCTTAAACATGGGACAATAACCCTGGTGATCAAGGGCAGACACGTTGAGGTGACCACCTTTCGTGGTCCGGAAGGTGGAGCAGGTTCGGGCATTGAGGAGGATCTCGCACATCGTGATTTCACCATCAATGCCATGGCATATGACCTCATCGGGGGAAAGATCATCGATCCCTTTGGCGGTATGGAAGATATCAGGCGGAAGGTGGTTCGGGCGGTGCTCAACCCAATAGAGAGGTTTCAAGAAGACCCGTTGAGGATGATGAGGGCGATACGGTTCTCCCAGGAGCTCGGATACTCTATTGTTCCCGAAACGCTCATGGCCATAACGACCTTCTCCCACGCCATGAGCGGGGTAGCGGTAGAGAGAATACGAGATGAGCTCGTAAGGGTGCTCATGGTCACACGACCATCGGTTGGATTCAATCTGATGAGGAAAACGGGCCTTGTCCAGGTGATCCTGCCGGAGCTCGTGGAGGGTTACAGAAAGCGTCAGAACAACTTCCATAAGTACACGATATACCGGCACATCATGGAGACCGTTGATGCGATCGAGAGGAACCCTGTATTGAGGCTTTCCGCCCTGTTTCACGACATCGCCAAGCCTCGAGTCAGGGAGAGGATCGAGGGAAGGTGGCGCTTTTTTTCTCATGCAGAGGCAAGCGCCGAGCTTGCCAGGCAGATCATGAGGAGGTTGCAGTTCAGCAATGAGTTGATCTCTCGCGTGTCGATCTTGGTTGCCAATCACATGTTTGACTACAAAAAGGAGTTGAGCGACAGGGCGATACGGCGGTTCATCAAAAGGGTAGGAGCGGAACACGTCGATAAGCTCATATGCCTGAGAAAGGCCGATGACTTTGCACATGGATGGGGGAGCGATTATGGGGACCGGATTGAAGAATTCAGCAAAAGGATTCACGATCAGATGAGGAGGGCGCCTGCGCTCAGCATCTCCGATCTGGCGCTGAACGGTCATGATGTCATGGCGATAACGGGCCTACCGCCCGGCCCCAGGGTGGGACACATCCTCCACAAGCTCCTTGAATCGGTTATCGAAAATCCAGAGCACAACCAAAGACAGATGCTCATAGAGATGCTGGAGAACATAGAGAAATAGCGCTCAGCACGGGAAATGGAGAACCAAGATACTCGGTGAATCACCACAAATTTCCTCGTAACATACCACGGCAAGAGCAAAGCGGAACATTCGTTCATGGATTTTAGGTGAGGAGGCCTGAATATGCAGATACTTATCCTTTATTTTTCAAAGGGTGGAAACACAAGGAAACTGGCTGAAAAAATAGCTCAGGGGGTTGAGGAGGTAGAGAGCGTAACAGCCCAGCTTAGAAACACAGGCGAGGTAACCAGGGAGGATTTTATAAACGCCCATGGGATCATAGCAGGGTCGCCGGTCTATTTCGGTGTCATGGCGGCTGAACTGAAGAAGGTATTCGATGAGTTCGTCGGTGTGCGGAGGCAGATGGAGGGCAAGGTGGGGGCCGCCTTTGCCACCTCAGGAGATGCCACGGGGGGCAAGGAGACCACCATGATGTCTATTATCCAGGCATTCCTGATCTATGGAATGGTGATCGTAGGGGACCCGATGTCCGCGACAGGCCACTATGGGGTTGCCTGCGTCGGAGCGCCTGACAGCAAGGATGGAGAGAACGCGATCAAGCTGGGCCGTCGGGTATCTGAACTGGCAAAGAAGCTCCATGGCTAAGCTTATCAGAAGGTTAATGTCAGCAATCTAGCAATGATAGGAGGAGTTGATTATATGGATCGCAGGATTCTAATCGAGGCCGGAGATATCAAAAGCGAGGCTGTTTTAGGCGATAGTGAAACTGCCAATGCGATTTGGGATTCCCTTCCAATAGAATCCACGTGCAATACCTGGGGAGACGAGGTTTATTTCGACATATCCACCTCCCTTGCCCTGGATGAGACCGCGAGGGAGGTCGTCGATATGGGGGATGTGGGATATTGGCCGCCAGGAACGGCGCTGTGCATCTTCTTCGGTCCAACGCCCGCGAGCAGGGGAGACGATATACGTCCCGCCAGTGCGGTCAATATTGTGGGTAAGGTTGTCGGTGACCCCGATATTTTCAAGAAGGTATCCCCAGGCGCAAAGGTTGAGGTAAAAAGGGCGGAATAGAGAGCCTGATTCACCAATTTGATATTTCAAAGGAGGGATAAGGATGAGATACCCTGAGATAAAAACCGATCTTCCGGGACCACAGGCATCCAGATTGGTTCAGACGGACAAGGCCTATGTTTCGCCTTCCTATACGAGGATTTATCCCCTTGTCGTCAAAGAGGGGAAGGGACTTTGGGTGAGGGATGTGGATGACAATCTATTCCTTGATTTCACAGCGGGCATAGCCGTGTGCGCGACCGGGCATTGCCACCCGAAGGTGGTGCAGGCCATAAAGGAGCAGGCGGAGAGACTTCTGCACATGTCGGGCACGGATTTCTATTACGTGCCGCAGATTGCCCTGGCGGAAAAATTGGCATCTGTGGCCCCTGGTGAAGGGATCAAGAAGGTCTACTTCGGGAATTCAGGGGCGGAAGCGGTGGAGGCAGCCTTTAAGCTTGCACGGTGGCACACCAGGGGGGAGTTGAACATCGCCTTCTTCGGGGCCTTCCACGGCCGTACCATGGGGGCCTTGTCTCTGACGGCGAGCAAGACCATTCAGAAGAAACACTACTATCCCTTTGTGCCGGGGATTACCCATATTCCCTACGCCTATTGCTACCGTTGTCCCTATAATCTCACGTATCCTCAATGCGGCCTGGAGTGCGTGCATTGGGTCGAGGATACCCTGTTCAGGACCACGATGCCCCCTGAGGAGGTGGCAGCCATATTCGTGGAACCCATCCAGGGCGAGGGAGGCTACATTGTTCCTCCGCCGGAGTTTCACCGGGAACTCCATGAGATTGCCAAGAGATACAACATCCTCTATGTGGTTGATGAGGTACAGTCGGGCATGGGCCGCACTGGTAAGATGTTCGCGATAGAGCACTACGGGGTAGACCCGGACATCATCGCCGTGGCCAAGGGGATTGCCTCAGGCATGCCGCTCGGGGCAATGATCGCGCGGGAGGATATTATGACCTGGGAGGCCGGTTCCCATGCCTCCACGTTCGGCGGGAATCCGGTATCCTGCCAGGCGGCGCTGGCAACGATCCAATTGCTGGAAGAGGGGCTTATGGCAAACGCGAAACTCCAGGGGGAGCGCTTGATCAAGGGGCTGCGGGAACTCCAGAAGACCTATGAGTGTATGGGTGATGTCCGGGGATTGGGCCTTATGGTGGGAGTTGAACTGGTCGAGGACCGCGAGACCAAGGAACGTGCCGGGGAATTACGCAACAAGCTCATCCAGGAGGCCTTTCGCAGGGGATTGCTGCTCCTGGGGTGCGGCGAGAACACCATTCGCTTCTGTCCGGCACTCACGGTATCGGAGGAGGAGATTGACGTATGTCTGACTCTATTCGGGGATATCATCAAAGAGGCAGGATGGTGAGCAGGTGGTGCGCTTTTGCATCTAGTATAACGTTTCATTAAAAAGGTGTCATTGCGAGCGTTAGCGAAGCAATCTCGTGGCGTGGTTTGGGAGCCTTGTTGAGATTGCTTCGTTGCTTCGCTCCTCGCAATGACAGTGTAAAGGTTTTCATAAAACGTAGTACTAGGTTCTCGGTTTCTCAGGAGCATGATTGCGGCTCCCTCCCAACAAGAATGTCTTACAATCATCAATAACCTGGATAAGGGCGGGCAAGAAAACAAGGGTCCCGATGGTTCCCGTTGTGAGTCCAAAGGCTATGGTTATGGCCATGGGAATAAGAAACTGTGCCTGTATGCTGGTCTCAAGAAGCATGGGCAGCAGGCCCGCCACCGTGGTGACTGTGGTCATGACAATAGGGCGAAATCGGCGCTTTACGGCAAGCACGAGTGAGGCGCGGGTTTCTCCGGTCTCAGCGAGGCCGGCCTTAAAGAAATCCATCAGGATGATAGCATTATTAATGACAACGCCGCTCAGGGCAATGCCTGCCATCACGCTCAGCATGATGAGTTTGTAGCCCATGAGGATATGGCCCCAGATCATCCCAACAAGACCTATGGGGATGATTGAAAAAACAAGAAGGGGCGATGTCCAGCTATCCATGACGAGTGCAAGAACGCAGAATATGATTAAAAGCCCGATAAAGGCTCCGAATTTTAGGCCTTCAAAGGTTTCCTCCTGTGTTGCCCGCTGGCCTTCGAGACGGATGCTTACGCCGGGAAATGTATTCGGGATTTCTTGGAGCAGGATGGGTTGCAGGCTCTCGATCACCTTCCCCGCTGTTGTCACATTCTCGTCGATCTCGGCCGTGACGGCAACGGCCCTTCTTCGGTCCAGGTGTTTGAGTTCAGCCCACCCCCTGGTCTGTTCTATACGGGCCACGCTGAGCAAGGGAACACGCATGGACATGCCCCCGGGTGATTCAATGAGAACGGTTAGGTTCTTCAGATCCTCCAATCGGTATCTCTGGTCTTTAGGAAAAAGGGCCCTGACTTTGACATCGTCGCTTCCTTCCTGAAAGCTCTGGACAATGGCGCCGAAAAAGGCATTCCGTACCTGCTGGGCGAGCGATGCCGAACTAAGGCCGAGCCGTCGTCCTTCCTCGTTGACTAATAGGGAGATCTCGTTCTTTCCGGGCCTGAGATCTGTCTCGATATTAGAGACCCCGGGTATAGCAGTGACATGACCCATCAAGAACCTACTGGCCGCATCGAGGTTTTCCCATGTATTGCCCGCAAGCCTGATATCAAGTTCTTTTCCGCCTACGCCCCGTTCAAGCCTCGAAAAGGTGAGTGAAGCAATGCCGGGCAGGGTTTGTGCATTTTTCCGCCAGACCGATATGACCTCATCGCTCGTTACGCTCCTGAGTTCCGCATCCCTTAACTCAACCTGAACCTGAGCAAGGTGTCCTCCTCGATCCGAATCAATAGAGGTCTCCCCAAGCCGTACGAGGACGCGCTCTATGAGAGGCTCCCTTCCGCTCGGATCTCCCAGTTTCTGTTCCGTCCTTTTCAGGGCATCTTCAAGTTCGGAAACCATTTCCAGGCTACGATCGGATTGCGTTCCTATGGGATATCGAACCCTGGCGACAATACTATTCGTATCGGGCATGGGGAAAAAGGTGAAAAGGAGGCGTCCCCCTGCCGGCATCCCGAAACTCACAAGGACTACAGCAATCGAAGCCCCGATGATCCAATAGCGTGCCTTTAGAAAAAAAACCGACAGAGGCCCCACCACTTTTTCGATAAAGACATCAACACCGGATTCGATCTTGGCCCTCAAGGCAAAGGACCTCCTTTTCTCAGCATGATCCCTTTTTAGGCCGTGTTCTATGTGCTTGGGAAGGGAGAAGAAGGATTCGACGAGGCTGACGCACAATGCTACGATGACCACCCAGGGCAGGGCGCCTATGGTTCTTCCCATCGCACCGGTTACGAACATGAGAGGGATAAAGGCACCAATGGTGGTCAGACTTGAAGCAATAATAGGCCAGAATACGCTGGTTGAGCCTCCGTAGGCTGCTTCATAGCCTCCTTCACCCATCTTGAACCGGCTGTAAATATTCTCAGAAACCACCACGGCATCGTCAACGATCATCCCAAGCACGAGGATCAGTCCGAACATGGTCATCATATTCAGGGTAATTCCCGAGACATACATCACGAAGATGGTCCCCAGAAACGAGACCGGTATGCCCCAGGTCACCCAGAAAGCGGTCTTGATTTCGGTAAAGAACCAGAGGACCAAAAAGACAAGAACAAGCCCCATGATCCCGTTATCCAGGAGGATATTGAGGCGGTCCTTGATGCGGAGAGACTGATCTACGAAGATATCCACGCCTATTCCCGATGGAAGGCCCTTGCGAAACCCGTCAAGGTAACCCCTCACCGCATCCGCTGTGGCCATCGTGTCCTGTGTTTCGGTCTTGTCCACCTGAACTATGAGAGCCCTTTGGCCGTTGTAGCGGGCCCCGATTTCAACATCCTCCCACCCCCGATGGATTTGAGCTAGGCTGCCGAGCGTGATTTCCCTGCCTTCCGAGCCCCGGCTTATAGGGATCTTCAGAAACTCCTTGGGATCCCTTTTTTGTTCACGGATCCTTAAAAGAAAGTCCCCCCGTTCTCCATGGATGGTGCCCAGGGGAAGATCAAGACTGGCTGCCTTGACTGCCTCGGACACCTGGCCGATGGTAATGCCGTATTCTCTCAGACGGGCTTCGGATATGGATATGAGAATTTCAGGGGAACGGACGGATTCAAGGACAACCTCCGTTGCTATTCGATTGATGATCAGCTCATCTTTCAGCAGTTCGGCATAGTGTTTAAGCGCCCCCTCAGGTGCATGGCCATAGACAATAAGGGTTGCGACCGGGTCCTTTCGTTTTACTTCACTGACGATTATATCTTCCACGCCTTCAGGAAAATTCTTAATCTTATCGATGCGATCTCTCAAGTCGATGAGGGCCGAATCAATATCGGTCCCCTCCGTAAGCTCTATGGTGGCCGAGGCAAACCCCTCACTGGCGCTCCCTGAAATGGATTTGAATCCCTCGATCCCTATGCATTGTTCTTCAATCGGTCTCAACACCGCTTGTTCCACCTCAACAGGCGAAGCGCCTTCATATCGGGCGGAAACCTTAAGCATATCAAGATCCGAGGAGGAGAAAGACTCCCTTCTGATCTGTGCCGCCGCCAAAAGGCCAAGTCCAAATATAAGGAGCATGACGACATTGGCTCCGGTCCTGCTTTTCAGAAAAAACGAGATTAATTTCATGATGTATCAGCTTCCTTTTCCCATATCCGTACGGGACTTCCTTCGAATGCCCCGGGTATGTCATTGAGAACCACCTTTGAACCGGAGGGCATGGCTGGAGTCACCGGAAGGATCGCATCCGTTCCCAGGACCACGATAGGCTCAACAACAACCTTGCGGAGTTTGCCGTCTTTAACCAGATAAAGGCTGTTATCCGTGTTCATGGCCTTTACGGGAACCACAAGGATGTTTTCATAGCGCCTTCCGTGAATGGCAACCCTGACAAAGGTACCAGAAAGCAGCCCCCTTCCCGTATTGTCCTTTTTCCTCTCATACGGTCCCGGCATTTCAATAATCGCTGTTACCGATCTTGTTGTCTCTTCTAATTGGGCCCCGATACGACTCAGGTGACCGGTTATTTTTTGTTCTTGACCCAACGCCGTCCAATGGATATCCGCCCTCAATTTGACCTGGTCCCAGGGCGGAATATTCCTGTCCAGTTTGTCATGATCATACAGGGCCGTTATATGGCGTGCCTCTATAGGGATTGCCGCTTCTATGGGCGAATCGACCGGATATATCCTGGCCAATAGTGTATTAGGCTGTATCACCTGATATATTGCGACCCCGACAGTTTCAATCCGGCACCGGTAAGGAGCCCGGATAATGGTCTTTGAGAGCTGAATCCTCTTGGCCTTGAGCATTGCAAAGGCAGCCTGGCGGTTCGCTTTGAGTGCAGCCAGTCTTTGATCCGCCTGGGCAATGGTCGCCCGGCGTTTCTCAACGGCGAGGAGCCGTTCGTTCCTGCGAGTCTCGGCGGCCTGGACTTGCTGCTCGGAAACAAGCCTTTTTTCGTAGATGTTGATAAGACGTTCATGATCTTTTTTCGCCAGCTCGAATACCGTCTTTTCAATGTCGAGAAGTCGGATATCGTTTTCCTGTTGAACCTTGACCTCGGCACGTTGCGCATCTATGGAAGCTATCTGGGCCGTGAGTTGTTCAATCTCCGCAGCGATCGATGAATCATCGATTCGAAACAAGAGTGCATCCTTTTCGACGAGATTTCCCTCGGCAGCGTTCGGTCCCATTTCCATGACCATCCCAGGTACCTCTGAGAGCACATCAAGCCGCTCGGAGGGGCGAACCGTTCCGTAACCATGGATCACGGCATCATAGTTTTGTGCTTGTAGTGTTGCCACTTCGGCTGTCGGCAGAAGGTCCGGCAGCCTCTTTTTTTGCTGAACGGGCGGGGTTGAAATAAGTTGATAGAACAACCCTGCCCCGACTGCTATGCCGATAACGATGCCCAAGGCATTCAGTATCTTCACCCTCATTGGTATATCCTCCCGGTCATGTATAAATAGCCTATATTTCATGTTATACGTGAAGGCCAAATTTGTAAAAGGCAATTTTGCCTTACTATGGTATCAAGAGGATGCACGGTACATGAGGATTATTTTAGAGCAGACAATTTCCTGTAACCCTGCGATGTAATTATGGCCAAGCGTGGATTTGTACAGACTTATCAAAGGGGTTTGAGACGGATGATATCTTCACCTTTTGGGTAGATGCCATAAACTTAACCCTAGTCCCGCTTTTCCTTTCAGCCATGATCTTCTTATTGCCTATGTATGATACAGGATGCTCGTACAGAAATTGCTTAACGTTCTTTGAGGCACAAAATGAAGCGCCTTGCCAGCGGCACGTATCCCCGCATTCCTGGCTTTCAGGGTCTCTATAAATGCCTTTGTACGCCCGCCGAAGTGGTGATATCTTGCCGGAACCGAGGCATCAGACCCACTCTTCATCCGTCTGAGGCTGGGGGATCATATACGACATGAGCGTCTCGATGTAGCGGTTAAACCCATCCGGCTCGCCCCGCTCCAGCTTCTCGACTTCAGGCAGCACCTGTTTCATTACTCTCTCGTCAAGGACTATATCAATGGGGTAATTTATGGAATTGGACCGCCTGATCAGGGAATAGACCTTTTTCTGTTCGGGTGTGAGAGAAAGAAATTTGTCGAGTTCGCTGAGCATGTCGGCCTTTTTCTCGTCCAGGTATCCGTTCACCTCCATGAGAAGATTGGGACTGTAATCGCCGCAGGAGAAATAGCTGTGTATTTCGTCGAGACATGAGACGAGGAGTCTGATTTCGGCAACGATCTCCTCATCGGTCATGGGCACGAAAGTACCTTCCTCGACCATCTTCTGCATCGGTGATTTGGGATGAAGCGCAAAGGTGCGAACCCTTATGAAATCCGGTTTGACTTTATTGAGAAGGCGCGCCGTTTCCCGGGCGTGCTCTTCGCTCAAGGCGCGGCCCCCGACGCCAGGCATGATATATTCGGAAAGGGAGATGCCGGCCGCCATCACTTTCCTGCCCCCGTCTACAATGTCTTCGGGCGTAATCCCCTTCTTGATCATCTTGAGCACTGTCCTGGAACCGCTTTCCAGGCCCACATGAATCCTGGTAAGCCCTGCCTCCTTCAATTGCACAAACTCTTCGACGCTCTTGCGCTTCAGCGTGGTGGCCCGCGCATAGGTCGTGACTCTCTCCATGCCGGGAAACCTGGCTTTGATATGCCGGAGTATTTCAAGAATCTGCTCTGTTTTCAGGACAAGACTGTCCGCGTCCTGAAGAAATGCGGTTTTGATCATGTGAATATCCTTCCCATACTCCTCTGCCATGGCATCGATGTCTGCCTTGACTTCCGCCACGCTGCGCCGCGAGAACGAGGCGCCCTTATATGCGGGACAGAAAAGACATTGATTCCAGGGGCAGTTTCTCGTAACCCTGACAAGGAGGCTCCAGGCCTCGCTCGGCGGCCTTATTACACCCTGTTCATACATGAAAGTATCTCCATTGCTGTAAGTTCGTTGGACGCAGTTGGATGGAACGTAGGTTCCAAAACAACTTGTGATAATAAAATCAAGACTAAAGGCGTAGAGGAATACTATACCAGATTACAAACCGGTTGAAATAGATTTGAGGTCTGATTCCCCTCTGAAGTGCTCCAATTTGCAGATTATCAGCTTATAGCAGATTTCCGTTGCTGATCAACAGAGTCGATGAGGAGATAGGATCGTGCTGAACATGATTAACATTCCTTGAGGCAGTAAATGAAGGGCTTTGCCGGCGTCACGCACACTGATTGAAGCACGAATGGCCTAAGGCGGAGGGCGCAAGGCTTCAGGCGCAAGGCAACCAAATCTCGTTGCGCACAGTCGAATCGTGAATTTCCCTTTCCCTGTGTGCCGCGCATATCCCCTTTTATAAACACCCCTTTTTCATAACAATAAGTAGGGCTGCACCTTACGTTACTGCCAGGCTTACTGTAAACTGATTCTGGTAGGCCAAGGTGTTCCGTGAAAAAAGAAATCTATCGGGCTGCACCACATCTTTTCTTTATAATTCAAGCAGTTACATTTAAGGATATTGCTTAGCCTCGCCTCGCCTTCGCGAGAGAAATGGCAGGCAGGTCGCAATGACACCGGTGTCGACTTTTTGCGAAGCCATCAATTGCGAAGCTTTTTTAAAAGGTCTCTTCGACCTACAGCACGAAATGGTTGACATGATGGTATCACAATGATACTATAAAACTATGCCGCCAAAGATAAAACAGCTCATAAAAGATCTTGAGAGAGCAGGTTTTCTGAATCGGGGCGGCAAGGGCAGTCACCGCAACTTTGTTCATCCAAAGGTTACCAAACCTATTACCATTTCCGGCAAACTGGGCGATGACGCTTTGCCTTATCAAGAAAGGGATGTCAAAAAAGCAATTGAGGAGT
>Ga0307434_1000639_pt1 | contig 22132 bp, 23 predicted proteins | sample SalMarWE160220MG_FD_202156 | JGI IMG/M metagenome (GOLD analysis project Ga0307434, IMG submission 202156) | Salt marsh sediment microbial communities from the Plum Island Ecosystem LTER, Massachusetts, United States - WE1603-220 | ecosystem: Environmental > Aquatic > Marine > Intertidal zone >... | reverse complement strand
CCACTCCCGCTCAATGTATCTGTCCTGGTGGGTGTAGTAGGCTTTGTCTTGGTCTATGAACATGCCCAGCATGGTGTCTGCTTCAACCCAGAGGCTGTGATACTTCATGATGCTTTTTTTGCATTCTTCGACGAAGCGTTCTTCGCCTACGCGGGCTATCAGTTCCTTCTTGTTTTTTGCGCCTAACGTTTTTTCTACTTCGAGTTCTACGGGTAAGCCTTGGGTGTCCCAGCCAGCCCAGAAGGAGACATAAAAGTTCTGCATTGTCTTCAGTCGATAACGGAAGTCCTTTATGACTCTGCCTCGGGCGTGACCAACATGCTGAACTCCGTTTAGTGTTGGGGGACCCTCAACGTAGCCTAAGAGTCCACGGTTGTTTTTTATTCGGGTTTCTTCCAGCTTCTTGAGTATATGGTTTTTTTCCCAAAAACTGCGAACTTCACGTTCAAGCTCGAGCGGGCTATAATTTTGAGTCAACGAGAGGTTAGAATTAGGCTTGAATTTCGCGGTCACCGCTCATCCACGACACCAGATTAAACCCTCAAATAACCAACCACAAATATAAAGCTTTAAGCATAGTCCAGCAAGACGCCACCAGACATTCCAATGAAAATGTGAACACCGGACAAAAACTTTCTGCTCTGCTGCTGAAAATCAGAAAAAAGCATTTTTTCAATATAGAACTGCTATTAGGAGCCTAATAGACGCAGGTTATATGACCAACTAATAGCGGATATTCACATTTTCTTGCATGCTCAGAAAAGCTGTTTTTCAACAATGAACCTCTATTAGGAGCCTAATAGGCTCGGCTCACGTGTTTTGTGTCAGCAAAAAAATGTTAATTATTTCTATCTTTAGGACAATTTAACTTAAATATTACTAACGTTGAAAGAAAAGACCAAAAACTCTAGGGGTTTACTGTTCTTGGGAGAAAAAGAAGAAAGCAAAGTAGTCTTCAGAAAAGCAGCAAAAAAATATACCAAACCGAAGGTACAAGCTAAAACACCTGAACCAGAAGATTAAGAGAGAAAAAACAAGTCTAGAACCTGAAAAATGTGGAGGTAAGATTATGGGAGAAAAGAAAGAAGGCACAAGAATCCAAAAAGACCTATCAAGAAGATATAAGAAACCGATAGTAAGAGCTAAAACACCTGAACCAGAAGATTAAGAGAGAAAAAACAATGAGTTTGCCTTCATTAACTGGCGTACTTACGGTTGCGTTTTTAGTTGTACCCGGATTCTTTTCGTTTCTGATTGTTAGAAATCTAGTTCCAAGTAAACGGAAGAAGTTTTCAGACTATGAGACAACAATTTTCAGTTTGATATATGCTTTACCAATTTTGGCAACATATTTTTTAATAAGTAAAACAGGTGGATTGGATAGTTTAACATCCGAACTTTTTCAAGTTTGGAATTTGGCTTTATTATTTGGGTTAGCGGTTTTTTATGGTGTTGTACCAGGAATTATTGCGAAAATAGTTATTGGTGGAAATCAAGTTGTAGGTGAGTGCTGGGACGAATTTGGAAAAGGATTAGGTGATAGTGCTGATATACTGGTCTTTACTAAAGATGGACGCGAGTATAAAGGTTGGATAAAACTTTATGATTGTACTGAAGACAGATATGAACTAATAATTGGAGACCCTGAATTTATACTCAGAGACGACAAATGGAAAGTATTACAGGAAATAAAAATGGGTAGTGAAATGTTATTTACTCAAAAAGATATCTTGCGAATAAGTAAACTTGAACCAAGTAATACTAACGGTAAAAAAAGCTTTCCAAGATAAAACTGAAACAGAATGGAAAAATAGAAAAAAGCAGTTTTTAACAATGAACCTCTAATTAGGCTACAAATATGCTTGGTTATTTGTACCAGTTTAAGCTGTCTTCGATATACTGGATGAAGCTGTTGAAGAATTCTTTAGTGTCGTCGGTTAGGCTTGTTTGGTTTATGAGATTTTTGGCTTGTTCTGCGTGTTTTTTTGATTCCTGTTTTGCTGTGTCCAGTCCTCCGCTTTCCCTTAGCAGCTTTCTGGCTAGTTCTATTTCTCCCATGTTGAGGAATTCTTTGCCTAGAAGACATTTCAGTGCTTCAGATTTGGTCTGGTCCGCCGAGTTCAGGGCATAGATTATGTGGAGGGGCTTCTTGTTTTTGGAGATGTCTAGGCACGGAGACCTGCCGTACTCGTCTTTGGGGGCGAAGCTGTCGATGATGTCGTCTTGGATGTCAAAGGAGTAGCCCATGTTCTCTGCTGCCTCCCCCAACAAGGAAACGTCCTTCTCTGGAGCGTCTGCTAGAATTGCGCCGGCAAGCAGCGTAACCTTGAAGAGCGAGGCGGCTCGTTTGCCCGCCATAACACGCCACTCCTCCACGTCCACATTCTTGTACTCGAACAGCAGGTCGAGGATTTGGCTATCGTTAACCGCGCGGTAGCCCTCAGAAAGCAGAAGCAGCACCCTGTTAACGGTCTCTTCTGGAAAGCCTGAGTTCATTATGGCACGTACTGCAAGGGCGTATGCGATGTTGCCGGTGAAGATGGCGGCTGCTTCTCCGAATCGGGTGTTGTAGGGGTTGTAGCTGTCCGTGAATTTTTTGTGCAACGTTTTTCCGCCTCTTCTCTGTTTGTCCATGTCCACTATGTCGTCGTGGACCAGAATGGCGTGGCGGTACAGTTCGACTCCAACGCAGACACCCAAGATTTTGTCATCAACCTTTCCGCTGAAACCCTTGTACGTGAGAAGAGTACTACATGAAGCCAGCCGTTTGCCCTTCCGAAGCACAAACTCTTCAACATCACCGTAAACTTTCCCAATGAAGGGATGATAATCCGCCGCCTCTTCCACGGCTTTGCCCAAGAACGTTTTGAGGCGCCCCTCAATCATTGCACCATAATGGTCTAACGTTTTCTCCCAACTCATATCTTACCCAACCAACCTTGAACATAGTATCTTAGAAAAAGCCGTTATTCACTTATTTATATGAAAATTCTGTTTTCGTTTTGTGGCGACGCTCCAGCTCCTCAAAGATGCTGCTGAGGCTGTAGCCCTTTTGGGCGAACAGCACCATGATGTGGAAGAGCACATCAGCTGCTTCATGCGTAATCTCCTTGGCGTTACCCTCTTTTGCTGCAAGGACAACTTCCACAGCCTCTTCCCCTATCTTCTGAAGAACAGCATCCTCTCCCTCTGCAGTCAGGCGGGAAACATACGATTTCTCGCTGGGGTTTCTTATCCTCTCTTTTATGACCTCGAAAATCCGCTCAAGCAGCTTCGCATCAACCGCCACCGCTTCTTCGGGCTTTATGGGCTTGTAGAAGCACGATTCTTCGCCGGTGTGGCACACTGGACCAATCTGCTGAACCTTAAACAGAACCGCATCATCATCACAGTCCAAAACAGCATTCTGCACCAGCGAATGGTGCCCCGACTCTTCGCCTTTAAGCCACAGTCTGCCCTTGGTTCTGCTCCAGAAATGCGTCTTGCCGCTAGCCAAAGTAAGCCGCAGCGCCTCCTCGTTCATGTAAGCCTGCATCAGCACTCGCTGGTTGGAAACATCCTGAACAATAACGGGAATAAGACCATCCTCCTTCTCAAAGTTCACCTTTTTCACGAACTTGTCAATCTCCCTTTCATTCAGTTTCAACACCAAGCTTCTCCACCTCTGTTACACTAGCCGCACGGGCACTCCCCTGTTGGCAAGGTATCTCTTAACTTCTCCCACAGAATACTGACCCCTATGAAAAATAGAGGCTGCTAAGGCAGCGTCAGCATCTCCCGCAGTCAAAACCTCGTAGATATGCTCAACGTTTCCAGCGCCTCCGCTGGCGATAATCGGCAAATTGGTTGCTTTGCTCATTGTTCTGGTTAATTCTATGTCGTAGCCATCCTGCGTCCCGTCACAGTCCATGCTGGTCGGCAGCAGCTCCCCTGCACCCAACTCCTTCACCTTTTTAGCCCAAACCATCGCATCCATCCCCGTAGGCACCCTTCCGCCCTCAACGTAGACCTCCCACCAGCACTTTCCCTTCGGAGTGTCCACAACCGTCCTGTCAGGCAGAGGCTCGTCAACGTAAACTCTTTTCGCGTCTATGGCAACAACAATGCATTGGCTGCCAAACACCTCAGCAGACTCCCTCACCATATCAGGCGCATTCACCGCCGCAGTGTTCACCGAAACCTTGTCCGCCCCACTGGACAGAACATTCTGTATGTCGGCGACGCTTCGTATGCCCCCGCCCACAGTGAAGGGAATAGAAACCATGTCCGCAGTTTTCTTCACAACCTCCAAGGTGGTGTCCCTCTTCTCGTGGGAAGCGGTTATGTCCAGAAAAACCAGCTCGTCAGCTCCCTGCTCCTCATAAGCCGCAGCAAGCTCCGCCGGGTCTCCCTCAACCTTCAGATTCACGAACTGAACGCCCTTCACAACCTTTCCGTCCTTGACGTCCAGGCAGGGCACTATTCTCTTAGCTAACATCCGTTCACAGCCTCCAAAGCCTCCTTTAACGTAAACTTTTTCTCGTAAAGTGCAGTGCCAACCACCACACCCTCCACACCGGTCTCCGCTAGCGCAACCAAGTCTTCGAGGCTGGCTACGCCGCCGGACGCTATAACAGGAACATTCACCGTTTCCACCAGCTTAACCGTCTTTTCTATCACTGGTCCACTCAAGGTTCCATCCACGCTGATTGGCGTGAAGATTAAGGCGCCGACTCCCATCTCCTCGAAGGAGCGGGCGAGGTCCAAGTAATCTACCTCTGACCTGTCCTTCCAGCCGTGAACTGCCACTTTTCCATCTTTCTCGTCTATGGCCACGGCAACACTTTCTGACCCGTGCTGCCTGACCGCCTCTTCTACTAATTGGGGATTCTTGACTGCGGCTGTTCCGAAGATTACTCTGTAGGCGCCGAGATTCAGCAGAGCATCAGCCTTTTCCAAGCTTCTGATTCCTCCGCCAATCTGCACCTTCACGCTAATATCCCTCAGCAGGTTTTTGATTGTTTCCATGTTCTCTCCGAAACCTAAAGCCGCATCCAAGTCGATTAAGTGAATAAGCTCTGCCCCCTGCTCTTCCAGAAGCTGAGCCGCCTCCACAGGATTCTCATAGTAAACCTTACTTTTCTCGGGGTCTCCTCGGAGTAGGCGAACACATTTTCCGTTTTGAATGTCTACGGCGGGGATAACTATCATCTTGGTTACCTCTTCACGATTCTCACAAAGTTCTTCAGTATAGTTAATCCTGTTTTGCTGCTTTTCTCGGGATGAAACTGGGTTGCAAACAGATTCTTCTTTGCTACCATGGAAGGAAACTTGACCCCATACTCTGTGGTTGCCACTATTACATCGGGTTCTGTGGGTTGCGGATAGTAGGAGTGGACGAAATAGACGTAAGAGCCGTCTTTGACCTCCTCAAGCAGCGGATGAGACTTCACTATGTGGAGGGTGTTCCATCCCATCTGGGGAATCTTCACATTCTCAGGCAACTTGACAACCTCTCCTGAAATGAAGTCCAGTCCCTTGACCGACCCGCCTTCGCTGCTCCGAGTGAACAGAAGCTGAAGCCCCAAACACACCCCAAAGATAGGCTTCCCATCCTTCATTGCCTCAGCTACAACATCAGCTATTGGCGCCATGTTTCTGACTGCGGGAGCAAAGGCGCCGACGCCCGGAAGAACTATGGCATCAGAGCCGCGCAGACTCGTTGGGCTGTGGGTTATCTCCACGTCTGCTCCCGACTTTTCGAGACCCTTCTTGATGCTTCTCAGGTTCCCCACGCCATAGTTCACAACTGCCACCTGCGGCGCCGTTACAGAACCCCCTTTGCACTTGGAACCTCATCCCCGATTCTCGGCTCAACTGTTAGAGCTTGCCTTAATGCGAGAGCTAATGCTTTCACGGCTGCCTCTACTTTGTGGTGTTCATTGCTGCCGTAGATGACGGCTACGTGGATGTTGGCTTTCGAGGCTTGGGCTAGCGAGTCGAAGAAGTGCTCTATATCCTCGGTTTTCATGTCCTCGATCTGAGGCTGCATCAGTCTGAGGTTCCGAATCGAGTACGCTCTCCCACCCAAGTCCACAGCCGCTCTCGCCAACGATTCGTCCATGGGAACATAGGCTGACCCGAACCGCTTGATGCCCTTCCCTTCAGCCACCACTTTACGTAGTGCCTTGCCTAGAACTAGGGCTACGTCCTCGCTGACGTGATGCTTCAGGTCTCCGTCTGCCTTGACCTTCAAGTCGAAGAGGCCATGCTTCGCTAGAGTGACCAGCATGTGGTCCAGAAACTTGATTCCCGTCTCCACATCTGAGTTTCCTTTTCCGTCGACATCCAGTTCCACGGTTATGTCCACTTCTTTGGTTTTTCTTTCAACCATCACTTTTCTCATTTCAAACACGTCCTCCCAAACTTTCGAATAAGTATGGAATGTCATTTACATCCGTTACTACGGCGTCAACTCCATGTTTGCCGTATTCAGTAAAAAGCTTACTTGAATCCTCTGACGAGGACACAACACCCAGAAAGCACAGATTTTCCAGTCCCTTCGCCTTCGCTTTTTCAACCATCAGGGCATCTGCAACGCTATCTCCCACATATGCTACTCCAGTTTCCCTGTCCGCCATTTTCTCTATCAATTCAATGAAAAGAGTGGGGTCTGGCTTTCCAAGCTTTTCCGTCTCAACCTCGGATTTGAGCAGGTCTCCAAGGAACACCGAACTTTGTTCGTCGATGTAGTCTATGTAATCGTATTCCTCTAGGATGTACATGGCTTGGGGTCTGGGTCTCCCCGAATATATCCTAAACTTGCCAAACCGTTTACTAAGCATGTCCAGCGTCTCCTTGGTTGGAATGAATGTCTCTTTGTCTAGAAAGCTTTCGTCAAATCTGAAGAAGGATGGCGTATCATAAATTTTGGTGAATAGTTCTTTGCCCAGATAGATTTCCTCAAATAGTCGCTTCAGCAGGTCAGGCTTCTCTAGGTCGTAGGGCACCAGCTTTCTGGTAATGCGCTGTTCGTCCTCTGCAACTTCTGGGTCGACTCCCACAAGAGATGTCTCTATGGGTTTCGGTTTTTCAAGTTTAGCTTGCGTCAAATACAAATCTAAAGTTATGATGCCGTTGTCCTTTAGTTTGGCAAGGTCTGTTGCGGTGATTTTGTAGCGCTTAAGGAAGTCGCTGACTTCTCTGAGTGATTGAATGAAACTTTTGATGTCCGAGAACTTGAGATTCTCGAATCGTTTTGTGAACTCTTCGAGGGCGCCTTTTTGTTCTAGCTCTCTCATTATGATGGTTAGGTAGTAGGTGATGAAGGCGTAGGAGAGTTTCCAATCGCTGTTGTATAGTCCAGTGTCCTTGAACTTCTGAATATCCCCTAGGGTAGCTAACTTTCCTTCTTCGCCTTCAAGCCCTAATATTTCTAGGAAATAATAGTCAACGACCTTTCTCACGGTCTGACGGTAAGACTGGCTAGTTTGAACAAGCACCCCATCGAAATCAAAGATCAGCTTTTCTGCTCCACGAAGAGCATCCTCAGCATCTTCCCTCACGTATATCCACCTTTCCTTGCTCAAAGACCGGTAAGCCATTGTGCCTATTCCTCCAGACTCTCCTTCAGGGCTGAAAGGAAAGTTTCGTTCATGTTTCGGGTTCCTACTGTGACGCGTACACAATTCTTTAGGAGCGGCAGGTGTCCTCTGTCTTTCACCTGCACGTTTCTGTTTTCCATACGCTCAGTCACGGTTGCAGAGGTGAGACTGTCTTTGGCTACTTTGAATAGGATGAAGTTTGCGTCCGAAGGATACGGGGCTACTCCATCGATTTGCTTCAGGTTTTTCATCAGCCACTCACGTTCATTAACTACCAACTTTATCTGCTGCTCAAAGTAGCTCCACTTCTCTAGAGCCAACACTGTGGCTTGCTGGGTTACTGAATTCACGTTGAAGGGTCCCACCACCCTCTGAACATAATTTACGATTGACTCATTTGAAACGAGATAGCCGAGACGAAGCCCAGCCAAACCGAACGCCTTCGAAAAGCTTCGCAAAACGGCGAGATTATCATATTTTCTCACCCAGTCTATAATCGAACCTGAAGCGAAGTCAACGTAGGCTTCATCCACAACCACGACACCATTGAATTCCTGCAATAGCCTTTTGATGTCCGCTTCACGGAACTGGTTGCCTGTTGGATTGTTTGGTGAACAAACGAAAAGCAACCGCGTATCCTTGTCCGCCTTCTTCAATATGGCGTCAACATCCAAACTGAAGTCTGGTCTGAGCAATACAGGGACCGCGATGCCTCCATACAGTTGCGCAAAGAAAGTATACATCGGAAACGACGGCTCAACAACCATCACCTTCGAACCCCTACGGACAAACACTTTCATCAGCAAATCCATGATTTCATCTGCACCATTCGCCACAGAAACCTCACACTCACCTAAGCTGAGGAAGCTGGCGATGGCTTTGATGGCTAGGCTGCCGCGTGGAGGCGGATACTCACGAACGTCGATGCTTCGGCAGGCATCAAGCAGCAGTTCTTGTATAGTCTCGGTTGGCATGGCAAAATTTTCGTTCAGATTCATTTTCACGATTTTTTCTTGACGCTTCTGCCCAAGTATGGTTTTGACTTCGTAGCAGGAAAGGTCTCTGACTTCCTTCTGAACTAGGTCTTCAATCTTCATTGCTTTTCCTCCTCTCTGACGGTTACCGATTTTGCGTGTGCATCGAAGCCCTCCATCTCAGCGATTGTAACAGTTGTCTCTTTCAGGTTCCAGTAGCCTTCTTTGGTGCACTGGAGAAAGTTCATTGTCTTAACAAAATCTAGGCTTGAGAGACCGGAGTAAATTTTTGCGTAGCCTGCCGTGGGAAGAACGTGATTCAGCCCTGAAGAGTAATCGCCGAAAGCCACAGGCGAATATCCGCCAAGGAAGATTGCTCCGGCATTCTGAATTCTGCTGAGGATTTCGGTGGGATTCTTGGTTTGGATTTGCAGGTGCTCAGGGGCAATCATGTTTGAGTAGCAAATCGCCTCTTCGATGTTGTTTACGATGACTATTAGTCCCCTCTTTTGTATGGAAGAGTTGATGATTTCTGTTCTGGAGAGATTCTTCATCTGCCTGTAAACTTCCTCCTTAACCGTTGTTGCTAAAGCTTTGGATGTTGTCAGGAGAATCGCCCAGGCTTGGGGGTCGTGTTCCGCTTGGGCAAGAAGGTCAGAAGCAATAAAGGAGGCGTTGCCGATTTCGTCTGCGATTATCAAGACTTCGCTTGGTCCAGCTGGAACGTCTATAGCCACGTCTTTGCTTACTTCCAGTTTTGCGGCTGTCACAAAAACGTTTCCTGGACCCACAATCTTGTCCACCTTTGGTACCGTACCTGTACCGTACGCCATGGCAGCTATAGCCTGCGCCCCCCCAACCCGATACACTGCATTCACTCCCGCAAGGTCAGCAGCAACCAAAAGAGCCGGATTAACGTCCCCACCCTTTCCAGGCGGCGAACACACAATAATCTGTTCGACTCCAGCTACCCGTGCTGGGATGGCACACATCAGCACTGAAGAAGGATAGGCTGCTTTTCCTCCAGGAACGTAGACGCCAACAGACTCTAGAGGTCGGGTAATCTGCCCAACTGTTACTCCATCCGCAATTTCCATGGTCCACTTGGCTCTGAGCTGTTTTTTGTGGAACGCGGCGATGTTATCTGCGGCTTTCCGTAAGGCACTGATTTGGCTTTTTTCCAGTTTTTTGTATGCTTCTTTGATTTTTCTCTTGTCGACCTTTAGTTTGGAGGCGAGGAGACGCACCTTGTCGAACTTTTCAGTATACTGTAGAAGGGCTTTGTCGCCCTGCTCTTTAACGTCATTTATTGTCGTTTTAACCGCGGATTCGATCGTGGATATGTCCGATTTTCCTCTGTTCAGCACTTGGTTAAGCAGTTCCTCTTTGAATTCTTGAACTTTTACAATTCTCATTTTATTCTGAACCCCCTTGCATTCTGGCTAGAAGCTCGTTGATTTGCTTCTCGAAGGTTCTGTAGGCGATCTTGTTGCAGGCTAGTCTCGTGGTTGATTCAAGGATGGTGCCGATTATTCTGAGTTTGTTTTTTTTCAGGGTTTCGCCGGTTGATGTGAGGTCTACGATTATCTGAGCCAAACCCAGTTTAGGTGCAAGTTCTGCTGTTCCGCTGACCTCCAAAACTTCCACTTGCTTTCCCGTTTTTTCGAAAAATTTTCTGGTGATGTTTGGGAATCCAGTTGCTACCCTTGCCAGAGCAGGAACCTCATCGATAGAGTTTATGGTTGAATCTTCTGGAACTGCAACGATGAGAGTGCATTTTCCGAATTCTAGGTCCAGTAATTCGAGAACGTCTGCTTCTCTTTCTTGAATTAGGTCGTGGCCGGTGACGCCTAGGTCTACGGCGCCGTATTGTATATAGACGGGTATGTCGTTGGCTCTGGCGAATATTGCCTCGAATCTTGGGTCAGAGGTCTTGGAAACGTAGGCTCTGTTCTCTTCCAGTATTTCTATTCCTGCCTGCCCTAGCGTCTCAATCGCTGGCTTCTTTAGGCGCCCCTTGTTGGGTATGGCGATGCGTATCTTCTTGTTCATTTCAACGTTGACCTCCCAGTTCTTTCAAGAAGGTTTGGAGCGTCACATTTCTTGAAACGTTTGCTTTTATGTCGTAAACGGTTACTGGGGACTTGAGGGATGAACCAGCAGAAACCACGTAATCCGTCTCGGTAAGCTTTGCGTATTCTATCGTTTTCTCTAGGCTTCTTCCAGTTATTTCCAGTGAGGCGATGACGCCTGAATCCCGAAGAGTCTTGACCGCCTTTACTGCAGTGTCCCTGAATTTGGACGCTACAATAACCTTAGTTTTTGAGGATTCTGGAATTTTGGAACCCTGTGCGGTGAGGGCTTGGAGGAGTTTTCCGATTTCTAGGGCGAAGCCTGTTGCGGGTAGCTTGAGTTTTCCGAATTTTTCGATGAAGTTGTCGTATCTGCCTCCGCCGCCGAGGGGGAGACCCAGGTTTGGAACAGAAGCCTCGAACACTATCCCAGTGTAGTATTCTATCTTTTTGGTCAAAGAAAAATCGAAGAACACCAATTCGTCTACCTTATAGTCTGCCAAGATTTCCTGAAGCTCTAAGAGGCTTCCTAACTGTTTGTTCAGCTTATCGTATTTTGAGCCGCTGAGAGAAATTGATGAAACTTCGTCCAATCTTCTGCAGCGAGAGAGCTGAAGGAAAGCGTCTCTTAAGTTTGAGGGGAAACCGTTCTGTTCCATGAACTTCTTTAGCCCCACAGAGTCTCGGCACGCTAGGAGGCCCTGAACAGAAACTTTCTGCTGCGTATCTAATCCTGCTGCATTCATTAGGTCTTTGAGTAGGCTGGCGTAACCTAAATCGACTCTCACTTCCCTTAAGCCAGCTTCTTTAAGTGATGATATGAGCAGAGCCAGTATTTCTCCGTCAGCCTCTGGGGTGTTGCAGCCGACAAGTTCAACTCCTGCTTGGCAGAACTCCCGTTCTCTTTTGAGGTAGGATTGGCTGTACCTGAAAACGTTGTTGACGTAGAATAGGCGAATCGGCTCTGGCGCGGACGGCATTCGGGTTGTCACGATTCTGGCGACTGGCGCCGTCATCTCCGCCCTTAATGCCAGAAGCTTTCCGTCGAAGTCCTGAAACTTGAACATAGCGTCGACAAGTTCTGAGCCTACGCCTGTGGATAGGGTTTCGACGAATTCGATGGTGGGGGAGCGGACTTCGCCGTATCCCCAGAGTTCAAAATTTTTTCTCAGCTGGTTTTCGATGTAGCGGTATTGTTTGACTTCGTTAGGCAGGTAGTCTCTTGTTCCTTTTGGGGTGTGTAGTCTGGTGAATGTTATTCCTCCTTGTCATCGTTTGTCCTCCAATGGGTAATTTGTGGGTTGAAACCCATATTCCACACATCTTATATAAAGGTTTCTGCAACAAAATAAGGGAGACAAAACAAGATGCGAATGACCGAAATAGTCAGAATAGACTCCAGAGGAAGAATCACCATGCCCTCCAATCTCCGCGAAGCCGTGAGACTCTCCGAGGGAATGTACGTCATGCTGGTAGCCGATTTAGACGAGAAGGAGATTCGGATTGTTCCTTTCGCTGACCCAGAAGCAAAACTTGTTGAATTCAGCATCGCCTTCTCGGATATGCCCGGTGCCCTCGCAAAAGCGGCGAACATTCTGGCAAAAGAGGGAGTTGACCTGCTTTCCAGCGAATCGAGGACTCTTCGTAGAGGAAAATCGGCTGAATGGGTTGTTGTTGCCGACGTTTCCAGATGCAAATGTAAACTGGAGGAACTTGAACGGCAGATAATCGCGGGCGGCGCCGCGAAGGAAGTGAAGTTCAGAAGTTACAGCTAAAGGGAATTCTGTTAGTTTACAAATTCAGACGCTTAATATCATATTCAATATTACTTTCTTCATTGTACGTAGGGTTTACGCTGGAAATTTTTGAAGTTTTGATTACATCAAGAACGTCACATAATCGAATTCACACGAATTATAATGATGAATTCCTGAAACTAGCATATTCATAGTTGTTATGTTGAGCCTTCAAAGAAAAACGCGGACACCTAGAATTGGCATTAGGTTGGCACCTTCTGGTCACCTAGGAACCTTTCTGATAACCCCAAACATATGAGGGGGCTATCTTATTTACCAAAGACCAGAGGTGCACAGCAGGGAACTCTAACGTGCAGAGTATTCCCTCTTCAATTTAACCCAGAGACCCAACACAAAGACCGCAATTATTCCAAAAAACATCTTATTTACGTAAAAGTCCAAACCTTAAAGCTAACCACAAACCCTGAAGTAAAGCTCCTGTATAGAACATTTTCATTCCTAGGTCAGAGTTTCCAGCAAACGTTAAGAGAATTCCGCCAGCCATGGCAATCGAGGGAGGGTTGGTTGCCATTATCTTTATTATAGCGCTTATCATCTTGTCACCTCCTTTTCTCTTTTATTCCGTCCACATGTTGGATGCTATTCATAGTTTAACCCCACATATGTCCTCTTTCTTTACTTGCGAGACTAATGTGTAGAAAAAGTCCATTATTTAATTTTTTAGTCCTAAAGATATAAAATTCTGTATAAATTTTTAATCAAATTAACATTTAGTTATCGTGCCCACATGTATGCCAGCAACGAAAACTAATGGAGCGGTATTGATCAAGATGTGTTTTTGTTTTATATCTGGTCAAATAGAAGAATATCTGCACCACACGAAGATACGGTTTTGAGTTATATACGGCTGAAGGCAATTCTGTTATAAGCATCCAACCGACAAAGTTACTTTTCAGCGGAGTTGCAGATTATGGAGGAGAAGGTCTATGCATTGTTCGGCGTTTTTGGACCCTTACTGGTCTACGCTTCCATTGCGTTGTCTTTGGTTCTTTCGCCATGGTTCAGCTGGCAAAGCAACGCCCTAAGCGACCTAGGACATGCAGTCACCAGCGATGCTGCCCCCATATTTAACCTCGGATTGCTGCTGGCAGGTTTTCTCCTGATGGTCTACGCGTTAACGGTTTTCCAAAAACACGCCAAATACAGCAGCCTCTGCCTTCTGGTTTCAACTTTTCTGGTTCAGCTGCTGGCAGCGTTTAATGAGGTGTACGGGCCCCTTCATTATGCTGCGGCGGTACCCCACTTTTTAATGCTGAGCCTCACTTCCATCGTGTATACCGTGGAAAAAAGGTCAACTGTGGCGCTTACCACCTTTATTCTAGTCATGTTTTCATGGTTACTTTACAGCTTGAACATATTCAACATCGGCGTTGCGGTTCCAGAAACAGTGTCAAAACTTGTCCTCGCATGGATAATGTACTCCGCCATCAAAATCTATTTTGGCAAAGCTAATACACTGTGATGCTTCTTGTTCCGGGCAGCCTTCTTATCTCGCCGATCAGTTCTGATGGAATGTCGCCCTCAAGAATCAGGGTTAACGTGGGGCGCTCACTTGTGCTGGGGTCCTCTGCCAGAGCCTGCCGTATATTGAGCCCGTTCTCTGACACTATCCTAGTGACATCGGCTATAATGCCTGTCTGGCTGGCGTTTTCAGGAACAAAAACAATCACGCTCAGGCCAAACTCGCGAGCAACCTCCTGCAGCGAGCATACCTGCCTAAGATTCATGTAAATCCTCTTCAATTCGCTCTTCGAAAGTATCGTTTGAACGGCGCTGTCGACAGCCCGACGCTCAACACCCACCTCCGCTGCAATCTGGGTGTGAGGTATCTCTATTCCACCGCTGACTACGTTGCCGTCCTCACGGACTTGGAAGCCCCGCTCAAACAAAAGCTGAGCAATACGTTGCTGCGCTGGCAAATCTTTGAAGAATTCTTTGATTTGACTCCACATATCTACCACCTTAAGGTATACTTTTGTTCGGCAAAGCTTATATAAATGCTTCATGGTAAAAAGAGGCAACTCAAGAGAGCGAAAAAGAAGTGAAAACTCATGGTAAACAGAAAAATCTTCTTAGACGAAGAGGAAATACCTAAACAGTGGTACAACATTCAACCCGACCTGCCAAAGCCGCTGCCGCCAATGATACACCCGGAAACGAAGGAGCCAGTGAGGCTTCCGCCTCCGCTGTTTCCAAGCGAGTGCCTCAAACAGGAGTACAGCATGGAACGGTGGATCGACATACCTGAACCAGTGCGCGAAGCGTACAGAATCTGGAGACCCAGCCCTCTCTATAGGGCCGTCGGTCTAGAGAAGGCGCTGAAGACGCCAGCCAAAATCTACTACAAGTATGAGGGTGTTAGCCCTGCGGGAAGCCACAAAACGAACACTGCGGTTGCTCAAGCCTATTACGCAAAACAAGATGGACTTGAGAGGGTTACAACCGAAACTGGAGCAGGACAATGGGGCTCCGCGCTGTCGTTTAGCAGTCAGTTGTTTGGAATTGGCGCCACGGTTTACATGGTAAGCGCAAGCTACTACCAGAAGCCCTACAGAAGGGTTATGATGGAAACTTGGGGCGCAGAGGTCTTTCCAAGCCCAACTAACCGGACAAACAGCGGCAGAGCAATCTTAGAAGAGGACCCAGACAGCACAGGAAGCCTTGGAATAGCCATCAGCGAAGCAGTGGAAGAAGCTCTCAATACCGACAACGTAAAATATACTATAGGGAGCGTCGTTAACCACGTTCTGCTTCACCAAACAGTCGTAGGTCTTGAAACCCAGAAGCAATTGGAAATGGTGGACGATTACCCCGATCAAGTCATCGGCTGCGTAGGTGGAGGAAGCAGTTTCTCGGGACTTTACTGGCCATTCTATCATGACAAAGTTAAAGGAAAAGCACCAAAAGAAACCGAGTTCATAGCCGTTGAGTCTTCCGCATGCCCAAAGGTTACTAGAGGATACTACACCTACGACCACGGCGACACCGCAAAAATCATACCCTTAGTCAAAATGCATACGGTAGGTCACACATTCATACCTGCGCCAATACACGCTGGAGGATTAAGGTATCACGGAATGGCACCAACAGTCAGCCTGCTAAAAGAGGAGGGAGTCATTCAATCCCGGGCATACAACCAGATTGAAACGTTTGACGCTGCAAAACTGTTCACCCAAACAGAAGGAATTATTCCCGCCCCTGAACCGGCACACGCAATAAAGGCCACGATTGACGAGGCTCTCAAGTGCAAAGAAACTGGTGAAGAGAAAACGCTACTGTTCCTGTTGTGCGGTCATGGACACTTTGACATGCAAGCATACGACGACTACAACAGCGGTAAGATGCTTCCATACGAGTATCCACAAGAGAAAGTCGACGAAGCAATGAAGAAACTCAGAACGCTTTACCCGTGGCTCAATGAAGAGCTAAGCAGCATCACATAAAAAACCCAACCCACTCCCCCTTTTCTATCTTTTATTTTTTTGATAGCCACTCATTTTTTGTAATGTTCAGTTATTCAGCAACAGCAGCCTTGTTTCGCGGCTGATGTTAGTTCTTCTATAGATTAAAGAGGAGGCAAATCGTAGTAATATTAGGGGACAAAATGAGTAAAGTTTCTAAGATCACAAAAAGAGACGGAAGAGTAGTCGATTTTGATGAAAACAAGATAACTAACGCAATACGTAAGGCGTTTGCGGCTGTAGAAAAGGAAGACGGAGAGGTTGCGAAGCGGCTTTCAGAAGAAGTCGTGCGTATTCTGGGCGAACGTTTTGAGAACAAGACCCCAAGCGTTGAGGACGTTCAGGATTTTGTTGAAGAGGTTCTCATAAGAAACGGCTACGCTGACGTTGCCAAAGCATACATCCTGTACCGCCAAAAACGCACAGAAATCAGGGAACAAAAAAAGTTCTTCGGCGTCACTGACGATTTGAAGCTGGGAGTCAACGCCATAAAAGTGCTAAGAAACAGGTACCTCATGAAAAATGAAGAAGGCAAAGTCATCGAGACTCCACGCCAAATGTTCCGCAGAGTTGCCAAAGCCTTGGCTAAAGCTGACCTTCTCTACGACAAGAAATCTGATGTTGAAAAAACAGAGGAAACATTTTACCAGATTATGTCAAACCGCGAGTTTCTGCCTAACTCTCCCACTCTCATGAATGCGGGCACCAGACTTGGTCAACTATCCGCTTGTTTCGTTTTGCCCGTGGAAGATTCGATAGAGGGGATATTCACCACCTTGAAGCATATGGCTCTGATTCATCAGTCTGGCGGGGGAACAGGCTTCTCTTTCTCAAAGCTGAGGCCAGCAGGAGACATAGTGGGCTCCACCAAGGGGGTAGCCTCTGGTCCGGTCTCTTTCATGACCATCTATGACGCCGCCACTAACGTGATTAAGCAGGGGGGACGAAGAAGAGGAGCCAACATGGGAATATTGGATGTAAACCACCCTGACATCCTGAAGTTTATTGAAGTGAAGTCCCGGGAGGGAGTTTTGACCAACTTCAACATTTCAGTGGCGGTTACGGACCAGTTTATGGATGCCGTAGAGAATGACAATGAGTATGATATGGTAAATCCCCGAAACGGCGTGGTGGAAAGAAGGCTACGGGCGCGTCACGTTTTCGACCTGATAGTTTCTAATGCTTGGAGATCAGGGGACCCCGGACTCATTTTTCTTGACGAAATAAATCGGCACAATCCAACTCCGCAGGTGGGAGAGATTCGGAGCACAAACCCGTGTGGGGAACAGCCGCTGCTGCCTTACGAATCTTGTAATCTGGGCTCCATCAATTTGGCTAAGATGGTTAAGGACGGAGAAGTGAACTGGGAGATGCTGAGAAGAACCGTTAGAACAGCCGTTCACTTTTTGGATAATGTGATCGACGTGAACAAGTATCCTATCACGGAAATCGGCGAAATCACGCGGGCTAACAGAAAAATTGGTTTGGGTGTTATGGGCTACGCAGACATGCTCATCAGCTTGGGCATCCCATATGATTCAGAAGAAGCCTTGGAAACTGGAGAAAAGCTAATGAAGTTTATCAGCGATGAGGCTACGAAGAAATCTGTTGAAATAGGAGAGACGAGAGGAGCCTTCCCCAACTTTAGGGGCAGCCTCTGGGAAAAGCGGGGCTACAAGACAATACGCAACTCTACGGTCACCACAGTTGCGCCCACGGGAACCATAAGCATAATCGGTGGTTGCTCAGGGGGAATTGAGCCGATTTTTGCTGTGGCTTTTGTTCGAAACGTTATGGAGGGCACAAGGCTGCTGGAGATACAGCCCACATTCGAGGAGGTGGCGAAAGAGAGGGGATTCTACAGCAGGGACTTGATGTTGAAGGTTGCGAAGACAGGCTCCATACAGAACATGGAGGAGGCGCCTGAGGACGTGCGAAGAGTTTTCGTTACCGCCTTGGATATTGATCCGGAGTGGCATGTGAGGATGCAGGCGGCTTTCCAGAAATACGTTGACAACGCCGTTTCGAAGACGGTGAATCTTCCGAACGATGCAACCGTGGAAGACGTTAAACGGATATATCTTTTGGCTCACAAGCTGAAGTGCAAGGGGATAACCGTTTACAGGTATGGCAGCAAAAAAGAACAGGTTTTGTCTGTGGGTTCGCAGTTGACCAAAGAGATGGAAACAGAAAACCATGTGAGCGCAGACTCCGAGTATTCAGGCGGCTGCCCAACATGTTCCTACCCCTTCTGAAAACTGCTGAACTCTTCCAGCAATCGCAGGCTTTTGTTAAGCTTTCTAGTCTATAAATGAAAAGGTTACATACGTTACAGGAAGCCTAACCCCTGCAATACGTGCACTAGAATTACCAGATAGAACGATGTTGCCATGCTAGTGTGCAGAAATCTCCACTTTCTAAAAAAGCTAATTGCGATTTGGAATCTTTGAAGTATGCCGGTTGCAACCATTATTGTCACCATGGCATACAGTATTATTCCTGTTCCTAAATCGGGAAAAAATTGTGCTGGTCTACCCAACTGTGACGCAAAATGAACTGAGATTAGCAGGAAGGAAAGTAGGTTGCCTATTACGTGGGTGCCCAGAAGCGCTTTCGCTCTTTTAGGGTAACGCCGTTTCAGTATGTGATACACGGGTGTATATAACGCCACAAAAAGAAATCCTATCCAGCTTGTCCAGTGATTGAAGCGGTATGGACCAACAAGAAAGCCTAACTGAAACCAGCCAACGTATGTGCCAAACGATAGATAGACTGTGGCAAGAAGTATCGCAACTGCAGCCCAAAAGTAGGGATTCCTTAAACGCGAAACCATTACCGTAACTTCCTTTGTATATTGGTGTCAAGTTTTAGTAGATAAAATGAACTGTCATTTTGGCAGTTTCATAAATTCTGCATTCAGGCGAGACCTTTAGATCCGCGCAGCTGCCATAACGGCTGCTCTTGCGATAATTGAAACACCAGCAAGAATTATTATTGTGGACCAGAATGTAAACCATTGCGTGTTTTCGATAAGGAAGGACTGGATGAGAAAGCTTGCTCCAATCCAGTAAACCAAGTTACCGACTGTTTCTGATCTTTTTCCCCATGATGAGGGAATAACGAATCGGAGTGCCAAGATGACGATTTGGAATGCGCCTATGGCGATGCTGAATTGTCTAGCCGCCTGATAGACTGTCTGGTGTAGTTGCGGAGACTCGGGTGCAGGTAACATTATGTTGTTCGTGTTTGGGACATCAACTAACTTGAAGTCTTTAAAGAAATCTATGATGCTGCTGAACAGGTTAGGGTTGATAACAAAGAGGGTACCCACAAGAAGAAGGAAAAATCCGACAGAAATGGCGGTGAAGAGTCCCTCTTGATGTTGGCGGGGCGTCTCCTTGCTTTTGCTCAAGTAATTCACCTCAGTCATTTTCTTTTCGCTGTAACTGCTTATAATACTTCTCTATGAATGACCGACTATATGTTTTATATACTTATCATTCAAATAATAGACATCAGAATTGTGTATAGGTGAAAGTTTATGCCCTATTGTCCGAAGTGCGGTTTTGAAGTCAGCGAAGATATGACTTTTTGTCCCCAGTGCGGCGCCGCTTTAAAGGTTACGGCAACTAGACCGGCTGAACGTTACAGGAGCGAGAAGGCTGAGAAAGAGGAAAAGCATGAGAAACATGAAAAAGAGGAAATAATGGAGAAAGGAGAACATCCAGAGAAATATGAGAAGCATGAGTACAGCGTTTTAGGCTCCTTATTCGGCGGTTTCATCCTAATATTGTTGGGCATCATGTTCTATCTTGCCGTAACTGGCGTTTTTGATGTACATTCTATTTTTCCCTTCTTCCTAATCATAATTGGCGCAATCGTGATACTGGGAGTACTGGTAGTTGCGATGAAGGCTAGGGAAAAGCATCCAAAACCATAGTTGCCCATGTAAAAAGTCCATTAAAAGAAACTACAATCTACCGTGTTGGTCGATGGGCAATAATGATTGGCGTAGATATCCTGAAGCAGATTGTTTCTCCTTGGCATGAATCATTGAAGAATCCCGAGGAGGCACAGCAGCAAGTTCTAGAGAATCTGCTTGAGGGATACGCAAAAACGGTTTATGGGAAAAGGCACTCTGTTGACGAAGTGAAGGATGCAGCTACGTTTCGTGCAAACTTTCCGATAATAGACTACGCTGGTCTTCGTCCATACCTTGAGGAAGTTAAGGCTGGCAACTACTCCGCCATCCTGTCTGAGCAATCTGTATGCTGGGTTATGACCAGAGGCTCTACTGGCACAGCCAAACTGCTTCCAGTCACCAAAACCCATATTGAACAAATTTTTATGTGTGGAGCACGGGCTTTTACCAACTTTGCCCTCAGAACGAACAGCATGGATGTTTTGGCGGGAAAGATACTGAACCTCAATTTTCCGTCAGCAGTAACCAGCAAAGAAGTTGGTGGGCAAAAGATTAGTTACGGATACAGCTCCGGAACCTACGCGAAACTCAATCCCATGCTGAATCAGGTCAGCCTTCTGCCTCGACAGGAGGAAATCGACGTGCTGGGTCCCGGCATCACCAAGTCGGACTGGGAGAGAAGGTTTGAGCTGGTTTATCAGCGAGCCCTGAACCAGCCTGTGGTTGCTACCATGGGAGTAACGCCGGTTATCCTCTCTTTTGGAAGATATGTTAAGCGGAAACATGGAAAACTGCCTAAGGAGCTGTGGAGTTTTAAGGTGCTTGTCTGCACTAGCGTGCGGAAGATTCAGTTCAAGTATGGTCCTGTTCTCAGGAAGTTTTTCGGTGAGGTTCCGATAGTGGAGATGTACAGCGCCACTGAGGGGGCGTTTATGCAGCAGCTCGATGACTTGCCTTACGTTTCTCCGAATTATGACACTTACTATTTTGAGGTGGAGACGGGCAGAGGCGCCAAGATGCTTCATGAGTTGGAGCGGGGCGAGTGGGGTAGGCTTATAATCTCGTCCTGCCTGTTTCCCAGATATGACATAGGAGACATGATTGAGGCGATGGGAAAAAACTATTTCCGCGTCTTCGGAAGAGCCAAACCCCTGACGATTCTGGAGCACATGCTCTACAGACTATTTTTTGGCTGGTTCCTTTAAACCTAAACCCAGAATTTTCGGGTAATAGCTGTGCAGAGATTAGGGAAAAATCTGCAGAAACCTTTTTTATTAATCTACTGCACAGTAGTTAATGCGGGGGAAATGTTTTGAAAGCAAAATATCAGGTATACAAAGACACCGCAGGCAAATTTAGATTCAGACTTCTTGCTGCAAACAACAAAATAGTAGCTGTCAGTGAAGCCTACGAGAGCAAGGCGGGCTGCATGAACGGCGTAAAATCTGTGCAAAAGAATTGTGGAGCACCAATAGAAGACACGACAATCGGGGCAGAGAAGCTGCCGCATCCAAAATATGAGGTTTTCACTGATGTAGCTTCAAAGTTCAGATTTAATTTGAGTGCTCCTAACGGAGAGATAATTGCAGCCAGTGAAGCATACGAAAACAAACAGGGCTGCATGAATGGAATCGAGGCAGTGCAAAACAGTTGTGATGCCGAGATAGAAGACTTAACAACAGGTCAAATGGTTAAAGCGGCTCCAGAAGCGCCTGCAGAATCAACTGCTGGTGCAGTGGACACTACTCTTGAGATGTCTTGTCCTCCCACTAGCGTAGACTTGAATTCGATAGTAACTTTTGTAGGGAAGCTGATGACCAGCGACGCCGGCAAGGGTGTAGGAGGCGCCAAAATTGACATTTACGAGAGGGACAGGTCTTTCATGGGTGACGATGTGCTTGTCTCCGGGATGACAAACAGAGATGGAAACTTCAAGATAGACTGGAAAGCGAAACAGCAGGACTGGTGGGATGACTCCGTGGAGGTTTACGCCCAATTCGGAGGAAACGAAAAATATAACCCATCACAAACCGACACTTACAGAATCAGAGTTCTCTTCTACCTAAGAAAGAAAGGTTAACAGGCGATAATTCCAACTATCCGGCATCACCCTACCTTCCTCCTTTTTTCTTCAATTCCTATAGCAGAAAAAGTACTGTTTTTGAACATAAAAACTATGCTAATACTGATTGAGCATTAGGGCTTTTTAGGGTAAAATATTCAAGTATTTCAAATTAACAAAAAATGAAACTGAGTTTCAAAAATGAACCTTAAGTTCAAAATTAAGAACTATAGACAGGTTA